>WNFA01001043.1_pt1 | contig 22310 bp, 24 predicted proteins | sample 5400481 | NCBI WGS metagenome assembly WNFA01 (sample SAMN13153340, study PRJNA577476) | soil metagenome | isolation source: 120 cm saprolite under Douglas fir tree site 2 hole 1 replicate 2 | place: USA:California | collected 2015-04-18
GAGTTCGCTAAACTTGACCCTCGACCCGCGCATGTGGGGCCGTGGCGCAGCTGGGAGCGCGATTGCATGGCATGCAATAGGTCACGAGTTCGAATCTCGTCGGCTCCACCATTCCTTCACTGACATGGCCAGAACTGTCGCCCCCGTCTACGATCCGCAGGCGATCGAGCCCAAGTGGCGCGAGGCCTGGAAGAAGGCCGGGCTCTTTCGCGTCACCGAGGACTCGAGCAAGCCGAAGTTCTACAACCTGGTCATGTTCCCCTACCCGTCGGGGCCGTTGCACATGGGGCACTTCCGCAACTACGTCATCGGCGACGCCTTTGCCCGCTACAAGGTGATGCGGGGCTTCAATGTCCTCAACCCCTTCGGCTGGGACGCCTTCGGTTTGCCGGCGGAGAACGCCGCGATTGCCAGCGGCATCCCGCCGCGAGTGTCGATCGAAGGCAACATCGCGATCTCCAAGCATGAGCTCGACCTCATGGGCGTGCTCTACGCCTGGGATCGCGAAGTCACCACCTGCAACGAGGACTACTACAAGTGGACGCAGTGGCTGTTCCTTACGTTTCTCGAGCGCGGCCTGGCTTACAAGCAGAAGGCGGCGGTCAACTGGTGCCCGAAGGACAACACCGTGCTCGCCAACGAGCAGATCGTCAACGGGGTCTGCTGGCGTTGCGGGACGAAGCCGACCAAGAAAGAACTCGAACAGTGGTTCTTCAAGATCACCGCCTACGCGCAGCGATTACTCGACGACTTGAAGAAGCTCGAGCGCTGGCCCGAGCGCGTCAAGGTGATGCAGGCCAATTGGATCGGCCGCAGCGAGGGCGCCGACCTGGAGTTCGCCGTCGAGGGTGACGGGAGTCTCCGCGTCTTCACCACGCGACCGGACACCGTCTTCGGCGCCACGTTCATGGTGATCGCGCCCGAGCACGAGCTCGTCCAGAAGATCGTGACGCCCAACCACCGTCGTAACGTCGAGGACTACATCGAGAAGACCAAGAGCGAGACCGAGATCGAGCGCTTGTCGACAGAGCATGAGAAGACCGGGGTGTTCACCGGCACGTATGCCGTCAACCCGTTTACGAATGAGCCTGTCCCGATCTGGGTCGCGGACTACGTCCTCGCCACCTATGGCACCGGGGCGATCATGGGCGTCCCCGCCCACGACGCGCGCGACCTCGAGTTCGCGAAGAAATATCAGCTCCCGATTCGTGAGGTCATCAGTCCGACCCCGAAACCGTCCGGCAGGCCGCCCGAAACCGCGTTTGAGACCTACGACGGCTTCCTCGTCAACTCCGGTCCCTACACCGGGCTGAGCGTGAAAGATGGCATGGCGAAGATCATTGCCGAGGCCGAACGCCGTGGCATCGGTAAGGGCACCGTCACGTACCGGCTGCGCGACTGGTTGCTCTCGCGGCAGCGCTACTGGGGGGTGCCGATCCCGATCGTCTATTGCCCGGATCACGGGATCGTGCCGGTACCCTACGATCAGCTGCCAGTAATCCTGCCGGCCAACGTCCAATTTCGATCGGACGGGCAGAACCCACTGTTGCACACACCGGAATTCGTCAATACCACCTGCCCGAAATGCGGCAAGCCATCACGACGCGAGACCGACACGATGGATACCTTCGTCGACTCGTCCTGGTACTACTTGCGCTACGCCGACCCTCGCAACCAAGCGCTGCCGTTCGACAAGACCAAGGTCGACCACTGGATGCCGGTCGACCAGTACACCGGCGGAATCGAGCACGCCATCCTCCACCTGCTCTACTCGCGGTTTTTCATGAAGGCGCTCTTTGACGCCGGGATGGTATCGGTCGACGAGCCGTTCATGGCACTCTTCACGCAGGGCATGATTCATCGCAACGGGTATGTGATGTCGAAGTCAAAAGGAAACGGCATCACGCCTGACGACATGGTCCAGCAGTACGGCGCGGACACCGGTCGTGTCTACGAGCTTTTCATCGGACCGCCGGACCAGGACGCCGAGTGGAACGACCGTGGCGTCGACGGGGTCGCGCGATTTCTGAACCGTGTCTGGCGATTGATTGTGGGCGAAGAAGACGAGGTCGTCGCCGGCATGGCCGCCGTGTCGAGCGAGGACCTCATCCGAAAGCTGCACGAGACCATTGACAAGGTCACTCGCGACGTGGAGGCCTTCCACTTCAACACTGCCATGTCGGCGCTGATGGAGCTCGCCAACGTGATGCAGGACTACCTGCAGGCGGGCGGGCGGCGGGACAGGGCCTGGGAGGCGGTTTCCCTGGGATTGACACGCCTGCTCGGGCCGTTCGCGCCGCACCTGGCCGAGGAGCTCTGGCAGCGGCAAGGGGGAGAAGGGCTCGTCGTCTTTCAGCCCTGGCCCGAGCCGGACGAGTCGCAGCTCCGCCGGCCGCAGGTCACGATTGTTGTCCAGGTCGACGGCCGGCTGCGCGACCGGGTCGAGATGCCGGCCGGCGCCGACCAGGCCGGCGCGCAGGAGCGCGCGCTCCGAAGCGCCAACGTGCAGCGCGCCTTGAACGGCCGGCGCCTCGCGCGCGCCGTCTATGTCCCGGACCGCCTGATCAACCTGGTCACGGAGTAGGGCAGAGGGCCCCAATCCGAATCGCGGCAGCGGCATGGCTTCCGGATTAGGTCTTCGCGAACAGACAAACGTGTGGCGGACCACGCTGCTCGGCTGGCTCTACCGGCATGACTGGCAGCTGGCCCTTCTGCTGGCGGTCGCGATCGTCGGTACCGCCGTCTTCGTGCTCTGGCCTCGGCCGGAGCCAGTAGCAGTGGCGCCCGCCGTCATCTCGGCCGACGATGTCGAGGCCGCGCAGGAACGCACGGTGATCGTTTATGTGAGCGGCGCCGTGCGTAACCCCGGCCTCTATACGCTGCTCGCGACGCTCCGCGTGAGCGATGCCATCGTCGCCGCCGGCGGGCTCACCGAAGCCGCGGATCCTGGTTGCCTGCCCAACCTCGCGGCCCATCTCAAAGACGCCAAACAGATCGCCGTGCCGTCGGCCGGTCATTGCACCGGGGCAAAGAAGACCAAGCTGGACATCAACCTCGCGACGCGCGAACAGCTGCTGCAGGTGGGGGGGATGGATCCCGCGCTCGCCGACGCGATCATCAGGTACCGGCGTGACTACGGAGCCTTTACGGCGTTGACGGAACTCAAATCGGCCATGGGACTGGACGCCGCCACCTACAAGCAATTGGCGAAGTCGTTGACCGTGCCCTGACGTTCGAGGGAGAGCGATGGCCATGGTGGGGCATGGCCGCGGTGCTGACCGCCTGGAGCATGGGCATCATGGCGGCCGTCCTGCTCAGCCCGCTGCGCGCGTGGTTGTTGCTGGCGCTCGGGATGGCCGTCGCGGCGGTGCTGATCGATCGCCGCCTCGCGCTGCTGGCCGGCCTGTCGCTGGCGGCGCTGCTGATCGGCGCGGGCCGGGGTTCCATCGCCGCAACCATCGAGCTCCCGGCCGACCTCGTCGGCCAGACGGTCTCCGTCTCCGGCACGGTCGACGACGACCCGGTCGATCGCAAGACGAGCCGGCGATTGACGGTCCGCCTGGATCACGTCGCGACGAGCGCGACCCAAAACCCGTCTCACCTGCGGATCCAGGCCACGGTCTACGGCATGACACCGGTGCGCTACGGAGACCTGGTGCTCCTCAATGGCGAGATCGAGCAGCCGCCCCGCTTCGACCAGTTCGATTACCGCGCCTACCTGTACGAGCAGGGCATCGCCGGCGTCATGCCGTCGGCCCGCCTGGTCCGCGTGACGTCGCATGGCGGCGACCCCCTGCACACGGCGCTGCTCGTGCTTCGGCACGCCGTGATCGAGGCAGTCGATCGAGCCCTGCCGGAACCTCAGGCGGCCCTGGTGCTCGGTGTCGTGTTCGGCTACCGCGCCGCGCTGCCACCCGTGCTGCAGCAGCAAATGATCGCCAGCGGGCTCATCCATATCGTCGTCATCTCGGGGCTCAAAGTGAGCCTGCTGGCACGGATCATCCACCAGGCGCTCGGCCGGATCCTGCCGAGAGCGGCGCCGCTCATCGCCGCCGGGGCGATGGCCGCCTATGCGCTACTCGCCGGCGCGTCGGCCGCGGCGTTGCGCGCGGCAGCCATGGGAATCCTGGTCGTCATCGCCGGCCGCCTGCGTCGCGATAGCCACGTCTTCCTCTCGCTGGCGCTAGCGGCAGCGCTGATGCTCGGATGGAAGCCGGCTCTCGCGGCCGATGTCAGTTTCCAGCTTTCCTTTGCGGGCACCATCGGGATTGCCGCCATGACGGACCGGATTGCTGCACGGTTCGCCTGGATACCGGCGGTACTGCGCGATCCCTTCGCGGCGACCATCGCTGCCGAGGTCGCGACCTGGCCGTTGATGCTCGCCAACTTTCATCAGCTCTCCCTGATCGGGCCGGTCGCGAACGCCCTCGTCCTCCCACTCCTCCCCGCGATGATGATCGTTGGCGGCGCCGGCGCCTTGCTCGGCAGCCCGCTTGCCGCGGCGGCCTGGCCCCTGATGCAAGCGGCCGGCCTGATCGCCAGTTGGTATCGGTTGGTGATCGAGAGCCTGGGCAGCCTTCCCGCCGCCGCCATCACGATGCCGTACTTTCCGCCACGGTGGCTCGCGGCGGCGGTGATCGTCAACGGCGGGGCGCTCGCCGGCGTGAGGTTGCGTCAGTTCTTCTGGCGAAAGAAACTCTGGGCGGTGCTGGGTGTTGCCAGCCTGGCGGCCGTCGCATTGCTGTTGGTCCGCCCGGACGGGCGCGTGCACATCTACGCGCTTGATGTCGGCACCGGGTCGGCCGTCCTGGTGCGGACGGCGAATGGCCACCAGGTCCTGATCGACGCCGGGCCTGACGCGGACAAGCTCACCCAGGCGATGGGGCGCGCACTCCCCCCTACGGCGAGGACGATCGACACCTGGCTCATCACCGGGGGCCGGCGGGTGAACATTGGCGCGGCCGCTGCGGTGCTGGGCCGATTTCGGATCGGTGCGCTGGTCATCGCCGATCCCGATCCATGGACCGCGAGCCTGCGGGCGGTCGTGCAAGGGGCGCAATCGGCCGGCCTTCCCGTCTCACCGGCCACGATGCCCTTGGAAATCGACGGCGTCCGCTTGAGCCTGGCGAGCGATGGACGAAGCTGGCTGATCCAGACGGGGAACGCGGTACTCGCGATCGTGCCCCCTGAGACCAGCTGGCAAGCGCTTCCGGCCGGCGTCAACGGCGCGGTGTTCACCAGCGGTGGACCAGCCGAGTGGCAGGGGCCGGGTCAGGGCGTCAGCGTCATCCAGGTCTCGTCCAACAGCCGCGATGGCCTACCCGTGCGCGCCTTCGTGCGCGCATTGACGGGAGCACCCCTCTATCGGACCGACCGGGTCGGCACGGTCGAGCTGATTGAAACCGGCGGCGGTTTCCGCAGCTTGCCCTAGCTGGCGCGGCTCCGGGCGGCGTGTAACGTACGTTGACTGCCATATCGACGACGAAAGGAGGTTCAAGAATGAAGTGGGTCACGCGAAAGAATGCCAACGTCGACCGGATTGCCTGTCCGTGGCTGATCAAGCGCTTCATTGATAAAGAAGCACAGTTCCTGTTCGTGGCGTCCGAGGAGGTTTCGGCGGTGGTGCAGCGGGAGGGCGCCATCCCCTACGACGTCAAGGGCGTCGAGCTGGGGCATGTCGATGGGCGGTGCAGTTTCGAGTCGATCATGGTCAAGTACCAGGTGACCGACCCAGCTCTGCAGAGGCTCGCCCGCATTGTCCATGGCGCGGATGTAGCGGCCGACATCAATATCGTGCCGGAGTCGGCCGGGCTACAGGCTATCGCGCACGGCTTCGCCCTAGCCCATGGCGAGAACGACCACGAGAAGATTCGACTCGAGACGCCGATGTACGACGCGCTGTACGCCTGGTGCCAGGATGCGGTGACGCACGGCGGGTAGCTCGGACACGTCAGATGGCATCCGGAGGAGTCAAGTTCTTGGCGATGTCGGTGAGGTCTTCGATGTTCCACTCGAGCTTGCCCGCTCTGAGGTCGTCGACGACGCTCTTCACCCACTTCAGTTCCGCGGCCGTCACCGCCCGCACGTACTCCGTCTCGAGGAGGAACAGGCGCGGCGGACCGGACTCACTGTGAAGCTCACGATCGAGCGCCACGAGGCTTTCTCGAAGGAGGCGCGCCCTCGTTTCCATGGTGACCTCCTGAATCCGACGATTGAGTTCCCAGCACTCGGCCGTCGCCGCCAGGAACTAAAGTAAACGAATGGCGCGCGTATCACCCGAGGAATTCCCGGACCCCGTCGTCGATGCCAAGCTCGCTGACAAAGCTGGCCAGAGCCGCGCGATCCTGGCCGGCGGGTGTTTCTGGTGCGTGGAGGCCGTCTACAAGGACCTGGTGGGAGTCTCCTCTGTCAAATCCGGGTACGCGGGCGGCACCGCCGACACGGCGGACTACGAGACGGTCTCGAGCGGCACCACGGACCACGCCGAGGCGGTCGAGGTCGTCTACGACCCCAGCCGGCTCAGCTACGGTCAGATCCTCAAGGTGTTTTTCGCCATCGCGCACGACCCAACGCAGCTGAACCGGCAGGGACCCGACACCGGCCGGCAATATCGCTCGGCGATCTTCTACGCCGACGATGAGCAGAAGCGCGTGGCCGAAGCCTACGTCGACCAGTTGAACAAGGCGCACGTCTTCGACGAGCCGATCGTCACCGAGGTCGTGCCGCTGGAGGCCTTCTACCAAGCCGAGACCTATCACCAGGACTACGCGGCGCGCAATCCATTGAACCCGTACATCGTCTTCAACGCGCAGCCCAAGGTGCGAAAGCTGCGCTCCTACCAGGCCGCCCAGGAAAAGGTCCGCAACCGCTAACCAGCCGGCCTAACGCGAGGCGGTCCGTTTCTTTCGCGGGCTCGGCTTCGCCGGCTTGACCGCCGCCCTGGTCGATGCCCACAGGTAGAGGCTCGCCAGGCTACGGTTGGGCCGCCACTTCTCACCGATCGCGTCGACCTCGCCCGGCGTGGGCAGGTGGTCGAGCTTGTACAGCCGTTGCACCGCGGACCGGATGCCAAGGTCACCGATGGGCAGGACGTCGGGCCGCTCGAGGTTGATCAGCAGAAACATGTCCGCGGTCCATCGCCCGAGCCCTCGGCTGGCCGTGATCTGGGCGCGAACCTCGTCGTCCGAAAGCTTGTCCAGGTGGTCGACCTGGAGCTCGCCAGAAATGATGTGCTCGGCCAGCGACCGGACGTACTCGACTTTCCTGCTGGAGAGGCCGACGCTTTTGAGGTCGACCGGGTCCAGGGCAAGCAGCTCGGCGGGGGAGGGCATTCGGCCGCCGAAGCGGTCGGTCAGCCGGCCGGCGATCGCCCGGGCGGCGAATCCCGAGATTTGCTGCCCGATGATCGAATAAACGAGCACGCTGAAGGGGTCGCCGAGCGGCCGCGCGCGGCGCCAGGCTTTGGTATCGACGGGCTCGGTCGCACCGATGAGGCGCGCCATCTTTGGGTCGCTGGCCTTCAACGCGGCAAGTTGTCGAGGCGCCATAGTCGATACGATAAACGTATGGCCGCGACCTCGACGGAGCTTCTGCGAAAGCTGGCGGACAACGATGAGATCGAGATCGAGACTCGCCGCGATTCGAGGTCTCCGCTTCATCGGACCACGATCTGGATCGTGCCGACTAAGAAGGGCGTCTATATCCGATCCGTCTATGTGAAGGGACGCTGGTATCAGGAGGCGCTCGCCAATCGAAACGTCGCGATCCGGGCCCGCCGGCGCAAAGCCGCGGCCCGTATCCAGCGCGTGAACGACGCTTCGGTGATTCGGGCGGTCAATGCCGCCGCCCGTGAGAAATACGGCGAGCGCTGGCCCAAGGACGCAACATCGTTCGTGCGGCTCTCGAGAAACCGCACCACGCTGCGGCTCATCCCGCTGTAGGTAGAGCCGCCGCGCGGTGCCAGAAGCGCACGACGTTCACGGCGAAGAGCGCCCGGCGAGCCGCGTTTCGCTCCTTCAACACCGCGGACACTCGATGAATCCGTTCGGCGTCGCGAAGCGTGTCGCTCACTTTCAACTGGGTCAGCAACTCCGGTCCGCTCATCCCGTACATCTCATATCCTCCCGCAGTGTTCTGTCGACGGCCCGAGCATACGGCCGACGCCTCCCCGGCGAGATGCCGTCCGTCACGCCGAACCTGTGTCGTTTGACACTGTCCCTTGAGTCGTCACCTCCATTAACGCCGGGGCCATATGATGGCGCTCGTGGACCCGGTCGCGGTCCTCGCGAGCAGGATGGCGGTCTGATCACGATTCTCCGGCGCCGAGGAACTCCGCAAGCGGGCTTAGGACACCCAAACGCACGTTCGACAGAACGGGTTGATGGTTCTTAACCGGCCGTAAGCGAGCTGGACCTCCACCGTTTTAGAAGGCGAACTACCCCGCAAGGAGGACGAATCGTGCGAATCAAGATGATCATTCTGGGGGCGATCGCGGCCCTCGCCTTCGCAACGCTGACGGCCAACGCCGGCAACCTGGGCACACACCAGGTTCAGGGCAGCCTGGTGAGCCTGGTCACCGCGACCATCACCGTGGGCAAGGCCGATCGAGAGACTGAATCGGCCGCAGCGCCGGCCGCGACCCATGAAGATGCGACCGAGGCTGTGCAGAAGCCGGTGGTGGCGAAGCCGGCGCCGAAGGTCACCGTGTCGGCGGCCTGCCAGGACGCGATCAACAACTTGAAGGCGCTGCGCCAGGCGGACGTGGCCGAAGACAGAGCCGAACGGGCCGCCGCACAGCAGCCGCTCACGGCGAGTGCGATCGCGGCGGATAAGGTGGAAGACGCGGCGGAGAAGCAGCATTGGCGGACCGCCCTTCTGGCCGCTCGGACCGCGTGCCTGCCGCAGCCAAGCGCGGCATGCCAAGCCGCGATCGCGGCTCTGCAGGCGCTCAAGGGTGATGGTGTCGAGGATTGGCGCGAGTTGGGTGACCTGCACGACTGGAGTGATTTGCGCAACGTCAACTGGACGGCCGAGCTCGCCAGCTTGCGCGCCGCCGTCAGCACAGTGGCCACGGCCTGCGGCGACCGCGACTAAAACGTCATTACGGTGAAAGGGCCCGGGCCACCGGGCCCTTTTCGATTTCTACGGCAACTCCCTCGATTTCGGCTTCGCTGCGCATGATCTGGACGGCGCTGAAGCCCTCCAGGTCCAGGCGGTCGAGGCTCTCGTGCAAGTCGTCGTGCTGCCGCCGAATGATGGCGGCGCGCACCGTCCGCTGCCGCGAGGCATTCCTGGCCAGGCATAGCTCGAGCGGCACGTCAAGAACGATGGCAACCACCGATCGTCCGTGATGGCGGGCGAAGCTGATCAGCTCGGACCGTCGCATCCATTCGACGTTGGTCGCGTCGACCACGGCCAGGGCGCCCGCCGCGAGCCGGGCATCGAGCCACGCATGAAGCCACCCGAAGGCGGCCTCAGTCGCCTCCTGGTCGGCCTCGTCGCCGGCGAGAACGCCGCGCAGCCGGTCTGACGACACGACGGCATCGGCATCGAAGTGCCGCGAGGCGAACGTCGACTTGCCCGATCCCGACGCGCCGATCAGGAGCACCAGCGAGGCTGCTGGGATGTGGATCATGCCTCGATTGTCGGGGATGCCCGGGCAAAAAGGAGCGGCCGGCGGGGGGTCCGACCGCTCCGACAACTCGAACTCCGATCTAGCCGGCGTTCTCCCGCGCCCGCGCCTTGTTCGGAGCGGGCGTGCCGTCGACGTGGAGCAGGTTCTCGACCCCGACCACGCCAGGCACTTTCAGGACGGCCTTCTCAACGCTTGCGATCTGGAATGCGTTTTCCACCTGGCCGCGGATCGTGACCACGCCGCTCTCGACGTCGAGGTTGATCTGACCCTTTGGCAGGCCGGCGTTGCGGAAGACCTCACTCTCGACGCGGTCGCGCAACGTGAGGTCGTCGGCGGGGCGCGGGCCCGATCGCAGGCTCACCATCTTCTGCGGAAAGGCGGTCGCATTGGACGCCGTGCGCGCTCCGAGCTGGTTGGCCGCCCGCCACCCTCGACGAAGTCGGGCGCCGGCCCAATCAACGAATTGGGCCCGACGGGCGCGTCCGCGCTCCGGATCGAAAAAGTAGACGGCAACCGCGCCGGCAGCGGCACCGGCCAGGACGGCGATCCGTGACGGTCCGCCGCGCCTGGGCAGACGCCGTCCGGCCGCCCTGGTCTGCTGGCGAATCTGCGTGTTGAGCGATTCCTCGGCGGTCGCGCCGAGCTCGCGCGCGGCATTTCCGGCGCCGGTTCCGAGCTCCTTGGCTGCCCGGCTCACCCGGTCCGCAACCTCGTCGCGCACGTGCTTCAGGTCGACTTGCTTCAGATCAAGCATGGGTCGTACCTCCCTGTGGAGTTCGCATGAGTCGATGAACTTCAGCGGTTAATTATAGCAAAATCTGATATCGGAATTAACAGATTGGACTAAGCGAAGAGCTGCTTCAGCTCGACGGACGCCTCGGCCTTGAGCTGAGCGAACGTGCACGACTTCGGCGATTTGTCGGGGCGCCAGCGCACGAAGCCGACCCCGTGACGAAAGCGACCATTCTCGAGGCGGTCGAAGGCGACTTCGCACACGAGTTCGGGGCGCAGCGGTTCCCAGGCCAGGTCTCGGTCTGCGGACCATCGACTCGGCCCGCCCGGCGCCCGGCCGCCTGCAAAACTGGTGCCACCGCGCAGTGGCTCCAGCATCTTGACCAGCTCACGGCGCTCGGTGTCGTCGAAGCCCGAGGTGTGACCGATGTACTCGAGGGTTTTCCCGTCATAAACGCCAAGCAATAACGACCCGACACGCTTGCCGTCGTTGCCCCAGCGAAAGCCGCCCACGACACAATCCGCCGTTCGCTGCTCTTTGACCTTGATCATGGCGCGCTCGCCCGGTCTGTAGATGCCCTCGAGGCGTTTGGCGACGATCCCGTCGAGCCCGGTACCGCGATATTCCTTGAGCCAGCCAAGGGCAACCTCGCGGTCGCGCGTCGCCGGGCTCAGGTAGATCGATTCCGGCTTGGGCCCGAGCAATTTCTCGAGCCGCTGCCGTCGAGTCTTCAAGGGCACCTCGATGAGGCTCTCGTCGCCATCGGCCAGCAGGTCGAAGGCGATGTACGTCGACGGCTGCTCGGCCGCGAGCATGTTGACCCGCGACGCGGCGGGGTGGATGCGCAGGCTCATGGCGTCGAAATCGGTCCCAGGGCCGGTGAAGATCACGATCTCGCCGTCGAGCACAGCGCGCTTCGGCTTGATCCGCTGCAGCGCCGGCACCAGCTCGGGGAAGTAGCGGGTCAACGGCTTCTGGTTGCGGCTATGGATCACGACCTCGTCGCCGTCTTTGAAGGCGACCGCCCGAAAGCCATCCCACTTCGGCTCGTATTGCCAGCCATCGCCCCGGGGCAGCTCCGACTGGACCTTCGCTTCCATCGGGGTGAACGGCGGCACGACGCCTAATTGCACGCCCCATATACTAAGTTCGTGCCCAGTCCGAACCCTGTTGTGCATCTCCGCGATACCTTCGGGCGGGTCGCCGATGACCTGCGCATCTCGGTCACGGACCGCTGCAACTTTCGCTGCGTCTACTGCATGCCTGCGGCGGGGCTCCCCTGGCTGGCGCGCGACGACGTGCTGACCTTCGAGGAGATCGTGCGGGTCACCCGCATCCTGGTCGAGCGGTGCGGGGTCCGCACCATCAGGTTGACGGGCGGCGAACCCCTCGTGCGCAAGGGCATCGAGGCGCTGACCGCCATGATCGCCGCCATCGATCCCGCGCTGGACATCGCAATGACGACGAACGGCATCCTTCTCGAAGAAAAGGCCCAGGCGCTCAAGGCCGCGGGGCTCAAGCGCCTCAATGTCAGCCTGGACACGTTGCACTCCGACCGGTTCAAAGACCTGGCGCGTCGTGATGCGCTCGACCGAGTCCTACGGGGCCTGACCGCCGCGCGCGACGCCGGCTTCAGCCCGATCAAGCTCAACATGGTCGTGATGCGCGGGCGCAACGACGACGAGATCGTCGACTTCGCGCGACTGGCGCGGAACGAGGGCTACGAGGTCCGCTTCATCGAGTTCATGCCGCTCGATGCCGACGGCATCTGGTCGATGGACAGCGTCGTCGCGAGCCGCGACATCATCGAGGCGATCGACCGCGAGTTCCCCCTCGAGCCGGTCACCGATCAGCGGCCGGCGCCCGCCACGCGATTCAAGTTCCGGGACGGCAGCCAGGGCGGGATCGGCGTCATCCCCTCGGTGAGCGACGCCTTCTGCAGAGTCTGCAACCGCATCCGGCTGACGGCCGAGGGCCACTTACGGACCTGCTTGTTCTCGATCGGGGAGCATGACGTCAAGGCCCTCTTGCGCGGCGGCGCGTCCGACGATGAGATTCGCGACTTCGTCGCGGCCGCGGTCTGGCAGAAAGAAGAAGGGCACAAGATCGGGCAGGCGGACTTCGTCAGGCCATCGAAGACGATGAGCCAGATCGGCGGCTAGCGCTCACCACCACCGTTCGGTCCGAGACCAACCAGCCGGCGAGCACGAGCACCAACGGAAGCGGGGTTGTCAGGCCAAGGGCGGCCACGAAGCCGGTAAGACCGAGCACGCGCTCAACCCCGCGTGGTCCGGTGCGAAGCCAGAGCCATGCGGCGGGAAGCAAGACGGCGACGTCCTGGGGGTGCAGGAAACTGGCCATCAGCAGCGATGCGCACAGACCGGCCGCAAACGGGAATTCCACCCCCGACTGACGGCGGCGCCACACCAGCACCAGGGTGGCCGCGATCACGAGCCCCTGGGCGAGTGCAGCCACCAACCCACCGCCGAGAAAGCCCGGCAGCGTGAGCTGCGGGTAGACCATCATCGCCGCGCGGTAGTGCGCGCTGCCTGCGAGAAGAATGGCGTACATCTGAAGACCGCCGAAGCCAATGGTCGCCAGCGCGGCGCCGAGCATGATAAGCGAGCCGACGGCCCAGCCAAGGAACGCCCGCCGCTGTCCGGCGACCAGCAGCGCGACCGGCACCATCAGGGCGAGTTGTGGTTTGAGCGCGATCAAGGAAAGCACCAGGCCGGCGAGGAGCGGGCGGTTGCCGCGCAACAGCCACCAGGAGATCGAGACCGCCGCCGCCACCACGATCACCACCTGACCGAGCAGCAAGCCGAGGGCCACGGAAGGCAACGCCACGGCAAATGCCAGGTGGCCAAGACGAACCAGCCGGCTCGACATGGGGGCCGTCAGCCACCAGGTCGCGAGCAGCGACGCGACCAGCAGCACGTTCCAGAGCGCGTACCCGATCGGGAACGGCAGCGCGGCGAACGGGGCGACGAACCAGGCGAGTGGCGGGGGGTAGAGGGGTGGATACAAAAAGGCGGACCCGAGCGCGAGCCATTCGTGGCGCATGGCGGCGTAGTCGTACAGCGATCCCCAGCCGTGGTGGATTCCCACCCGGGCGAAGATGTAGTAGACGGCGAAGTCGCCCTCGAGGGCGCGGTTGAACGCGAAGTGCAACACGCCCACCAGGTTGCGCAACCCAAGCCCACCGGCTACCAGCAGGAAGACGGCCGGGAGCCAGAGCCTCGAAATGGGCAACTGCCGCAGCCGGTTCACGATCACATGCGAATAACGACAAATTGCCCTCAGCCTTTGGGAGCAGGGTTGTCATTTCCTTCCCACGCTGGCGGGGTAGGGTCAGGGTGGGGGTTCAGGACTATTCTGGGTTTGACATGAAGATCGCGGTAGGCAGCGATGAGCGCACCCACGTCACCGACGCGGTCGTCGATCACCTGCGCGGGGTCGGCGTCGACGTCGAGTTGCACGGCCCGCTGAACGACCGCCCGATGGACTGGGTGGACGTCGGCCGGGAGGTGGGGGAGCGGGTGGCGTCGGGCGCCTGTCAGCAGGGCGTGCTCTTCTGCTGGACCGGCACCGGCGTATCGATCGCCGCCAACAAAGTTCCGGGCATCCGGGCCGCGCTGTGCGGCGATGCCGAGACGGCGAAGGGCGCGCGGAAATGGAACGACGCCAACATCCTGGTGATGAGCCTGCGCGCCACACCCGAAGCGGTGGCAATGGAGATCTGCGACGCCTGGCTGGAGACCGGATCCGACGAGGCGGAGCGCACGACGATTGCCAAAGTCGAGAGGGGGACCTGAGTGGCGACGAAACTCGCCGATCAGAAGTGCATCCCGTGCCGTGGCGGCACGCCGCCGCTGACCCATGAGCAGATCGCGCCGCTTGCGACGCAGCTCGAGGGCTGGCGGGTCGAGGAGGATAAGAAGCTGACCAAGTCGTTCAAGGTCAAGAACTGGGTCGAAGCGGTCGACTTCGTCAATCGGATCACGCCCGTCGCCGAGGCGGAGAACCACCATCCGGACCTGTACGTGCGATGGGGTGAGGTTCGCGTCTATCTCTGGACGCACAAGATCGATGGGCTGACGGAGAGCGACTTCTACATGGCGGCGAAAATCGACCGCGCCTTTTCGCCGGCGTGATCACGCTCATTCACGGTGGCGAGAGCTACCTCGTCGACCGTGCGGCGCGCGATCTGCTGCAGCCCTTGCGCGCCGCGTTGACGCTGGAGTTCAACTACGAAGACATCCAGGCGGATGCCCTCAATGCTGATGGCTTCGCCGAGAAGGCCGGGACGCTGCCGTTCATCGATGCGCTCCGGGTCCTGGTGCTGCGCGATTGGGGCCTGCTGGCCGGCAAGCGCGACAAGGGAGCGGGGGCCGAGCGTGCCGCCGCCTACCTCGAGGGGACTCCTGACTCGACGCAGCTGGTGCTGGTGGCGCACGTCCTTGTGGCACCCGGCAACCCGATCTACAAAGTCGTCGCCGCGATGGAGCGCGACAAGCGCGCCCGGATCGAGCGCTATGAGCCCCCGCGACGTTCGGATCGCGCCGGGTGGGTGCGCAAGCTGGCGGAGGAGCGCGGCCTGACGATCACGCCGGTCGCGGTGCGGCTGCTCCTCGAGCGGTCGCAGCCGGACCTGCGGCTGCTCGACCAGGAGATCGTGAAGCTCGCGCTCTACGCATCGCCATCGACACGGATCGACGATGAGGCTGTGCGCGCCCTGGTGAGCGACAGTCGCGAAGAAGAGATCTTCGCGCTGACGGACTCGCTGGCGAGTGGCCGGCCGGGCGAGGTCGCGGGCGTGCTGCAGTCGCTGCTGGACGCTGGGCGCGAGCCGACCTGGCTGCTCTACACGTTGGTGAGCCATTGGCGCCGGCTGCTGCAAGCGCGCGCGGTCCGTGACCGCGGTGGTAGCGTGGCGGACCTGCAAGCGAAGTCTTCGGACCATCCGTTCGTCGTGGAGAAGGCCTTCCGCCAAGCCGCCAATTACACACCGGCGGAGCTCGACCGCGGGTTCCACGATCTCTTGCGGATCGAGGAACAGATCAAGCTTGGCGAACTGGACGCACGCTTGGCGGTGGAGGGCTTCATCCTCGAACAGGTCCTTAGCGCCGCCAGCTGATACGCGCTTCCTCCCTCATTTAGGAAGGGCAGGGTCGGGCGCTAAGCCTTCGCTTTCGCCGGTTTAGCGGCCGGCCTCTTCGCCGCGCTCGCAGCGGGCGCAGCGGTCTTGCCCGATGCCTTGCTCGCGGCCGGCTTGGCGGCGGCTGGCGCAAGCTTGGCCAGCGCACTCATCAGGCGGGCCTTGCGACGGGACGCATTGTTGGCATGAAGGACGCCTTTCTCGGCCGCCTTATCGAGCGCGCTGATGGCGCGGCGGACTTCCTCGCTGGTGAGGCTGGCCGCCTCCGGCAGGGCCGGGCGCCGAGCGCGCGAAACCAGGGTCTTGACCGCCGAGCGGGTGGAGCGATTCCGGTCGCGCTTGCGCAAGGAGGCACGCACGCGCTTCTTGGCTGATTGGGTATTCGCCATGCGAGCGGTGATTATAGCCGACGCCGTCGAATTACCCCGCACTCCGATCGTCCCCCGCGAGGGAGAGGGGGATAATGGCACCCGATGTCTAGCGAGCGGCGGCGCATCGCGTCGGCCGCGACGCTCATCCTGGTCGCCTACGGGCTCAGCCGCGTGCTGGGCGCCGTCCGCGAGCTGGTCATCGCGAACACGTTTGGGACCAGCCATCAGATCGATGACTACCGGGTGGCTTTCGGTGTGCCGGACCTGTTGTTCAATCTGTTGCTGGCCGGCGCGATCAGCTCCGCGTTCATCCCGGTCCTGTCGGAGCACCTCGCGAAGGGGGAACACCAGCGGGCCCGCGAGATCGCGGAGCGCGTCCTCAATGCCGCCGTCGTGATCCTGACCCTCGGCTCCGGTGTGCTGTTCATCGTGGCGCCGTTCTATGTCTCGCTGATCGCCTTCGGCTACAGCCCGCACGATCACGAGGTGATCGTTGGCCTGACCCGGATCCTGCTGCTGCAGCCGATCTTCCTGGGTGCGGGCGGCATGGTGATCGGCATCCTGACCGCCTATCAGCGCTTCTTCGCCCAGGCAGTGGCGCCGCTCTTCTATAACGGCGCCATCATCGTGGCGGCGGCGTTCTTCGCGCCGCGTTACGGCGTCACCGCACTCGCGGTGGGGGTGGTCGCCGGCGCGATGTTGCACCTCGGCGTCCAGCTCCCGGCATTGTGGCGAACGGGCTGGCGCCCGACCACGGCCCTCGGCCTCGACGATCCCGGCGTTCGAAAAGTTGGCCGGCTGATGTTTCCGATCGCCCTTGGCCTGGCCGCCGCCCAGGTGAACGTGTTCGTCGACACCATCCTTGGGACGTCACTGCCCCACGGCCGAGTCGCGGCCCTGCGCTACGCCGACACCATGGCGCAGCTGCCGCTCGGAACCTTCTCGCAGGCGCTCGCATTCGTTCTCTTCCCGTTCCTTGCCCGCGACGCGGCCCTCGGCGCGATCGACTCGATCCGGCATCGCACCGCCTTGGCGCTGCGGCTCAACATCTTTGTGCTGGTGCCGGCGTCGGTCGGCCTGGCACTGCTCGGCGTGCCGATCACCGCCGCGCTCTTCGAGCGCGGGCAGTTCGGGGCGGATTCCGTGCGGCAAACCGCCTTCGCCTTGACGTTCTTCAGCCTCGGGCTGGCCGGACAGGCGGCGACGGCGCTTCTGGTACGGGTCTTCTACGCGCTGCAGGATGTCATCACACCGCTGCGGATTTCGCTGGTCGTCATCGGCGTCAACCTCGCAACCAATATTGTGCTGGTCCATCTGCTGGCGCAGGGCGGCCTGGCGCTGGGGACGTCGATCGCGGCGACGCTGAACGCGATCCTGCTGGGACGCGCCTTGCGCGGCAGGCTCGGCGGACTCGAGGGGCGGCAGATCCTGCAGACGGCGCGCCGGGCGATCGTCGGCGTCGTGCCCATGGCCGCGATCGTGGCCGGTGTGGCCTTCGTTATCACGGGCGGTTCGCTGCAGGGTGGCCTGCGCCCGCTGGTGGCGGTTCTGGTGGCGGTCGCCCTCGCGGCCGTGAGCTACCTTGGCGTTGAGGTGCTACTGCGAAGTGAGGAAGTCGGCCTCGTTCTCTCGGTCATCCGGCGCGACGCGTCGCGTGTCTAAGGCAAGCCAGACGTACCGGTAACTCTTGCCAGGTCCTAGCCGTTATAGCGGCATGCGCGCCCGCTCCTTAGCCCTGGCAGCCCTCGCCTTGACCCTTTGCAGCTGCGCGGCCGGGCCGCACTTCGCCGCCGATACCACCAAGGGCTACCCCAGGGATCCCGTGCCCTGGATCAGCGCCACCCCCACAACAATGCTGCTGCCCACCCCATCGCCGACGGTCATCCCGGCCGGCACCCACCCCTGCCAGGCGGCTGATCTGCACCCCGTCTTCGGAGGGATCAGTGCCCTGACCGGCGGCCAGCTCGCAGCGTCGATCCTGTTTGGCAACCGATCCGCCAGCACGTGCGTTCTCCAGGGCGTGGCGACGGTTCAGCTGTTCGACAGCGCCGGACACCAGATTCCGCTGACTACCACGGTCGCCCAAGGCATGCCTTCTGACCCGGTCCTGGTCCAGGCGGGCACTGCCGATGTTCAGGCGCACATTCCCCGCGCAGGCATCGCGTATGCGGAGATCGATTGGCAGACGCATGACGGGGCGGGATTCCCGTGCGCCCCCATTCCGCAAGAGGGGACCGCCGTCGCCATGTCGCTTCCCGGTGGCGGCGACAGCCTGCGGATCGCCGTCAGTGATCCGATGAGCAGGTGGAGCAGCATCGCTCCGTGCTACGGTCGCCTGGCAGTCAGCTCGTTCCAGCGCTGGCCGGCACCCGAACCGAGCCCGACGCCGAATCCGCTTGAGTCCCTCGCCGTCGTCATTGACGCCCCCTCGTCTGTCAGCCGGGGCTCCGTCATGCATTACACCGTGACGCTGCGAAACACCGACACCCAGCCAGTCGTCTTTCCTGCCGACTGCCCGGTTTATGGCCAGTGGGCGGCCGACAGCACGCAAGCCTTTGCTAAAGACTTCTACCTCCTCAACTGCCGGCCGGTGGGGACCATCGCACCGGGCCAGTCGGTCCGGTTCGCCATGCAAATGGCCGTTCCCTCCGCGACGGGACCTGGCCAGTACACCCTCACCTGGCAGATTGTCGGCGGGCTCGACCTCAATATGCCCCAGGGCAAAGCAGCTCTCACCGTCATCGGCTAAAGGGCGGACCGGGAACTTTCTCGGACCTCTTGCGTCATACTCGCTAACCGTGAAGGCAGCCACCGCCGCTTGTGCCGCGCTCCTCGTAGCCGCGTGCGGCGCCGGCCCCGCGACGTCCACGCGCGTGGTCACCAACGCGGCGAGTCCTCAAACCACCGCCTCGCCGAGTCCTCGACCGAGTCCGGCGAACTCCACCGGATCCTTCAGCATCATCGACATCGCGGGCCCCCCTGCTCTCATCCTGAAAGACACCTCTCCAGGTCAGCTGGCCGTTTCGCTGAATTTGAGTGTCGGTGGCTACGACGCGTCGACTCGGGACGTCACGGAACTGGCCATCAGCTTCTTTAGCCAGGGCCGCCGGGTTCAGCTGGTCGCTGACGAACGCGTGACGTGCAATGGCATTGCCTTACCACGTGGAGGTGGAACATTTGACGTCAAGGTGTCGACGGACACCTTCGCGGGCAAGCTGGTTACCTGCGCGTACATGTCCGGGCGGAGTTCGGCGACGATAACGTTCACGGCGCCCGTCGCCCCGGCGATCCTGTCACCGAAGGCGAATGTCGAGCTGGCTCGGAGCAGCAGAACGGCGGTCACGTTCCGCATCGGTGGGCACAGCACGATGTTTTACGTGATCGCCCTGGGGCCGAGCAGCAAAGCCTGGTCATACCCCGCAGGGAGCAGTCCGACACGGGCGCTCCTCGATACCAGCGCGTTTGCGCCTGGTCCGGGGTTCGTCGCGCTCAATCAATTCTTCGATCTGCCGGACTTGCGTGGTCCGGGCTTCCAATCGCTGGATGCGCACGGCCAGGCGACCCAGCAGAACAGCGTGACCTGGGTCTAGCGAGGTTGGGGCCTTACTAATCGAACAATTGAATTGGGCCCGTCACGAAGACCGGTCGTAGATTGGGTCATCAAGCTAGGGGATCGGCGTGGCCACACCTCGGCGTCATTCCTCTCTCTCTCTCTCTCTCTCTCTCTCTCTGCGGGCGCTTAGCGAGTCAGGCCGAGAACGATAGCGAGAGCACGGTCAACGTCGTGGAGTTCGTCGCGCGCCAACAAACCGTGCGACTCTCCCAGACGGCTGGGATCTACCGCGCCAATCTGTTCGACCAGCACACGGGTTCGCGCGCCTTCGATCTCTACTTCAGGCCTGAAGGAGGCAGGAAGGGCGTGAGAAGACGTCGGGGCGATGATGACCGTAGACAGGGCTAGCAACTCGTCGGCTTGGAGAACGACTCCGTATCGCCGGCCAGCCTGCTCATGGCCCCGTACGGCGCGCGGTGCCCGAAGTCGGAAAATTTCACCCCGCTGCACGTAGGGATTCCATCATCTTGGCGATTCTTTTCTTCTCGGCCCGGTCCCCCCGATCAGCGCTCAGTCGCTCCGCCTCAACGGCGAGGTCAGCCCGGCGCCTAGAGCGGGCGAAAGCAATCAGTGCCTCCCTCACAGCCTCCGATTGGCTTCGACCTGACTTCGTCAGGACTCGCAGGGCGTGTTGAGCATCATCATCCAGCCGGATCGAGATCGCCCGTTCCATTCCCCGCATTGTATCACATTTGTAAGACAGACTCGCGCAGCAGCTACGCTTTGGACGGCCGACCTGAGGCTGGCTTTCCGGCGAGAACTCGGTGTCGCGCCTAACAGCTACTGATGAGCCAAACCGCGATCTTCCCTGACGCGCAGGGCCTTTCCAGGAGCATCGTGCGCGGCGCCGCCTGCCACTGTGTGGATGAGCGTATACCCGAAGTTGGCTACACCCCCATTGATCTGATTGGTGATGCTCGAGTAGCTGAAAGACTTCAGCTCCAGCTTGTCTCCCTTGGCGTGCTGACCCCCAAAGTAGGCTGGCAGCGTTGCGCGGTCCGTTGAGGCGGGGTCGTCTGGGAATTGCCGTCCTGGCGCCCCATACCACTGGAATTGCTCTGCCGGCGCGATGAAACGATCAGCGACGTCTGGCGCGCCGGCGTTGTAGGCATCGAGGAAGGCTGTGATGACAAGCCGGGTGGCCTCAGGCGTGTATCGGCAGCACGCGGCGGTAGGCGCCGGAGACAGGGCGGGCGAGGGGGGCGGGCTTGCGGTTTGGCTCGAAGAGCAGCCGACGTCGAGCACCATACAAGCGATAAGGGCGGCCACCAAACCCATAAGCCGTCTCCCCGGTGACATCGTCACCATATATAGAAAGCGGTGGTCCGGCGGAACTCCCGCCAGCGCCAGAGATGGTTATAGCCCGTGGCGCCCTCGAACGTCGATCCAAGCCAACCCTCCCACGAATACGGGTGGTGAATTAGAGTCGTGACGACGTGGCGCTGATCCTCCCGGCATACGCGAAGCTCAACCTGACACTCGACGTCACCGGCCGGCGTCCCAACGGGTACCACGACATCGATTCCGTCATGCAGACGATCTCGCTCCACGACCTGGTCTGGATCGAGCGGACAGACTGTCGCGTGTTCGATGTAGTCGGCCCCGCAATCGAAGGCGAGAACCTCGTGCTGAAGGCGGCTCGGGAACTCGAAGGCCACGTCAGCCGCGGGTTGCCGTCCACGATTCGTCTCTTCAAGCGCCTCCCGATGGGGGCGGGTCTTGGCGGCGGCAGCGCCGATGCGGCCGCGTTTTTGAAGGCCGCCAACCTTCTCTATGACTTGAAGCTCAAACCGGCGGAGCTGGTCGAGATTGCGACGGCTGTCGGGCAGGATGTCCCGTTCTTGCTGTCGGGTGGAACCGCGCGGGCGACCGGGCTAGGGTCAACGCTGGCGCCACTAAGTCCGGTCCCCTCGAGCTGGCGCTTCCTGGTCGTCTGTCCACCAGTGCAGATTCCCACCCGCGCGGTCTATGAGGCCGTCGACGGCAGCGGGCCGAGCGGGCGTCGGACGCCGGCGCTGGTCGCTTCGCTCGAGGCCCCCACCCTGGCCCTCCCCCACAGGGGGAGGGAACGGTCCACGGTGAAGGCAGAGTTTGTGTTTGGGAATGACCTCGAGCCCGCCAGCCGGCGCTTGTTCCCACCGCTCGACGAGGCATTGAACCGGCTGCACCACGTGGTGCCGGGGCTGACGATGAGCGGTACGGGGGCCGCCCTGTTTGCCGCTTTTGCTCGTCGCCAGGATGCGGAAGCGGCTTTGGCCGTGGTGCGCGAAATCGGATACCCGGCCTGGGTCTGCCGGCCGGTGTCCGCGACAACCTGATGCGCGCCAAACTGGGGCCGCGGGGGACGGCGGCGCTCTGGGCCGGCAAGCTGACGGCGGGACTGAGCCGTGGCTTGCGGCGCGGCGGAGGAACCACGCTCCCCGGCGACGTCTCGCGCTGGGTCGACCCGGCCATCCTCACAAAGCTCTCCCGCGCATTAAGCGACGGCACCATCGTGATCACGGGGACCAACGGCAAGACGACGACCGTCGCACTGCTGCGGCACATCCTCGAAGCGCAGGGTCATCCGACCGTCGCCAACCAGGCCGGGGCCAACCTGGTCTTCGGCGTCACCGCGGCGGTCATCAACCGCGCCAGCTGGGCCGGGGATCTGCCCGCATCGGTCGGCCTCTTCGAGATCGACGAGGCCAGCCTGCCGCGACTCGTGCAGGAAATCGCGCCCGGAACGATCGTCGTGACCAATCTTTTTCGGGATCAGCTCGATCGCTACGGTGAGCTGGAGACGACGGCGGCCCACATCC
>WNFA01001297.1_pt1 | contig 22309 bp, 22 predicted proteins | sample 5400481 | NCBI WGS metagenome assembly WNFA01 (sample SAMN13153340, study PRJNA577476) | soil metagenome | isolation source: 120 cm saprolite under Douglas fir tree site 2 hole 1 replicate 2 | place: USA:California | collected 2015-04-18
ACGCCGAGCTCGCGAGCGAGCTGCACGCACGCCAGCTCCACCTCGCCGGCCGGCACCCCCGGCGCCATCACCTCGAGCGCGCGCGACTGCAGCGACAGCATCGCGTCAAAGGCGCGCTCCTGGTCGGCGTTCGGCGCGCCCACGATCATCGTCCGCTCGAGCTCGCTGTTGTAGCCGTCGATGTCGGCTCCCGCGCCGCTCACGAGCACGTCGCCGGCCGCGATCCCGTGACCCTTCACGAAGCCATGCGGCATCGCGGTCGACCGGCCACCGACGAACATCGCCTGCAAGCCGGTGCCCTTGAATCCGCGCGGCCGCCAGCCCGGCATCTCCGCCACCATCTCGAAGAGGGTCTCGGTCGCGGCGGGCACGTAGCACTCCATCTCCGTCTTACCAGTCCTGATCGCTTCCTGCATCCGGCGATGCGCGCGCGCAGCCCAGTCGCAGCTCAGCTGGATGCAGGCGATCTCGGTGGCCGATTTCACGCGCCGCAGCGATTCCACCAGCATCTCGGCGTCGACAGGTCGTGCCCCGGTGAGGTCGCTGAGCTGCGGCCCTCGGTAACCCCAGTACGGCACATACCCGTCGTGGTCTGCGCCCGTGCGCTTCGGCTTGGCGTTGATGTCGGCAAGGCTGGCGGCCACGAGCTCCATCGGATGCTCGGCGCCCGGGTACTCGAAGTACACGCCCACGCGGTCGATACCGGGCACCGACTCCGCGTGCTCCTTCTCGACCGCGGGCACGACCAGCGCCGAGTAACCGCTGGGCCCGAGGATCAGGACGATCGGCCGCTCCGTGGGGATGTGATGGAAGCCGGTCAGGTATGCGATGCGCGCGGGGTAGAAGACGGCGAGGGCGTCGAGGCCGGCCGCGTCCATCCCCGCGCCCACTGCCGCGCGCCTGGCGGCGAACTCCTCGGCTGCGACCTGAGGAAGTGACGAAGGAGGCTTCTTCGTCTTAGTACGCGGCAAGTTTCCTCATCGCCTCCGCGATCTTGGCCGGGTTGGGCATGAAGAACTCCTCCTGCGGATTGTTGAAGGGCATCGCGGGTATGTCCGGCCCGGCGACTCGCACGATCGGTCCGTCCAGGCTGTCGAAAGCGTGCTCGGAGATGATCGCGGCGACCTCGGCTCCGAAGCCGCCCGTGAGGTTGTCCTCGTGCACGATCATCGCTTTGCCGGTCTTGCGCACAGATTCGAGAATGGTCTCTCGGTCGAGGGGCGCCAGGCACCGCAGGTCGACGACCTCGACGCTGATGCCGCCGGCCGCCAGCTGCTCCGCCGCCTGCAGGCAGTAGTGCGTCATGAGCCCCCACGCAAAGCAGCTGAGCTTGGTCCCCTCGCGTCGAACCAGCGCGGGGCCGATCGGCACCAGGTGGTCGCCGTCGGGCACCTCTTCCGAGACGAGCCGGTACACCTTCTTGTGCTCGAGAAACAGCACCGGGTCCGGGTCGCGGATGGCCGACTTGAGCAGGCCCTTGGCGTCAGCAGGCATGCTCGGCACGACCACCTTCAAGCCGGGCACATGGGCGTAGAACGCCTCCACGGATTGCGAGTGGTAAAGGCCTCCGTGCACTCCACCGCCGAACGGCGCGCGGATCACGATGGGGACCGACCAGTCCCCGTTGGAGCGATAGCGGGTGCGTGCAGCTTCGCTGACGATCTGGTCGAACGCGGGATGGATGAAGTCCGCGAACTGGATCTCGGCGATGGGAATGAGGCCGTTGAGCGCGGCGCCGATGGCCACGCCGACGATCCCCGACTCGGCGAGAGGCGTGTCCAGCACGCGCGCCTCGCCGAACTTCGCGTAGAGACCATCGGTGGCGCCGAACACGCCGCCCTTGCGCCCGACGTCCTCGCCCATCACGAGCACGCGCTCGTCGCGCTCCATCTCTTCGCTGATGGCCGCGCGTACCGCCTCGATCATCCGCATCTCAGCCATGCTCCTGGACCCTCGCGAACACATTGTCCAGCGCCCGGGGGCCGTCCGGCGAGGGCGACGCCCTGGCCTCTTCGACGGCCGCCGCCACCACGATGCCGCAATCGCGCTGGATTTGTTCGTCGTCGGCGGCCTGCAGGACGCCCGACTCCATCAGCCTGCGCCGCATCCGGTCGATGGGATCCTGGCCCGCCAGGGCCTCGAGCGCTTCGGGCGGACGCAGGCCTCCGCCGGGCGCTTTCGAGGTGAGCTCGACTGCGAGGGCATGGATCACTGTCCCGCCGCCCTGCGACCGCGCTCGGTCTGCGGCTCGGCCGAAGGCCGCCAGGGCGGTGTCGAAATCGCCGCCGTCGATCGTCTCGCCGGCCAGCCCATAGCCCTCCGCGCGGTCGACCGGCGACCCTGATGAGTGCTGGGCGATGGGCCCTTCCGTGCCCGAGCGATCCTCGATGAGGCAGATCAGCGGGAGCGCATGAGCGCCCGCGAAATTGATGCCTTCGTGCCAGTCCCCCGACTGAATGCCGCGCTCGTCGGTGCACACCAGCGTGACCTCGTCGCGGCCTGAAACCTTGGTCGCGTACGCGATGCCGGCGGCCTGCACGACATGCCGGCCCGAGGCGGTCGATGTCATCACGACGCGCGCGGCCCTGGACCCGAACGCGCCCGGCGTCTGCCGGCCGCCGGATGCCGGATCTTGTGCACGTCCGAACACCGCGAGCATCACGTCGAGCGGCGACAGGCCGACCGCCAGGCACAGTGCGAGGTCGGTAGGGCACGGCACGATCCAGTCCCGGCCGGGGCGCAGCGCCGCGGCGGCGGCCACTTGCACTGCTTCTAACCCCGGACATGCAAAGCCGGGCATCCCCACCCCCGCGAGGGTCGCTTCGCGACCCATGCGGGACCTCCCCACATGGTGGGGAGGAAGCTGTTCGGTGTGATCTAAGACCCACAAGCGGCGTGCGATCGCGCGGGCCATCACCATCGTGTGATACAGCGCGAGCAGCGTGTGCGGCGCTGTCATACGCTCAGTAGACTGCACCTTTGGGGCGAGGACACCAAGAGTCCCTCTCTGACACCGACCCTGGGAGGTAATTGGCATTTCGTTCTCGGCCGATGTCAAGAACGAGATGGCCGGGTTTCTGCCGGCCAGGCCCTGCTGCCAGCTGAGCGAGCTGCTGGGCATCTACTTCGGGTCGCGCGCCCGCCTGATCCGGAATCAGGGGGACAAAGCGGCCTACTTCTCGCTGCTCCGGAACGCCATCGCGCGGAAGGTGGTGAGGCTGGGTAGGTCCGTCGGCCATATGGACGCGAAGTACCAGGCGCTCAAGACCAAAAAACGCATGGCCTTCTTCATCGAGCTGGCGCTGCCCCGGGGTATCACCCCGGCGTTCACGCAAGCGGCCGCGAACGTGGTCCCCGACGCGACCTGCGACCGCAAGGCCATGCTGCGCGGCCTGTTCCTCGGCTGTGGATCCGTCAACGCGCCTTCAGCGCGCTATCACCTCGAATTTGTCGCGCCCTCCGCGGCGTGGGCGACCGCGATCGGCGGCATGGCCGAGTCGGCGGGAGCGAAGGTCGGTGTGATGGAGCGAGGCGGCCAGCACGTTGTGTACGTCAAGGAAGGCGACGGCATCGTGCGACTGCTCTCATGGATGGGCGCCAGCCGCGCCGTGATGGAGTTCGAAAGCGTCCGGGTGGTGCGCGAGGTGAGTGGAGAGGTCAACCGGCGGCTCAACTTCGAGACGGCCAACATCGGCAAGACCGTCGGTTCAGGGCTTCGCCAGGCGGCTGCGATCGAGCGGCTCGAAACGACCGGAAAGCTCGACGGGCTGCCGCCGGCCCTGCGCGAGATGGCCCACTGGCGCAGCGCCAACCCTGAGCTCAACCTCGGCGAGCTCGCCAGGCGGATGAAACTGTCGAAGTCGGCGGTCAACCACCGCCTGCGCCGCCTCCAGGACGTCGCCGACCACACCAGTGGCGGCCGATCGCCGAATCGCGCGCGCCGCTCCGCATAACATTACGTCGGCCCATCGGGCCTTTGCCGATTCTCGTGCCCGCGCACGCAATTAACCTGCAATTAAGGGGTTGCCAATGACCAGGGTTGGGATCAATGGTTTCGGCCGCATCGGCCGCAACATCTACCGGGCTGCTCACACGCTGAAGCCGTCGTTCGAGATCGTCGCCGTCAACGACATTGGGGACGCCCATACGTTCGCCCACCTCCTGAAACACGACACCGCGCTGGGCACGTTCGGCCCGACCGTCGTGGCGGCAGGAGACGACATCGTCGTCGATGGCAAGCCGGTGAAATTCATGAGCCACAAGGACCCTGCCGAGCTGCCCTGGAAAGACCTCGGCGTGGACATCGTCGTCGAGTCCACCGGACTGTTCACCGACGCCGCCAAGGCCCGCGTCCACATCGACAAGGGCGGAGCGAAGAAGGTGATCATCTCCGCGCCGGCGACCAACCAGGACTACACCGTCGTCATGGGCGTCAATCACAAGGGCTATGACCCCGCGACGCACAACGTGATCTCTAACGCGAGCTGCACCACCAACTGCTTCGTTCCGCTCGCGCACGTCCTCCACGGCAGCTTTGGGATCGAGCGCGGAATGATGACCACGATTCACGCCTACACCGCTGACCAGAAGCTGCAGGACCTTCCGCACAAGGACCTCAGACGCGCGCGCGCCGCCGCCGACAACATCATCCCGACGTCCACTGGTGCCAATCGTGCGGTTTCGGAGGTTCTGCCCGAGCTCAAGGGCAAGTTCGAGGGCATGGCGTTCCGCGTCCCGATCCTCGACGTGTCTGTCGTCGACCTGACAGTGCAGCTGAGCAAGACCACCACCGCCGAGGACATCAACGCGGCCTTCGACGAGGCCGCCGGTGGCGACCTCAAGGGCATTCTTTCAGTAAGCAAAGAGCCGCTGGTCTCCTCCGATTTCAAGGGCGACCCGCATTCCTCGATCGTCGACGCGCCGCTGACACAGACGCTGGGCGGTGACTGGGCGAAGGTCGTCGGCTGGTACGACAACGAGTGGGGGTTCAGCTGCCGGATGGTCGACCTGATCAGCTACATGGCGGCGCGACTCTGAAATTCCCGATCACAGCGGTCGACGTCACCGGCAAGAGGGTGCTGGTGCGCGAGGACTTCAACGTCCCCATGGCCGGCGGTGTCATCACGGATGACACCCGTATCAAGGCTGCCATACCGACGCTGCGCGACCTCATGCATCGGGGAGCGATGACGGTCGTCATGTCCCACCTTGGGCGTCCGAACGGTCCGGACCCGGCGTTTTCCCTCCGAGCCGTCGCGCGCGAGCTCTCGACGCAGCTATGGGGCGAGGTGCCATTCGCGTCCGATTGCGTGGGCCCCATGGCACAGTCGGCCGTCGCCCGCCTTCAGGGGGGAAAGGTGCTCCTCCTCGAGAACGTGAGGTTCCATCCCGAAGAAGAGCAGAACGACCCCGAGTTCGCGCGCCAGCTCGCCTCCCACGGCGATATGTACGTCAACGACGCATTCGCTGCGTCGCACCGCGCGCACGCCTCCGTCGTAGGGGTGGCCAACTATCTACCCGCGTACGCCGGCCAGCTGATGACCGCGGAGCTCAACGCTCTCCACGAAGCTGTCGACAACCCCAAGCGGCCGCTCTTCGCGGTGATCGGCGGCGCCAAGGTCTCCACCAAGATCAACCTGTTCAACAATCTGATCAAGAAGGTCGACGCCCTGCTGATCGGCGGCGCGATGGCGAACACGTTTCTGCGCGCCCAGGGCTTTCAGACCGGGCGCAGTCTGGTCGAGGAAGAGTCGGTCGAGGCGGCCAACGAGATCTGGAAGGTGTTCGGCGCCCGCCTCGTCCTGCCGGTCGACCTCGTGTGCGCTCAACAGGTCCAGCCGGGCCAGGAGCTGCGCATCTTTCCCGCCCATGCCGTCGAGCCGGGATGGATCGCCCTCGACATCGGCCCGCAGTCGGTGGCGTTGTTCGGGGAGCGCATGCGTGGCGCCGGCACCATCGTCTGGAACGGCCCGATGGGGGTTTTCGAGATCCCCGAGTTCGGCGCTGGAACGCGCGGTGTGGGAGAGGGGATCGCGACCTCGGGCGCCTACACTCTCGTCGGTGGCGGCGACACCGCGGCCGCCATCGATGCACTCGGGCTGGCCGGCCGCTTTTCATGGGTCTCGACTGGCGGCGGCGCCACCCTCGAGTACCTCGAGGGGCGGGAACTGCCTGGAGTCGCGGTTCTCAAGGAGGCCTAGTGCCGGCTCGTGTGAGCCCCAAAGCTCTGCTCGCCGCCAACTGGAAGATGAATCCGGTCAATGCGGGCGACGCCCTCGACCTGGTCAAGGGCGTGATGCCCGCCGCCACCAGCCACCCCGACCTCGTGGAGGTCGCCATCTTTCCTCCGTACCCTTGGCTGCTGGGGATTGCGGAGGTGATCGAGGGCACCACCGTCAAGCTCGGCGCCCAGGACTGCTTTTGGGAGATGTCGGGCGCCTTCACCGGTGAGGTCTCGCCCGCGATGCTCAAGGGCTGGTGCCAGTGGGTGATCACCGGCCACTCCGAGCGCCGCGCATACCTCGGCGAGACCGATGACATGGTCGCGCGCAAGACCGCGGCGGCCCTGGCCAACGACCTCAGCGTGATCATGTGCGTGGGTGAGCTCGATGAGCACTACGAAGCCGGCAAGACCGCCGAGGTGGTCACCGCCCAGGTCAAAGCCGGGCTTGCGCTCTGCTCGGCCGACGACTCGGCCCGCCTCGTGATCGCATACGAGCCCGTTTGGGCGATCGGCTCGGGGAAGAGCGCCGACCCCGAACACGCTTACACGACGATGCGGTCGATCCGCCGCATCGTCGGGGAGCTGATCGGCGCGGGCGCGGCCCGGAAGGTACGCGTGCTTTATGGGGGCAGCGTCAACGCGGGCAACGTCGAATCCTATGTCGAGCTGCCGCTGTGCGACGGCTGCCTGGTCGGGGGGGCCAGCCTCAACGCCGAGGAGTTCGCCAAAATCGTTGATGTGACCGCCGCGGTATACCGCCATCGCTAACCAGGTCGGAATTCTGGTTCTGCTCCGGCACGGCCAGAGCACGTGGAACCTCGAGAACCTCTTCACCGGATGGCACGACGTACCCCTCAGCGAACTTGGGGTTACGGAGGCGAAAGAGGCAGGGCGGTTGATGAAGGCGGCCGGCCTCGCGCCCGCGGTCGTCCATACCTCGGTGCTCGTGCGAGCGATCCAAACGGCTGACCTCGCGCTGGCGGAGATGGACCGGACATGGATCCCGGTGCGGCGCAGCTGGCGCCTCAACGAACGGCATTACGGCGCCCTCCAGGGCTTGAACAAGAAGGAGACCTCCGAGCGGTTTGGCGAAGACAAGGTCAAGGTCTGGCGGCGCAGCTACGACGTCCGGCCGCCGGCATTGGAAACCAGAGACGAGCGTCATCCGTCGCACGACCCGCGATACGCCGGCCTACCGCCGGAGGTGCTCCCCAGCGCCGAATGCCTGAAGGACGTCGTGGAGCGGATGCTCCCGTACTGGTACGACAGCATCGTGCCCGATCTCAGTCGCGAGAAGTGTGTCCTCGTTTCGGCCCACGGCAACAGCCTGCGGGCGCTCGTCAAGCACCTGGAAGGGCTGACCGATGAACAGGTGGTCGACCTCGACATTCCGACTGGCGTGCCTAGGGTCTACGAGCTCAACTTCGACTTCACGCCGCGGTCGAGCGCGTACCTGGGCGACGCCGAGGAGAACAAACGGCGCGCGGCTGCGGTCCGGAACCAGGCGAGCAGCCCGAAATCCCAAGCTCGCTAGACTGGTTTCACGAACAAGATCACAGCCTACGAATAAGGGAGAGTACCCGCCATGGCATATGAGGTCCCGCCGCTTCCATACGCGTTCGACGCGCTCGAGCCGCACATCGATGCGAAGACGATGGAGATCCACCACGACAAGCACCACGCGGCTTACGTGAACAACGCGAACGGCGCCCTGGAGAAGCACCCCGAGCTGGCCTCGAAGTCGGTCGAAGATCTGCTCCGCGGCATCAGCTCTGTGCCAGAAGACGTGCGCAACGTGCTGCGCAACAACGCGGGCGGGCATTCGAATCACTCCATCTTCTGGACCATCATGGGCCCGAACGGCGGCGGCGCCCCGTCAGGACGGCTGGGCGATGCGATCAAGAGCACGTTCGGTAGCTACGACACGCTCAAGGAGCAGCTGCAGAAGGCGGGAGTGGGCCAGTTCGGAAGCGGGTGGGCCTGGCTGCTGGCGGACTCGGGGGGCAAGCTTTCGGTCAAGTCCTACCCGAACCAGGACAGCCCTTACATGGAGAACCTGACGCCCATCTTCGGCGTGGACGTCTGGGAGCACGCGTACTACCTGAAGTACCAGAACAAGCGCGCGGACTACATCGCGGCCTGGTTCAACACCCTCAACTGGAAGACCATCGAGGCCCGCTACCGGTAGTCGATGGCGCAGGTCAAGAACGCGCTGATCATCATCGAGGTCGTGCTGGCCGTGCTGTTGATGGCCGGCGTCCTGCTCCAGACGCCGAAGGCGACCGGGCTCGGCGGCACCATCGGCGGCGGCGGTGACGGGCTGGGCGGCGGGTACCGCACCCGCCGCGGGCTGGAGCGGCAGATCTACTGGACCACGTGGGTGCTGACCGTCGCGTTTCTTTTGTGCTCGCTGGGCAACATCTGGGTGACGACTCATCCGAAGTAGGTCGTTCCGCCGCGACCTGGTCGCGGGAATCGTGCTGGTGGCGCTGGTGGCGTGCCAGCCTGTGGCGACCGTGCCCAAGCCGGCCCGCGGCGGCACGGCGGTGGAGGCGCTGGTCGGCCAGGCAGGCGTGTTGAATCCGCTCTTCGAGCCTGGTGACAGCGCGCGCGACGTCGACAGCGTGATCTACCAGGGCCTCACCACGGTGAACGCCGAGCAGAACGTGACCGGGCTGCTCGCGACCGATTGGCTGATCTCCAACGACCACCTGACGTACACCTTCAACATGCGGACGGGCGTGAAGTGGGCCGACGGGCAGCCGTTCACCAGGGACGACGTGTTGTTCACCTTCCACGTCCTCCAGGACCTCGAGTACACGCTGCCTGGCGCGGTGGACTGGCGCCAGGTGGGGGTGGCCGCGGGTGGCCCGAACCAGGTGGTGTTCAGTCTGAAGGCCCCCAGCGCAGGCTTCCCGCTCGCGCTCCGCATCGGGATCATCGCCAAGCACCTGTTCGATGGGATGGCCCCCGCCCAGATCGTGGCCAGTCCCTTCAGCGGCATCCGCGCGCTCGGCACGGGCCCATTCAAGGTCGCGGGCATCAATTCGCTGGCCATCACGCTGGACCGCAACCCATTCGCCGACCCGCAGCCATACCTCGACCACCTGATCCTGCGGACCTACCCCGTTTCCGATCCCCAGATGGCGATCCGCGCCGTGCTGCAGGGGGCGGCCGACCTCGTCGGCGGCCTCGAGCCGCAGGAGGTGCTCGCCCTGCAGGGCCGCACCGATGTGAACGTGCAGGACGTCCGGACTTTCACCAACGCCTTCGTGGCGCTGAATCCCGATGGCGCAGGCAAGCCATTCTTCAGCGACGTCAAGGTCCGCTTGGCCCTGACCCAGGCGGTCGACCGGGAGCGCCTGCTGACCGACGTGCTTGCAGGTCGCGGCGACCCCGACCCGAGTCCGATCCCGATCGGAAACTGGGCCTATTCGCAGGCTGCGGCGACCAGCCATCCATACGACCCGGTGGCGGCCGCCAAGGCGCTGGACGCCGCCGGCTGGGTGCTCGCCCCCGGTACGAAAGTACGGGCGAAGGGGACACAGGCTTTCAAGTTCGACCTTGTCGTCGCCAGTCCGTTCCCGAATCACGAGATCGCCGATGCCCTGTCACGGCAGCTCCTCGAGGTCGGCGTCGAAGCCGACGTCAAGCCTGTTTCCGCCGCGGACCTGGTCCAGAAGGACCTGATCGGCCACCACTACCAGGCCGCGCTCGTCGCCCTCGACGTCGGTCCCGATCCCGACCTGAGCTCGGTGTGGCACTCGGGCGCCGACGCGGGGGCGCTCAACTTCGCCTATTCACGCGGCTGGGGCATCATCGACAAGGATCTCGAGGACGGCCGAGCCGCAGTCGATCAGCCTGCTCGACTGTCCGTTTATCTTGACTTCCAGGCCCAGATGGCCGATGCGGCGCCGGCGATCTTTCTCTACTCGCCTCACTACGACTACGCGTTCTCCCAGCGCGTGCACGGCGTGCACATGAACAGCGTCATCGAGCCTGGGGATCGTTTCCAGCATGTGACCCAGTGGTACGTCAACACGAACTAGGAGGCAGAGTCCAATGGACCTCGGGCTGAAGGGCCGCAGCGCCCTGGTGGCGGCGGCGAGCAAAGGGTTGGGGCGCGCCTGCGCTGAGGCGCTGATCGGGGAGGGGGCGGAGGTCTTCATCTCCTCGCGTGACCCGGTCTCGATAGAAGGCACCGCGAAGCAGATCAATGCCGCCGGCTGGCTCGCATCTGACGTGTCCAAGCCGGGCGAGCCAGAAGCGTTGGTCGAAGCCGCGATCACGCAGCTGGGTGGCCTGGACGTGCTGGTGGTCAACGCCGGCGGACCGCCGCCCGGCACTTTCCAGAGCACGCCGCCGGAGATGTGGGACGTGGCCTTTCAGCTGACCCTGATGAGCGCAGTGCGTCTGATCAGGGCCGGCTTGCCCCACCTGAAGCGTTCCGAGCAGGGGCGGATCGTGTGCATCACCTCGATCTCGGTTCGCCAGCCGATCCCCAACATCGCGCTGTCGAACTCGATGCGCGGGGCGGTGACTGGACTGGCCAAGACCCTGGCGCGCGAGCTCGCGCCGGACCGCATCACCGTCAACTGCCTCGCCCCCGATGCCATCCTCACCGACCGCATCCGTGCCCTGGCGGCGGCGTCCGGTGTCGACCCGGAGGAGCGGATCAAGCAGCAGTCGGCGGCCGCGCCGATGGGACGGTTGGGCGACCCGGCGGAGTTCGGGGCCGCGTGCGCTTTCCTCTGCTCGAAGCAGGCGGGATACATCACCGGCCAGACGCTCGGAGTGGACGGCGGCGCGCTATTGGGTGTCCATTGAGAGCTCCGCTCTCCCCACCCGGCGCGCTCCGCGCGCCGACCTCCCCACTGCGTGGGGAGGCAAACTAGCATTCGAACGTGAGCATTCGATTCGCCGAGCGCATGTCGCGCCTGGGCACCGAGAGCGCATTCGAGGTGCTCGCCAAGGCGCGTCGCCTGGAGGCGCAGGGCAAACAGGTCGTCCACCTCGAGATCGGCGAGCCGGACTTCGCCACGCCCGACAACATCGTCGAGGCGGGGATCTCGGCGATGCAGAACGGCTACACGCACTACACGCCGGCGAGCGGAATTCTCGAGGCGAGGCAGGCCGTGGCCGCGTTCGTCACGCGGACGCTCAACACCGAGGTCGACGCCTCGGAGGTGGTCCTCGTTCCTGGATCCAAGAACGTGCTTCTTTTCACCCTGCTTGCATGCATCGAGCCGGGCGATGAGGTGATCCTGCCCGACCCCGGCTATCCCGCCTACGCGTCACAGGTGAACTTCATCGGCGGAGTGCCGAAGGTCGTCACGCTTCGCGAAGAGACGGGATTCCGGATGGATCTCGACGAGCTCGCATCGCTTGTCACCCCGAAGACGCGGATGCTGATCATCAACACGCCGCAGAACCCCACCGGCGGAGTTCTCACCGAAGAAGACGTTCGTTTCGTCTGCGAGCTTGCGCACAAGCACGACCTGCTCGTCGTCTCCGACGAGATCTACAGCCAGCTCGTGTACGGCTTCCACCACGTCTCACCGCTGTCGCACCCGGGCATGCGGGAGCGCACCGTGTTGATGGACGGGCTTTCGAAGTCATACGCCATGACTGGATGGCGGCTGGGTTACGCAGTGGCGCCCCGGGCGCTGGCCGCCAAGCTCGATCAGCTGATGATCAACTCATCTTCGTGCGCTGCAGGGTTCACGCAGATGGCGGCGATAGAGGCGCTGTCGGCGCCAGAGTCGGCGCATGCGGTGAAGCGGATGGTGAGGGTGTTCGAGCATCGCCGCGACCTCATCGTCGACGGGATCAACGACATCCCGGGCATGAGGTGCACGCGGCCGCAGGGCGCCTTCTACGCGTTCCCAAACATCGAGGGCACGGGCTTCGGAGAGCGCGAGCTGGCCGACAAGCTGCTCACCGAGGCCGGCGTCGCGGTGCTGCCGGGAACAGCCTTTGGGGAGGCGGGCAGGGGATACATCCGCATCGCGTACACGCAATCCGAGGACGAGCTCTCGCGCGGGCTGCAGCGGATCAGGGATTTCGTGACCGCTCACCGACAATAAGAAAACCGGGCGCAGTTGCGCCCGGTCTCGCGAATCAAAGTACTGACCTAGTCGTCGGTCTTGGGTGCCGTGGACTGGACCTCGGTCTCCGTGTCGGCGGTCTCGGTCTCGGTCTCGTTCTCGTTGTCCGCAGCATCCTCGGCTGCTTCTGCCGCCGCCTCAGCCGCAGCCTTCTGCTGCTCGGCAGCCAGCTCGGCGGCCTCCGCCTGCGCGTCGGCTGCCAGCTCCGCGGCTTCGGCGGCCGCGTCCTGATCGACCTCAGCGCCGACCTGCCCGGTGGCGGTGGACAAGCCCGACAGCGATGAAATGCTCCTCGGAGCGGATGTGTGATTGGCTCCGACCGTGGAGGCGACGAGGATCACCCCTACGATGGCGGCGAATCCTGCGACGCTCAGCTTCGAAAATCGACTCTTGAGCATTAGTACCTCCCTGAGATGGTGGCCCCGCTTAGGGTAACTCTGATAACGCTTGGCCCTGGCGAAGTAGGAACCTAATGTTCCGACTCAGAGGGGGGCGGCGAAGATTCTGAATCGGTTTCGCCCGACGGTTCAGGGGATTCGTGGCTCGGCTCGCCGGTCACGGTGGGCTGGACGTGTACCGGTGGTGGCGGCTGGGCCTGGGGCGCGCTCTCCGGGGATGGCGACGGGCTCGATTCGGCGGCGTGGGTGACCGACTCCACCGTGCTCACCCAGACCGCGGGGTTGGGGCTGCGGGCCAGGGCCGTCGCCGCCACCATCAAGAGCGCCACGGCGCCTGCCACGGCCAGAGCCACCTTCCTACCCACCAACGGGCGGTAGCCGGACGGCGACACGTTGAAGCGTGCGTTCGCGGGCAGCGGCGTGGGCGCACCGGCGCGGTCCAGCTCCGCCCCGAGGCGCTCGTCAAAGTCCGGCCCGAGTTGATCACTCATTCCTCATGCGCTCGCTTTTAGATGACAACGAAGCAGAGCCATCAAGTGGGAACACGTTCCCGTCGGGGGCGAGCAGCTTGAGCATTTTCGCGGCCGCGGTTCGCAGTCTTTTGTTCACGGTCCGCTCCGATTTGCCGATCGCCGCGGCGATCTCCCGGTTGTTGTAGCCGTGGTAATGCCGCAGGACGAGGGCGGCGCGCAGCTTCGGCGAGAGCCGGCGGAGCGCCGCGGTCAGGTCACGGTCCAGCGCCACCTGCGCCGGGTCAGGTCCGGCGATGGGCCTCCCCAGCCGGCGCAGGATCGTCCCGATGGAGCGGAGGTTCGCTTTGCGCTGGTATGAGATCGCCACGTTGATCGCGATCCTGTGCAGCCACGCCTCGGCCGGCGCATCCGGACGCCACCGGCCCCAGGCTCGAAAGGCCAGCACGAACGCATCCTGGGTGCAGTCCTCGGCAGCCGCGGGATCGGCGAGGACGCCAAGCAACGTCCTGTAGATCCTTGGGTAGCTGTCTCGATACAGCCGGTCGAAGTCGTCGCGCGAGCCGGGCTCGTATGCGGGAGGATCCGGCTCTGCACCAGGCAGCACAAAGGGAATAACGGGGGAGGGTACAACGCCCGGTGGTAGCGCCACCCACGGCTATATTGAAGCGGCTATGGACGAAGGCAGCGTCCGCCTGACCCAGCCGCTCGTTCGGGATGGTGGCCGCCTCCGCCCCGCGTCGTGGGACGAGGCCCTCGGCCGCGCCGCCGACGGATTCGCGAAGGCAAGGGCCGTCGGGCCGAACGCGTTCGGAATGTTCAGCTGCTCCAAGACCACGAACGAGATGAACTTCATGGCTCAGAAGTTCGCGCGCGTAGTCATGGGCAGCAACAACATCGACAGCTGCAACCGGACTTGACACGCTCCGAGCGTCGTCGGTCTGGCGACAGTGTTCGGAGCCGGGGGAGGAACATCCTCGTACCGGGAAGCTGAGGACACCGACCTGGTCCTGCTTTGGGGCTCGAACGCGCGCGAGACCCATCCGATCTTCTTCCACCACCTCCTGCGCGGCGCGCGCAAAGGCGGCCGGCTGGTGGCGATCGACCCACGCCGCACCAGCACCGCCGAATGGGCGGACCTCTGGTTGGGCATCGACGTCGGCAGCGACATCGCGCTGGCCAACGCCATGGCGCGAGAGATCATCCATTCCGACCTCGCCGACAAAGAGTTCATCGAGCGCGCGACGACAGGCTTCGACGAATACGTTGAATGCGTCGAGGCGTACACGCTGGAGCGAGCCGAGACCGAGACGGGCGTGCCCGCCGGCGCGATCAAGGAGGTTGCGCAGGCTTACGGGCGCGCGGACCGCGCCATGATCTGCTGGACGCTCGGAATCACGGAGCACCACAACGCTGTCGACAACGTCCTCGCGCTCATCAACCTCGCGCTGCTCACGGGCAAAGTCGGGCGTTATGGCTGCGGGCTCAACCCGCTCCGCGGCCAGAACAACGTCCAAGGCGGCGGCGACATGGGCGCGATCCCCAACCGACTGCCGGGCTTCCAGGACCTCGAGGACCCCGCGATGCGGGCGCCGTTCGAGCAAGCCTGGAAGGCGACCGTCCCGCCGAAGCGCGGCTATCACCTCAGCCAGATGTTCGAGTCGATGGAGCATGGCGAGATGCGCGCCCTCTACGTCGTCGGTGAGAATCCCGCGCGATCAGAGGCCGACCAGGCACGAGCCGTCCGCCTGCTGAGCGGTCTGGAGCACCTCGTCGTGCAGGACCTGTTTCTCACGCAGACCGCGGAGCTGGCCCACGTCGTGCTGCCGGCCGCGGCCGGATGGGCTGAATCCGAGGGCACTGTAACCAGCAGCGAACGTCGCGTGCAGCGAGTGCGGCGCGCGCTCGAGCCGCCGGCAGGCGCACGCGACGACGTCGAGATCATCTCCGAGATTGCACAGCGCCTCGGCTGCGATTGGGGGCGGCCGACGGCCGAGCAGGTCTGGGACGAATGCCGAAGGCTCTCGCCGATGCACGCCGGCATGTCATACGCGCGACTCGACCAGCTGGGCGGCATCCAGTGGCCATGCCCTGACGAGACCCACCCAGGCACCGAGTTCCTCCACGCGCGCCTGTGGAAGGATCCGGTGGAAGGTCCGCGCGCTCCGTTCAGCGTCGTCGAGCACGATCCGCCGGTCGACAAGCTGACCGAGGAATTTCCCATCCGCCTGACCACCGGTCGGCGCCTCGACTCTTTCAACACCGGCGTCCAGACCGGCGCCTACACCTCGCCGCTGCGGCAGCCAGAGGCGCTGCTCCTTTCGCCCAGCGATGGCGCGCGGCTGGGGATCGTTGATGGCGATCGCGTGCTTGCGAGCTCGAGGCGCGGAGCGGTCGAGATGCCGGTGCGATTCGACGCGACCCTGCGGCCAGGCCTTGCCTTCCTGACCCTGCATTTCCCCGACCAGGTGGCGACGAACGTCCTGACCATCGATGCCACCGATCCCAAGTCGGGCACCGCCGAGTTCAAGGCCAGCGCCATCCGCGTCGAGAAGCTCGTCACCAAAGTCAACTAGTTGGACATCCGCACCACCGGGGGACCGCCGACAGCCGCGGAGATCGCCGCCGTCGACCGGGTTCTGGGGCCCCCCGAATCGCTGTGGGAGGGCGGGACGCGGACGCCGGCGGACGACCACCTCGCCCGCGGCGGACACGCATCGCGGTCCAAACGCGACCTGCTGCTGCCTGTCCTGCACGGCCTCCAGGACGAGGTCGGCTGGATCAGCCGCGGCGGGCTCGACTACGCCTGCCGGCGCCTGAACGTCCCACCGGCCGAGGCGTACGGCGTCGCGAGCTTCTACGACCGCTTCGCGCTGCACGATCGCGGCATGTTTGCGCTGCATGTCTGCGACGACATCGCGTGCCTGACAGCAGGTGCGGAGAAGGTCTGCGCGGCAGCCGAGGCAGAGAAGGACCGGAGCGGCATGGCGTGGTATCGGAGTCCATGCCTCGGGCTCTGCGATCGCGCTCCTGCCGCTCTTGTCGAGCGCTCGGGAGCGACCTACACAGCGGCCCAACTGGCACCGATCACCGCCGAAGAGGCGACCGAGATCATGAGCAGCGGACTCTGGGACAAGCGGCCAAGCTCCGAGGCGCGACCGTCCCCTCACCGCCGGCGCCCTGCGGGCGCGGGCGGAGCTCCCCACGTGGTGGGGAGCCCAGGAAAGTTGCTGCGGCGGGTGGGCGTGGTCGATCCGGAAAGCATCGATGACTACCGGCGGCTCGGCGGATTCGCAGCGCTGAAGCGCGCTCGGGAGATGGGCGTCGACGCCGTCATCCGAGAGGTGACCGAGGCGCGCCTGCTGGGACGCGGGGGCGCGGCATTTCCCACTGGGCGCAAGTGGGAGTCGGTCGCGAAAGCCCCCGCACGCCCGCACTACCTGGTCTGCAACGCCGACGAGTCCGAGCCGGGCACCTTCAAGGACCGGGTGCTGTTGGAGAGCGATCCGTTTGCAGTGGTCGAGGGTATGGCGATTGCAGGGTGGGCGACTGGATGCGAGAAGGGCTACATCTATGTCCGCGCCGAGTATCCGCTTGCCCGCCGGCGGATCGAGAACGCGATCGCGCAAGCACGCGCTGAGGAGTTGCTCGACTTCGAGGTCGAGGTCCGGCGTGGGGCCGGCGCCTACATCTGCGGCGAAGAGACCGCGCTCTTCAACTCGATCGAAGGGAAGAGGGGAGAGCCGAGGAACAAGCCACCGTTTCCGGCGCAGTCCGGCCTCTTCGGGAAGCCCACGCTGGTCAACAACGTCGAGACGTTGGTCAACGTCCTCGACATCGTCATCGAGGGAGCGGCCGCGGTCTCGGCCGCCGGCACGCCAGAGTCCACTGGCAGCCGCCTGTTCTGCCTTTCGGGACAGGTCCGCCGGCCTGGCGTTTACGAGGTGCCCATGGGCACGCCGCTGCGCGTCCTCATCGAGCTCGCGGGCGGCGTTCGCGAAGGCAGGAAGCTGCAGGCTGTGCTCTTGGGCGGAGCGGCCGGTTCGTTCGTGTCCGAAGCCCAGCTCGACGTGCCGCTCAGCTTCGAGGGCACGCGCGCGATCGGGGCGACGCTCGGGTCCGGCGCGGTCATCGTGTTCGACGACACGACAGACATGAAGCCAATCCTCTTGCGCATCGCGCGGTTCTTCCGCGACGAATCGTGCGGACAGTGCGTGCCGTGCCGCGTGGGCACGAAGCGACAGGAGGAGATCCTCGAGCGGATGCTGAACGAACGCAACGGCGATCGGCAGGCCGACATCATGCTGCTGAGCGACATCGCGCAAGCGATGCGCGACGCGTCCATATGCGGCCTGGGCCAGACTGCCGCGAGCGCGATCCAGTCGGCGGTGATCCAGCTGAAGGTGCTCAATGGCTAGTCCGGTGTTCGTCGGCCTGCCGAGGCGGATGCTGCAGATGAGCATCGACGGACACGACGTGCAGGCGATGGAAGGGACGACGATCCTCGATGCCTGCCGGCAGCTCGGGATCGACACGCCCACTCTCTGCACCCTGGAGACGCTCACGCCCGTCAACGTCTGCCGCGTGTGCGTCGTCGAGGTGGAAGGATCGCGCGTCCTGGTGCCGTCGTGTTCCCGCAAGGTCGAGGCCGGCATGAAGGTTCTGACGGACTCGGAGCGTGTGCGCCACAGCCGCCGGCTCGTGCTGGAGCTGCTCGCGTCGTCCGTGGATATGTCTCTGTGCGCGCCGGACGTGCACGGCTGGATGGCGCGATACGGCGCGCAGCCGCAGCGCTTCGGGCCGGGGGCCGCCACCGTGGCCCAGCCCGTGAAGGTCGACAACGAGCTCTACGTGCGCGACTACTCGCGCTGCATCCTTTGCTACAAGTGCGTCGAGGCCTGCGGCGTCGACGCGCAGAACACGTTCGCCATCGGCGTCGCCGGTCGAGGCTTCGATGCGCACATCTCCACAGAGTTCACAGTGGAGCTCCCCGACTCGGCGTGCGTCTACTGCGGGAACTGCATCGGGGTCTGCCCGACCGGGGCGCTCATGTTCAAGAGCGAGCACGACATGCGGCAGGCGGGCACATGGGACGAGACGCGGCAGTCGGTGACCGAGACGGTTTGCCCTTACTGCGGCGTCGGCTGCATGCTCGAGCTGCATGTCCAAGACAACTCGATCGTCAAGGTCACCTCACCTCTCGACCACAGCGTGACCTCGGGTCACCTCTGTGTGAAGGGACGGTTCGGCTTCCAGTTCGTGCAGCGGCGAGCCAAGCCCTAGCTCAGGCGGCGGACAGGACCACGATCGTCAGGTTGATGTGGTCCTGGAGCACCGGCAGCCAGGGAACCGATGGCTTGACGCTGATGTCGACGCTCGTGCCCGGGGCGAGCAGCTCGAGCTGTCGCCGCGCCGCGTCGACCCGCATGCCCCTGATGCGAGCAGCGAGCTCGCCGGCGGTGACGTTGGGCACGATGACTCCGGTCCCGGTGCCCTTGATGGTGATGTCTCCGGTGCCAGTTGGTTTCTGGACCTGGTAAGTCGTCTGGATGGGATCCGCCGTGAGCTGGAAGCCTTTGGGAAGCTTCTGGTTGAGGGCGCCGCGCATGAGCGAGTCCGCCTGGGCCAGCGAGAACGCCACCGCGCTCAGCGTCGCCGTGATCGTCATGTTGAAAGTCGGCACCTGCTCGCCGACCTTGTGGTCGGTCGTCACCTTGAGGGCCGGCTGCCCGTCGGTCAGATAGTTCAGGCCTTCGGCCTGAGCCTTCAGGGCGGCGTCGATGTCCTGGGTGACCTTGGCGGTGAGCGCCAGCTGGACTCGGTCGAGGTCCGATTGCTGGATCACCTGATTGCTGGTGGCGTCGGTTCCGCCCGTGATCGGCTGTGGGTTGGTGACCTTGACGTTGGGTATCGGCTGATCGATCACCGTCACGGTGTTGGCCGCCGTGTTGCCGGCTTTGCCGGGCACCAGTGCGCGGATCGGAACCTGGACGAAAGTGTGCGGAGGAGCGATTGAGGCCGGCGCCACGTCGTAACGAACCCCAGCCGCTGTGGACACGGTCGTTCCGAAAGGTATGGGCATCTCATTGGGGGAGCAGGGGCTGCACGTAAAGGTGGCCAGGCCCCTTGCCGGTATCGCGGCCACCTGCAGGGTGCTGGCCGTGCCTTGGGTGCTGTCGCTGACGTCCGCCTGGATGGTCGTGGTCACGATGTCCTGGCCGTGCGGCCCGCCCTTGAGCGTCACGTTGGCCACCAGCCTTGAGGCCGGGACGACCAGCTTGACGGTCGCGGTCTCCGTGACGACGAGGCTGCCGAGCACCGCCGCCACGACAGCTATTGCGCTGAGAGCGTAAGCAGGCAGGAGTGGCTGTTGGGGCTCCATGACTAGGTAACGATAGACGAGCCGTCCGGGTTATTCGCCGGGCATTATTCTGGGCATATGCCGATCGTCTGGACCGATGTGCCCGAGGCCAACGAGCTCCTGGAGCAGGACCCGCTTGCCCTTCTGATCGGCCTGGTCCTCGATCAGCAGGTGAAGATGGAGAAGGCGTTTCGCGGGCCCTACGACCTGAAGCAGCGGCTGGGCGGGCTGGACGCGCGCACGATCGCCGCGATGGACCCGGACAAGCTGGTCAAGATCTTCCGGGAGCGGCCTGCGCTTCATCGCTTCCCGGGAAGCATGGCCAAACGGGTCCAGGCGTTGTGCCTTGCGATTGTCACCGACTATGGGGGCGACGCCGCGGCGGTGTGGACGGAGGCGCGGGATGGGGACGATCTCGCTGCCCGGATCAAGAAGCTCCCTGGCTTCGGCGACATGAAGGTCAAGATCCTGGTCGCGGTGCTGGCCAAGAAGTTCGGGGTGAAGCCGCCGGGGTGGGAGAGGCACGCGGCGAACTGGCACACGGTCGCGGACGTCGATTCGGAGGAGTCGATGGCCGAGGCGCGGGTGGTCAAGCGCGAGATGAAGGCGGGCAAGGGCAAGCACATTCTCGATTCGTAGGTTCTCGGGCTCTAAGCACGCCTTGTTTTCGAGCTCTTGAAATTAACAGGTCGATTTCTTGACACTCCAAACAGATGTTCGTACAATTCGAGTATGGATGCTGGGGTCTGGGGAGTTGCGCCTAGAGCCGGCGAGGCGATCGCCGCCGAGCTGATCTGCCGTCGGCAAGAGATCGATCAAAAGGAGCTCGAGTTCTCCTACCTGGCCGCCAAGTTCGCCGCGACCGACGAGTTCGACGAGCAGGGCTTCGACAGCGCGATCTCGTGGCTCAAGTCGGTCTGCCACATGAGCGGGGGCGCGGCCGCCGATCGGGTCTGCGTCGGCGAGCAGATGGAGCGCCTGGGCGAGAGCGTCGTGGCTCTGGCAGCCGGCGAGATCGGCTTTGCCCACCTGGCACTCATCGCACGGACTTCGGCTGCCCTGGGCCAACGCCTGGACGAGGCCAAGTTGCTGGGCCAAGCGCGCAAGCTCAACGTCTTCCCCTTCCGCAACCGGTGCACGCATGCCAGGCATGCGGGGGACACTGCGGGTTTCGTGAACGAAGAGAAGGAGGGCGTGGAGGCACGAAGCCTCACCCTCACCACCGGTGACGACGGCGTCGTGCTCGTCCAGGGCCTCCTCGACAAGGTCGGTGGCGCAGCTCTGCGCACCGCGTTGGAGCCTCTGGCCAAGCGCGCAGGCAAGTACGACGATCGCAATCGCGAGCGCCGGATGGCAGATGCGCTCGTCGACCTCTCGATGCACGCGCTCGACAACGGCGTGCCGAACCGGCGCCCGCACCTGCAGGTCACGACCTCGCTCGAGACACTCCTCGGCCTCAGCGGCGCGCCGGCGGCGGAGATGGAGTTCTCGCTCCCGATCTCGGCCAAGGCAGTTGAGCGGTTGGCTTGCGACTGCAGCGTCACCCGCATCCTGCTCGACTCCGAGTCCATGGTCATCGATGTCGGGCGTGCGAAGCGAGTGGTCTCGGGCTCACAAAGCAAGGCGCTCAAGGTTCGCGACCGGGGCTGCACGTGGCCGGGTTGTGACCGGCCGGCAAGCTGGACTTCGGCGCATCACGTCGTGCACTGGATTCACGGTGGGACAACCGACCTTCCCAACCTCGTCCTTCTCTGTTATCGGCATCACTGGATGGTTCATGAGGGCAACTGGCAGATAGTGCGCAGCGATGACGGATGCATCCACACCGTTCCGCCACTGATTGGATTTGAGACGCGATCCCGTGGACCGGACTAGGGAGAGCTCGATCTTCTGATATCGTTCACGTTCCGGCCCGGACGCAGGACCCGGGCGGAGAGTCGAGACGAGCGCAGATTGGAGATGAGATGAGTAGAGAGTGCACGCCCACCCGGGAGGAATCCCGGGCCCTCGCCCAACACCACGCCCTCATCCCGGTGTACCGGGAGGTGCTGGCCGACATGCTGACCCCCGTGCGCGCCTACTCACTCCTTTGCCCGCATGATGCGCCGGGATTCCTCCTCGAGAGCGTCGAGGGAGGCGAGCGGCTGGCCCGCTATTCGTTCATCGGCTACCAGCCCAGGCAGCTCGAGCTCGGCGACGGCGACCCGCTGCCTGCCCTGCGGTCGGTCGCAGCGGAAGCGACGATGCCCGGCATTCCGAGGTTCCATGGCGGCGCGGTCGGCTATCTCGGCTATGAGGCGGCGCGTCACTTCGAGCGGCTCCCGGTCGCGGCCGGCGCACCGCCTCCGATGCCCGAGTCCGCATTCCTTCGCGCGGAGGACCTGGCAATCTTTGACCACGTCACGCGGCGCTTGCGCCTGCTCACGATTCACCGGCCCGACCGCGAGGACTATGGCGACGCGGTGGCTCGTATCGAAGAGATGGAGAGGCGCCTTGCCTCCGACGTGGCTCCCGCGTCCGTGACTGGGCCTGATGGGGGCCGGTGGGAGCCGAATATGACCCCCGGCCAGTTCCACGCGATGGTCGACGCCGCCCGCGAGCACATCCACGCCGGCGACGCCTTCCAGGTCGTGGTTTCGCAGCGCTTTCGCAAGCATCTCGCGGCCAGCCCATTCGACGTCTACCGCTGCCTGCGCGCGATCAACCCTTCGCCGTACATGTTCTTTCTCGCGCTCGGTGGCGACCGCCAC
>WNFA01001364.1_pt1 | contig 22309 bp, 23 predicted proteins | sample 5400481 | NCBI WGS metagenome assembly WNFA01 (sample SAMN13153340, study PRJNA577476) | soil metagenome | isolation source: 120 cm saprolite under Douglas fir tree site 2 hole 1 replicate 2 | place: USA:California | collected 2015-04-18
ATCATTTACTCAACATAGATTTTAGCTATTGATTATTTTTCTCCGCGGCCATGCGGGAAACCCTCGGTTCAGGCCCTGCCTGCAGAGCGGTGCGTGTGCCTGCATGGCTGGCGGCGCATTGGCTAGCATCGTCCTGCCGACTGGGTGCCGGCTGTGCGAGCAATTACTCACTCGAGCGTCGAGATTACCTGTGTGCAAGGATTGCCTGGCTTCGTTTTCGCGGATTCGGGGAGACATTTGCGGGGAATGCGGAGTTCCGGTTGACGCGGTGTCTGGCGATGACGACGAAGGCGGGTCAGGAGAGCTGTTCGGCGATGTGTGCATCGGATGCCGTAGCGAAAAATTCCACTTCAATCGAGCGCGGAGTTTTGCACGGTACCAGGATTCGCTGGTGCGAGCGATCGTGTTGTTGAAATTTGAAGAGATGGAGCCGCTGGCGGACTGGTTTGCGGACCGACTGGCGGACGTGGTTCATGAAAATGGGTAAGGGGCTGGAGGCTGACGTGATCGTGCCGGTGCCGCTGCACAAGGTCAGGCGGCGCGAGCGCGGCTTCAACCGGGCAGAAATGTTGTCAAGACGACTTGCGAAGCGACTTAAGCTGCCGCACCAAGGAGTGCTTTTGGTAAGAAAACGGCCTCGTCCGGACAAGCAACCTTCTAACATCCAATGAAAGGTGGGAGGCGGTTCGTGGTGCTTTTGCCACATGTCCAGGCAGCCAAGTTGACAAGCTGCGCGTCTTACTGGTAGATGATGTAATGACGACTGGCGCGACGCTGGATGCCTGTGCAAAGGCGCTGCGCGAAGCGGGGGCTGCCGAAGTTCTAGGCGTGACGGTGGCCCGAGCCATGCTTAACCCGCAGAAGATCAGCCGGTAAGGTCAGGTTGTACCGAGGTTCGCGCGATGAGCGCAACGCGAAAAGAGGGTGTGTACTCCCGCCGATTCGCTGCTTCCGATGCGGCCAGTTCAGCCGTGCCTTCCAACGATTCTCCGGCCGATAGTAGATTCCACAATCTGGCGGGTCCCAGGCGTGCATCGTTGATGCAGGAGCCGGTCCTGGTATTGAACGCCACGTACGAGCCGATTAACGTGACGGCGGTGCGGCGTGCGATGGTGCTTCTCTTAAAAGGTGTAGCGCAGGCAGAAGAGATGCACAACGCAGAAGTCCATTCCGCGGCGCATGCTCACAAAGTGCCCTCGGTAATTCGACTATTGGCTTACCGACATATTCCGCAACAGAGCCGGGCGCTCTCGCGTAAAAATATTCTGTTGCGGGATCGCAATACTTGCCAGTTCTGCGGACGCGCTTTCCCCAGTTCGGAATTAACGCTGGATCACGTGGTGCCGCGTTCGCGCGGCGGACGTTCCTCTTGGGAAAATCTGGTGGCCTGCTGTTACCGCTGCAATAACAGCAAAGGCGATCGCACTCCGGAAGAAGCGGGATTTAAATTGGCACGCCGGCCGCGTCCGTTTACATTGCACACGTCGCGGCAGTTGATGCGCATGATCGGTCATCGAGACGAACGGTGGCGTAAGTACCTGTTTTATTAATATTTTGCCGCCATTTTATATTTCGAAAAAAACTCTTAGATCAGGGAAACCTTTTTCGCTCCGGTACATCTAACTCAATAACACCACTTCGAGGACACACCCCGGGAGGCAGTTAGGGTCAACACCCTAACTGCTTCTCTCCTTTAATGAGACCTTTTTCCCTGAGCAAGCCATTTCTATTCGAATCGTAGAATTATTGTTTCGTGCCGCATACCGCGATATCGGAAGTTTCACCAGAAAAATGCAATTGCTCATAGCCGTGTGAGCGGAACCACTCCGTAACTTCACTGCGCGAATGGGAATGCATAAATTCCGGCGAGAGGACGTCGTAGAAAGAGTACGCAGTCGATGCGAGACGATGGTGAATTTTCGTTGCCCGCAGAGCTTCGCGGATTTTATTCGCGGCATGCAAAGGCAAGGCAAGCGTCCAGGCTAAAGCGTAGAGCGCGGGCTGTGGAAGCAGATACGATTTGCGCAAAAGTTTTCTGGCTAACCGGTACGGAGAGCTGAGTTTTTTCGAATAAATCCAGATGTATAACTTGCCGCCGGCCTTGGCGAGGGGAGCCAAACTGGAAAAACTTTGCTGGGTGTCCGGCGTGTGATGAATCACGCCTTCGCGCCAGATCAAATCGAATGTGCGGGGCGCAAGCGGCGGCCGCGATAGATCAGCCTGAATAATATGAACGTTGGGAAGCTCGCGGCATCGTTCGAATGCGAGCCGCGCCGATTCGCTGAAGTCGACTCCAACAACGGTTGCTGCCGGCACGGCTCTTCCGATATCGGCGGTCAGAACGCCTGAGCCGCACCCGGCGTCGAGAATCATGCAATCTTGCAGCGACGCAAGATCGGCGAGCCCGAATGCCCGCTGAAAATCGTGCAGCCCTTCCTGGCGGCTTTTTCCGTAGATTGTTTCCTGCTCGAATCGTCTCTGTTCGAAGCAAACTCGCTTTCATAAGGGTCCTCCGGACGAATCCTGGCAGGCCAGGCGGCATGCTTTTGAGCACGATCTCTGTGCTGGGCGGGCCAGGGAACAATCAGGCTGGAGTGAACGACGGGCAACGAAACAGAGTGTCTCATCGGGGCTGAACCCACAGTCTGAAACAGCCAACCAGCGCGGTCAAGCTCGACGATAAAAATGCACGAATCGAATTGCGAATCAGGAGCGTTAACTGATTGCCGGGAAACTTTGCAGGGCGGATTGTTCGTCTCATTGCTCCGCCGTGCTTGACCACCGCGACGTAGATGCGCGCGAGTTCGCCGATCCCCGAACCATCCAAATAGACCAAGCCGCTTAGATTGAGAATGATATTTTTCCGCTGCGCTTTCAAAAGAGATTGAATGGACTCACGCAAGGCTCCGACTTCGAAAAAAGTCAGATGTCCGGACACGTCAATCAAGGCCACCTGATCACGATGGCGGATTTTCACCGAAAAGCTCACGAGAAACAACCTTTCCGCTTGCATGGCAATTATAACCCGACTGTACACAAAAGGTTGCGGCGGAATTTGCCGCTTGCAGAAAGCATGGGGTTGCAATTGCCGCAGGACCACGGATAGGCCGATCCGCCAAGACTCCGCGAGTCCGACGCGCACAACTTGCTTTTGGGGATTCAGGTAGCGCAGGAGAATTTCCATTGCAGGATGAAAGCGAAGCGCCGGCGCCACTAAATACACGACACTCTCGCAAGCACGCTTCCAGTTCGATGGACAGTGGCACCGAGATATTATGGGTCAGGTAAGGGTAGAAATACTATCGGTCGGTCCGCGCGAACTGCAGACCGGCTACGCGCACGGTAGGCAGCTGCATGTTCCACGAAGGTGGGACATGATCGAAAGATATTTCGAAGTGTGCGGTTTTTCCAGGCGGCAGCAGCGCGGATGATCCAAAAAGTACCGGGCGAGTCTCGCGCAGCGCGATCTGCTTCATATCGTCCTGGAATTCGATCGTGGCTTCAATTCCAGAAAGAGCGCGGTCACCGGAATTGAGCACGTCGCCAGCCAGGTAGGTGACCTCTTGATTCAAAAAACTTTCTGCGCGGCTCATCTCAAAATTCTGGAATTGCAGTTTAGGCGCATAAGCTTGTTCCGGCGGGCCAAACGGAAATCGCGTTTGCTGCACGGACGGATTCGGCGCAGGTCCGCGGAACAGAACCAGATATAACGCCAGCAGTCCGAGAAGTGTGGCCGCCGCGATGGCCAGCGGATGCCGCAGAATCATGCCGTCCCGATCTTCCGGCCGCGGCAGTGGCGGTTCGAATCCGTCCTGCATTTTATATTCCGATCTCAGCGGCCCAGGGTTAGCCGGTGGATAAGCGGTTCAGGCAAATTGGCTTCATACATGCGCGACTGCACCGCAGGAATATCATACGGCACACGCCAAAATTCCACGATATTGTGGTCGAAATCGGCAATCGCAAAAGCGGCGCGCGGGTCGCCGTCGCGCGGTTGCCCAATTGAACCGGGATTCAGCAAATACTTGTGGCCTGGCTCGAGATGCAGAGCAGAAAATGTCTCCATCGGCCGCGGGCGAAGTGGCAGAACTGCAATGTCGCTTTCGTGATAAGAAAAACCGCCTTGATGGTGGGTATGACCAAAGAAGCTCAGCACCGTGCTGGAATCGAGCAGCCCTTCCAGGGCTTGGCCAGGCGTGAAAACGTATTCGTCTTCGTCCTGAAATGCGCCGTGAATCAGTACTACGCCTTCCGCAGTTTTTGGTCCGGCTGGAAGTGCTGCGAGCCAGGTCATGAGATCGGGAGACAATTGCGCCTGCGTCCAGTCCACGGCCAATCTGGCGATGGGATTGAAATCATCGGAGGTCATGATGCCCGCAACCGCTTTGTCGTGGTTCCCGCGAATCACGTCCTTGGTAATAGTTTGCAGCTTTTCCGATACGGCGGCAGGGTCTGGTCCGTATCCAACAACATCGCCGAGACAGACGGCGGCGTCCCATTTTCCGGAAGCAGCCTCAAGGGCAGCTTCAAAGGCCGTGAGATTGGCATGAAGATCGCTGAGAATCAGAAGTCGCATTCACATGTCCGAAAGAGCGCAGATGAGTATAGTGGAACATCCACCGGGATGCACCAAAGGATAACGGTACATTAACAAAACAACCCATTTGCGACGCGTAGAAGCGCGATTTGCCCTCTCGTTACTTCTAAATTTAGCAACAATTCACCGCCAGTTGCGATGTTACAAGCGATGAAGGAACCTTTGTTGCAAGCCACAGCCATATTTTCCATCCGGATAAAACTTTTCGCGAAGAAGTTTTCGAAACGAAGAAACATTCTCGTGGGGTCACTCGTCTATACGGGTGCGGCCGAATTTGGGGCTGTTCAAGTTTGAGACAGAAAAAACCCCGCGGTAGCAGCCGCGGGGCATATTGACACGCATCTTTTTCCGGCGCTTAGTCCAGAAAACCTTGCTGTCGACGCGAGACTACTCGCAGCGACTCCGCGTGTCAACTGTCTTTGAACGCCATCCCCTGCGGCTCATTTTCTGTTGAGCGAAAGGGAAAAGGTGACACGCATGAAAATCAATTCGACGTATCGCATTGCGGCGCTCTTTGTTGCTTTGGCAATGACCGTGCCGGCTTTTGCAAAACCGTTTACACAAACGATCAATCTCACACAAGCTGCAAAAGTCGGGAAAGCTTCGTTGCAGGCAGGTGAATACCGGCTTTCCATCGACGGGAATAAAGCCACCGTGCAAAAGGGCAGGAACACCGTGGCTGAAAGCGAAGGCCGCTGGGAAGACCGTGACCAGAAGTCGCAGTACACCGCAATTCTTTTGGGCCCTGACGGACAGGTTCACGAAGTCCGCTTTGCTGGCCAGAAGAGAGTTTTTGTTTTCAGCGAATAACCCGGACATCATTGCTGGCAATATCGAAATCAACCGGGAACCACACACCGTATGTGGTTCCCTCTTCATTAGACAATTTCAAGTTATCGTCGATGCATCGAGTGTTCCTCAGCGAATCAACATGCAGTCGCCATAGCTGTAAAAACGGTAACCGGCTTCGACTGCATGTTTGTAAGCATCCAGAACACGCTCGCGTCCCGCAAAAGCGCAGACCAGCGCCAGCAGCGTGGATCGTGGCAGATGAAAATTCGTGAGCAACCCGTCAATCACAGCAAACTGGTAGCCCGGCGTAATAAAGATTTTCGCTTCCGCCCGTCCCGGCACCAGGAGATTGCGCGTGCCGCTTTCCCGGGCGCGTCGCGCGGAATCCTCCAGCGCGCGAACGGCCGTTGTTCCAATTGCAAGCACCTTTCTGCCTGCTAAGCGCGCTGCGGCAATCGCAGCTACTGCCTCTGCGGATATTTCGTAAGTCTCCCCATGCATCACGTGCTGCTCGAGAGTTTCGCAGTGAATCGGCTGAAATGTTCCCAGACCTACGTCCAGTGTAAGTTCGCAGGTTTCGATTCCCTTCTCTTGGATCCCCGCCATAATTTCTTGCGAGAAATGTAATCCAGCGGTGGGTGCAGCGACTGCGCCGGGCCGTTTCGCGAATACAGTTTGGTATCGCTCGCGATCGCCGGAATCATCCTGCCGCTCGATGTAGGGTGGGAGCGGAACGTGTCCGTACCTCTCGATGTGGCGCTGCGCCGCCTCAGTGTCACGGCTCAAAAATCGCACGGTGCGCAGACCAAGCTCGCCGCGTGACAAAATTTCGGCTTCCAGTTCTCCCTGGCCAAAAATAATTCGCTCTCCGACCGGTAACTTTCGACCCGGTCGCACTAACGCTTCCCACAAATCGGTCGCGATTTGTCGGGTCAGTAAGACCTCCACTTCTCCGCTCAAATGCTCTTGAACGGTGGCGCGCGAAGGAGACTGGGAATGAACACCAGCTCGTTTTCCAAATAAACGCGCGGGAATAACCTTTGCGTTATTAAAAACCAGGAGTTCGTCACCCCGAAGAAGGTCTGGAAACCGCGCAAAATAGGTGTCGGTTAACGTGCCGCCGACGCGATCTATGAGTAGGAGCCGCGAGGCGTCCCGCTGCTCAAGCGGCCGTTGAGCGATCTGCGCTGGAGGCAGCAAATAATCGAGGTCGTCGGTGCGCACGATAGGGAGAGTGTAGCGTGAAGGCGCAAGCACCGGAACTGCAATGTCCTGCCCGCCGTCCTCTGGGGGGTGTGTAACAATTGGGTTGTCAGTCCATCTACTATACTCTTCGTACTACACTCATAATAAACGCTTTACATCTAGAATTGCGTCGTCTATTTTATAGTTGACAATAATACAGGCATATTTTATGATTTAGCTGCTGTAACATTCTTTGGAGGCTAAGTTATGAGCACTTTAGATCGTTGGGAATCCTTCCGTGGGAATTCCCAAGACTCGCAATTGCACCGCTTGTTCAGTGATTTCTTCGGCCGTGCGTCGCAGGAACAGAACCTGACGACATGGGCCCCAGCTGTAGACATCTACGAAGGCGAGCACGAACTGGTAGTAAAGGCTGACCTACCCGACGTCAAGCCGGAGGAGTTGGACATTCGCGTGGAAAATAACATTTTGACCATTCGCGGCGAACGCAAGTTCGAGAAGAAAGTAGACGAGAAGAACTACCTGCGTGTCGAACGCGCGTATGGTTCTTTTGCCCGCAGCTTTTCGCTTGCTAACACTGTGAACACCGACGCGATCAAGGCGGATTACACGGACGGCGTGCTGACGCTTAGCGTCCCAAAGCGGGAAGAGGCCAAGCCGAAGCAGATCAAAGTGAATGTTGGCTCTGCAAACGCAGGCGGCCAAGCCGCTGCAGCCTCGGCGCGATAAGTCGCGCGAAGCTGGCAATTCACGCAATTCATCTCTTCGGTCGAGTGGAGTAGCATGTGAGGGGCTGGCGCTACGCCGGCCCCTTTTCTTAAGCAGGGAGCGATTATGCTGCGATTCGAAAAACTAACCGTAAAGGCGCAAGAAGCGCTGCAGGACGCACACGAGGTTGCCGCGCGCCATGAAAATCAGGAAATTACGCCGCTGCATTTACTTGCAGCGCTGACCAATCAGGCGGACGGCGTTGTGCCGCCCTTGCTGGCGCGACTTGGAGTTCGCAAGGAAACTCTCAGCAATGAAGTGGAACGCGAGCTGGGTCGGCTGCCGAAAGTGCAAGGATTTTCCGATCAACGGCTCGGCCGCGCGTTAAACGACACGTTGGAGCGCGCGTTCAGGGAAGCCGACAATTTTAAGGACGACTACGTTTCGACCGAGCATCTTTTCCTGGCGATTGCCGGCTCAGACCGCGATCCCGCGGGCCAACTACTGAAAAAACTCGGCGCTTCGCACGAAGCGATTCTGCAGGCGCTTACCGGGGTACGCGGAACGCAACGCGTTACTTCGCAGAATCCGGAAGCGACCTATGAAGCCTTGGATAAATATGCGCGCGACCTTACCGAGTTAGCGCGCAAGGCAAAACTCGATCCGGTGATCGGCCGCGATGAAGAGATTCGCCGTGTGATGCAGATTCTCGCGCGCCGCACCAAAAACAATCCGGTTCTGATTGGCGAACCGGGCGTGGGCAAGACCGCGATCGCAGAAGGCCTTGCGCAGCGCATCGTCTCCGGCGACGTGCCGGATGTATTGAAGACCAAGCGACTCGTAGCTCTGGATTTGGCGGCGTTGGTTGCTGGCGCGAAATTCCGTGGTGAATTCGAGGACCGCCTGAAAGCGGTACTGAAAGAGATATCGCAATCAGAAGGACAGATTATTCTATTCATCGACGAGTTGCACACCCTTGTCGGCGCAGGCGCTGCCGAGGGTTCGATGGATGCTTCCAACATGCTGAAACCAGCGCTGGCGCGTGGTGAATTGCGTGCCATCGGCGCGACCACGCTGAACGAATATAAGAAATATATTGAGAAAGATCCCGCACTGGAGAGAAGATTCCAGCCGGTGCTGGTCAGCGAACCCAGCGTCGAAGATACCATCTCGATTCTGCGTGGATTGAAAGAGCGCTATGAAGTCCATCACGGCGTGCGCATCAAAGACGCGGCGATCCTTGCCGCAGCGACATTATCGCATCGCTACATTTCCGACCGTTTCCTGCCGGACAAAGCGATCGATCTGATCGACGAAGCGGCAGCGAGTTTGCGCATGCAGATTGATTCTCTGCCTACGGAGATCGATGAAATCGAACGGCGCATCATGCAGCTGGAAATTGAGCGGCAAGCGCTGCTGAAGGAAAGCGACGCACATTCGAAAGAGCGCCGAGCGCAAATTGAAAAAGAGCTGGGCACGCTGAAGGAACAATCCAGCGGCATGAAAGCGCGCTGGCAGTCGGAAAAAGACGCCATTGGGAAAAGCCGCAAGCTCAAAGAGCGTATTGAACAATTGAAAGCGGAAGAGCAGCGCTACGAACGCAGCGGCGAACTGGCGAAGGTTGCGGAGATACGCTACGGACAGATCGCTGCCGCTGAAGCGGAGTTGAACAAAGCGCAGGAAGCTTTCGCGGCGATGCAAAAAGAAGCGCCAATGCTGAAGGAAGAAGTAGACGAAGAAGACATCGCTAAACTTGTGAGTAAGTGGACGGGAATTCCCGCCGGACGTCTGATGGAAGGCGAAGCGCAGAAACTTGTCCACATGGAACAACGTTTGCGGCAGCGCGTGGTGGGCCAGGATGAAGCGTTGGGCCGGGTGTCGAATGCCGTCCGCAGAAGCCGCGCGGGTTTGTCGGATATGAAACGGCCCATCGGTTCGTTTATTTTCCTGGGGCCGACCGGCGTCGGCAAGACCGAGTTGGCCCGAGCGCTAGCGGAATTTCTCTTCGACGACGAGAAGTTGATGATCCGCATCGACATGAGCGAGTACATGGAAAAACACAGCGTTTCGCGTTTGATTGGCGCGCCTCCCGGCTATGTCGGCTACGAAGAAGGCGGCCAATTGACCGAGCAGGTGCGGCGGCATCCGTATTCGGTGGTACTGTTCGATGAAATCGAAAAAGCGCACCCCGATGTTTTCAATGTGCTGCTGCAAATTCTTGAGGACGGGCGTTTGACTGACGGCAAAGGCCGTACTGTGGATTTCCGCAACACGGTGCTGGTGATGACGAGCAATGTCGGCTCAACAGCTATCTTTGAGCTCTCCGTGAAAGACCCGGAGCAAGCTCGCAAACAGGCGATGGAAGCGTTGCGCGCGTCCTTCCGGCCGGAGTTCATCAACCGCATCGACGAAATCGTGATTTTCAACCCGCTGGGAAAAGCGCAGCTCGAAGGCATCGTGAAATTGCTGCTGAAAAATGTCGAGACATTGCTGGAGGAGCGGAAGATCACTTTGGAACTTACTCCCACGGCGTACACGCTGCTGCTCGAAGAAGGCTACGATCCGGCGTACGGCGCGCGGCCGCTGCGGCGCACGATCCAGCGGCTCATTCAGGATCCGCTGGCGATGCAGATTCTCGAAGGCAAAGTCTTGCCGGGAGATCGCATCCGCGTGGATCGCGATGGAAAGAAGGACGCCATGCGCTTCGAACGCACGGCGGCGCAAAAAACCGAAAAACAACCGGCAACCGCAGCCGGAATCTAATTTAGAGGAGTTTCGAAGCGACACAATCGCTTCGATGCATACCTGGGTGGAACAACCATGAAAGTCTTGCGAACGGCATTTCTTTTAACGGCGCTGACGTTAGTGCTGATCGTCGTAGGCGACGCTTTCGGGGGACCGAACGGCATGAAAATCGCGCTGGGCTTCGCCGTGCTGTTGAACGCCATCGCCTATTTTTTTTCCGACAAGATCGCGTTGATGTCCAGCGGCGCAAAACCCGTTTCACGCGAGCAATTGCCGCGCCTCTATGAAGTGATGGAACGGCTGGCGGCCAAAGCGAATCTTCCGGTTCCAAAACTTTATTTGGTCCCAGAGGCAGCGCCGAACGCGTTCGCCACCGGCCGAAATCCGCGTCACGCCTCCGTGGCCGTTACCCAAGGATTGTTGCAATTGATGAACGATGACGAACTCGAAGGCGTCATTGCTCACGAACTTTCCCATGTGCGCAATTACGACATCCTGATCAGCTCGATTGCCGCGACACTGGCTGGGGCCATCACGTACGCGGCGCGAATGGGCTACTGGGCGAGTATTTTCGGCTACGGCGGTGGCCGGGATAACGAGCGACAAGGCGGCGGGCTATCCGCAATACTGATGATCATTCTTGCGCCCATCGCCGCAATGATGCTGCAGCTTGGCATCTCCAGACAGCGCGAATACGCAGCAGACGAATCTGGTGCGCAAATGGTGGGCCAGCAGTTCGGGCTGATTAGCGCGTTGCAGAAACTTGGCGCGTATAACCAGCGCATTCCAAGCAACATTCCGCAAGCCACTTCCGCGCTCTGCATAGTAAAGCCGATGTTCGGCGGAGGCTCGGTTTGGAGTTCGCTGTTCAGCACTCACCCGCCGCTGGAGGATCGCATCGCTGCACTGCGCGAGATGACCATCAGCCGTCCAGGCTAATTGCGTGCATATTGCCCGTCTTGGGATAACGGCGGTAAAGTTGCGCGTGAGAGCGCAACAAGAAATCGAGCCCGCGGAATTTGTCCTTCATTTTCAAAGAGTTAGAGCATGCATCTTTCATTGTATTTTGGCCAGCCAAGTGCACGCATCCCTGTAGGGATTTGAGTTCGACTGCGTCTTTCTGAGGGACGGACGAAATGAGTTGTAGGGACACTATCCATTTGATTTGTTGGTACTTAGAGGGAAAACTTTCTCCGGCCGTGTCACGCGACATCGAGGATCACCTGCACGATTGTGCGAACTGTAAGCTGGTTCTGAAGGCCGCCACCAGCACGCTGGATCAGTATTTCGAGCCAGCACGCAGCGAAGCCTCCACTCAAGCAGCTTGAGAGTTTTACGCTAACCTCATCACAATCATAGCTTTGCGAATTTTCCACAGTTCTTCAAGCCGAGCCCCTCGATTTGCGCCTTACAAATCTTCCATTCAGCAGCGATCCTGTTAAAATTAGCAAAAATTACCGAGAACCCCGTAAGAAAGTAAACTTTACTGGTACTGGTACTAAATAGACCGGGATTCAAGCGGGGCGTTCATGTAGTTAATCAACACATCCTGTTGTAGTTAGTCTTCGATTCCCTGGCCAACGACATTTGGTTGGGCGGATGCACGTTTTTCTTGGATACGGGCAGAGTCCTGCCAAGGAGAATCGAATTCATGAGCGAGTATCAAGAATCAAACCCGACGGTCGTCTCGGGAACCCCACGGTGGGTCGGCCTAGCAGTAGCGGTATTGGGCGCGCTTTCCCTTTTGGGACTGGGAGTCGGATGGAGCGCCATTAATCACGCCAACAGCGTCGAGAAGTCTACGCAAACGGCTTTGAAACAGCAGGATGATTCACTGGGGCAGCGGCTTTCGAAGACCGAAGAAGAAAACCAGCAACTGCAGAGTGATCTGAAGGTAGTGACCGATAAGCTGAACGTAACACAGGCTGACCTGATCGCAGCACGTAAACAAAACAAATTGGCCGCTATGACATACGGCAAGAAGCTCAACGAGTTGGGATCGAATGTGAACGCGCAGTTGGCGACCAAAGCCAGTTCGGACGACGTGAACAAACTGGGCGGCGATGTTACCGGCGTGAAGACTGATCTCGACGCCACCAAAAACAGCATCCAGATGGCACGCAGCGAAATGGGAACGCTGATCGCCCGGAATCACGATGAGATCGACCAGTTGCGCCGCATGGGCCAGCGCGACTATTACGAATTCACCGTAACGCGCAAAGCTGGCGCGCAGAAGGTGGGAACGATTCAGGTGCAACTGAGAGACACCAACACCAAGAAGAATCAGTTCACGATCAATGTGTTGGCGGACGATCAAAGCTTTGAAAAGAAAAATCGTTCCGTGAATGAACCGATATTTTTCTATACCGGCGGGACGCGTCAGGCTGTTGAACTGGTGATCAACAAAGTGAGCAAGAGCACGGCGACAGGCTATTTGAGCGTGCCAAAGGCTGGAGCCTCCGCTACAGCTAATTCGAACACGGGTTCTGGCCAATAACAGGGCTCGGCAGTCCTAACGATAGCGCCGGAATTGAAGAATCGAGCGGAGGATTCCAAAGGAGCCTCCGCTCTTTGTTTATTCTAATGCTAATTCGGTGCTCGGTTTTTCACTACTCCGGGGTCTAGACACGCCGTCTAGGCTATGCCAAGCTAACGCCCGGCCCTGGGCAGAGTCTAAGGCAGAGTGGTTTTGGAGGGAGTAACTATGAAACTTAGAATCGCAACCATTGCAGCAGCAACGCTATTCGCAGCAGCCATGACCGCGGCGGCAGACGGCAGTTTGACCGGCTGGATTTCCGATAGTCAATGCGGAGCCAAGGGGGCAAACGCCAAGGCTGGTGAATGCACAACCAAGTGCGTCAAGGAACATGGCGCCAAGTATGTGTTCGTAAACGACGCAGATAAGAAAGTTTATGCGATTGATGCGCAGGACCAAGTCGCTCCACATGCCGGACATCACGTGACCGTAAAGGGTAACGTGGAGGGCGACACCATCAAGCTGAGCGCAATCGAAATGGCGCCCGAAAAAGGCATGTAGGGTCCGAGCACAACAAGATTCGCACGGGCGGGGCGAAGGCTCCGCCCGTTTTGTTTTTGCAGACGTTGGGATTCGGCTACGATAGAGAGTATCTATGGCAACCACTCTCTTGCATGTCGGGAAGGCAATCACCCCAAAGGGTGAAATTGTAAACGCAGGAATTCTGATCCGTGACGGTGAGATCGAAATGGTCGGGCCGCGTTTCGGCATGGAACTGCCTAGCGGTGCCACCGAAGTACAAGCCACCGATAGCACTGCGATTCCGGGCTTCGTTGACGTGCATATTCACGGCGCCGGCGGCCATGACGTTATGGAAGCGAATGAGACCGCGCTAAGTACAATTACCGGAAGGCTCGCAGCGTTTGGCACAACCTCACTGCTGGCAACAACCATCACCGCCAGTGCGGATGATACGTGCAGGTCGGTCGAAGGAATCGCTAAATATATTTCCGGGCAATACCAGACCAGCGACACGCGCGCGGAAATTTTGGGCATTCACTTTGAGGGGCCGTTCCTGAGCAAGGAGCGCCGCGGCGTGCATCCGGCGGAGTGGTTGCAGCTCCCTTCCGCCGAGCTGCTGCAGAGATTTTTGCAGGCGGCAGCGGGCAACGCGCGGATCCTCACCATCGCGCCGGAATTGTCGGGCGCGACCCCGTGCATTGATGCGGCGCGCAGCCTGGGGATGGTGGTCTCGATTGGACACACCGATGCGACCTATGAGCAAGCGCGAGCCGCAGTGGCGCACGGCGCGCATCACGCCACGCATGTTTACAACGCCATGCGGCCGTTTACTCACCGCGACCCCGGAGTGATCGGCGCGGTTCTGACTACTCCAGAGGTCACGGCGGAACTAATCGCCGACGGCATTCATGTGGATGAAATAGCGATGAAAGTATTGTTGCAGGCCAAAGGCACTCAGGGCGTGGTCCTGATCAGCGATGGAACTTCCGCGACGGGAATGCCGGACGGCGAATACATGCTGGGCGGATTGAAAGTAACCGTCAATGGTGGCGTTTGCCGCAACGCCGAAGGCAGACTTGCCGGGAGCACGCTTACTTTGGATCGTGCGCTGCGAAATATTGTGGGACTGGGAATTCCGCTGGCCGACGCAGTGCGAATGTTGACGCTGAATCCGGCGACGCTCCTGGGCATCGAATTCAAGAAAGGTGCGTTGCGCACCGGAGCTGATGCAGACATCGTGCTGCTGAGTGATGGGCTGGAAATTGAGCGGGTGTGGGCGCGAGGGACCGTAGTGCAGTGATTGGCGAGAAGCTACAGTTCGGCTGCCGCACTCTAACTTAGCGGTTTAGAGGTACATTCAATTCGGTGGCGAGTTGCTGGGCGTTGAACGGGCTGCAAGCGAAAAAACGATCGCCGACCTGAATAGTGGGAACTCTGCGGCGGCCGTTGTTGACGCGCAGCACCAGCCCTTCGGCTTCGGCATTATCGTCGATGAACACTTCCACAAAATCCACGCCGCGATCCTTCAAGAAAGATTTCGCACGGCGGCAATCTGGACAACACAAAGTGCTGTATATAATGATGGGTGGCATGGGGTTTGCGGTCATTGATTGGATGCGTCGAGTAAGATTACAAGCACACGAACGATCCTAGCGGACCGTGGCAATGTTGATGCCCTGGTGCTTCGACACAACCTGAATCCGCACGAGCGCGCGCTGCAAAGACGCGGACGCGCGATCCCAATCGATGTCGCCGCCTTTGGCGATTAGTTCCTGGGCGCGCTTCAAGGCTTGCTGCGCGCGATTTACGTCGATGTCTTCTGGACGTTCGGCGGTTTCCGCCAACACCGAGACGCGCTCCGGCAAAACTTCCGCAAAACCACGAATAATGGCAAGCAGCCCGGTTTGTCCGTTTGCAGTCTTGTAGGTCAATTCGCCGATTCCGAGCTCGGTGATCAGCGGCGCGTGCCCTGGTAACACGCCGAGGTAGCCGTCTGCACCGGGAAGTTGCGCCTCGGTGACCGCTTCGCTGAGAAGTTGCTTCACCGGAGTAACCACCACGAGCTGAATGGAATCGCCAGCCATAAATATTTCTTAAACGCCCGCTTTCATCTTTTCGGCTTTTTCATGAACTTCATCGATGGTGCCAACCATGTAGAAGGCTTGCTCCGGAATGTCGTCGTACTTTCCTTCGATGATTTCGCGGAAGCTGCGCACCGTGTCTTCGATTTTTACGTACTTGCCTTCGAGGCCGGTGAATTGCGCGGCCACGAACATCGGCTGCGAGAGGAACTTTTCGATTTTGCGCGCGCGGGCTACTGTGCGCTTGTCGTCGTCGGAAAGTTCTTCGATACCGAGAATGGCGATGATGTCTTGCAAGTCTTTGTAACGCTGCAAGATCGATTTGACGGAGCGCGCAACAGCGTAGTGGTCCGCGCCGACGATTCGCGGATCAAGAATTCGCGAATAGCTGGCGAGCGGATCGACCGCAGGATAGATGCCGCGTTCGACGATCTGACGCGACAGGTTTGTGGTTGCGTCCAAGTGAGTGAACGTGGCAGCGGGAGCCGGGTCGGTGTAGTCGTCGGCAGGAACGTAAATCGCCTGCACCGAAGTGATCGAACCGGACTTGGTAGATGTGATGCGCTCCTGTAGCTCGCCGATTTCAGTGTTGAGGTTTGGCTGATAACCGACGGCGGAAGGCATACGGCCGAGAAGCGCGGAAACTTCGGAACCGGCTTGCACGAAACGAAAAATGTTGTCAATGAACAGCAGCACGTCGAGGTGTTCCTGATCGCGAAAATATTCGGCAACGGTGAGACCGGTGAGGCCCACACGCAGACGCGAGCCGGGCGGCTCGGTCATCTGCCCATAAACCAGCGCGCAGCGGGATTTTTCTGAGTTGCCCGGAGTGATGACGCCGCCTTCGGACATTTCCAGCCACAGGTCATTGCCTTCGCGGGTGCGCTCGCCGACGCCGGCAAAAACCGAAAGGCCGCCGTGCTTCATAGCAACGTTGTGAATCAACTCCAGAATCAAAACGGTCTTGCCGACTCCCGCGCCGCCGAACAATCCGATCTTGCCGCCCTTGACGTATGGCTCCATCAAGTCAACGACCTTGATGCCGGTCTCAAACATTTCCAGCGTGGTGGATTGCTCGTCCAGCTTCGGCGCCGGACGGTGAATCGGGAAATAAGTTTTCGCATTGATTGGACCGAGTTGGTCTACAGGCTTGCCTAGAACATTCATCACGCGGCCGAGCGTTTCGCGGCCGACTGGCACTTTGATCGAGTCGCCCGAATCGATTGCCTTCATGCCGCGGACCATGCCTTCGGTTGGCTCCATGGCGACAGCGCGCACGCGGCCCTCGCCGAGGTGTTGCTGCACTTCGACGGTCACGTCAAGCGGCTCCGGAACATCAAAGCCTTCGCTGACGATGCGCACAGCATTAAAGATCGCCGGCAAGTGGCCCTGCTCGAATTGAATATCGAGCACCGGTCCAATGACCTGTACAACCCGCCCGATGCCTGGTTTGTTCTCTGCCATTGTTTCTCCCTACGCGCCGTGTGAGGCGCCGCTCACAATTTCGATAATTTCCTTGGTGATAGCTGCCTGACGGACCTTGTTCATGTGCAGCGTTAGAGCCTGAATCACTTCGCCGGCATTTCGCGTCGCGGATTCCATTGCCGCCATGCGCGCGGCGTATTCGGCGGCTGAAGATTCCAGCATGGCGCGAAGGACCTGCGCTTCGATGTATTTTGGCAGCAGCGCAGCCAGCAGCTCTTCGACTGGCTGTTCGTAGATGTAATCGATCTGCGATTCCGGCTGCTCCGAAGTTTTCTCACCGGATTTTTCGCTTGACTGTGCGTGCTCCGGCTCGACGGGGAGCAGCTTTTCAACTTTCAGATTTGCTGTCATCACCGTCTTGAATTCGCTGAAAATCAAATAGACCGCATCGATCTCGTCTTTCATATATAAATTCGCTACCAGGCCAGCGATTTCACGCGCGGTGGAGAATTCCACTTTGGCCAGAACGTTGACGTATTCGGCGACGAATTGAAAGCCCGCGCGTTTCAGGGAATCGCGGCCCTTTTTGCCGACGGGCACAATGGAGAGCTTCTTGTCGCGGTGTTCGCGCAAAAACTCGTTGGCCCTGCGCAAAATGTTGGCGTTAAAAGCTCCCGCCAGTCCGCGTTCGCCGGTGAGAACAATGGCCAGAATTCGTTCTTCTGGCCGTTTAGCGAGTAGCGGATGTTCCGGCTCGTCAATGCGCGCCATAATGGAACGAAGCAGCCGGGAAAGTTCGTTGGCGTATGGTCGAGCAGCGATCGCTGCTTCCTGGGCGCGGCGCAACCGCGCCGCTGCGACGAACTTCATCGCGCGGGTGATCTGCTGGGTGTTTTTCACCGAGCGAATCCGGCGTCGGAAATCGAGAAGCGTTGCCATGTTGCGCTGCTGTGATCCCCTTTTCGTTAGCGGCTATCTTGGGATAGCCACGTCTTCCGTTGTCCAAGTGGCGGGATGAACCCGCCACTGCACAAATCAAAACCCACTGCAAACAACAACAGTTGGAAAGATTACACCGGTTTAGTTTCTGCTGGCGCGAAACGTTCCTTGAAACTCTCGACAGCCTTTTTGATTTCAGTCTTGATCGCATCGTCGAGCGCTTTTTTCTCGCTGATGCTCTTCAAAATGCCCGGCTGGCTGGTTTCGACGAATTGCAGAAATTCTTTCTCGAAGCGGCGAACCTCGCCGACCGGAATGGTGTCGATCAATCCGCTGGTCGCAATGAACAGGCTGAGCACCTGCTTTTCGACAGAAAAAGGAGCGTATTGATCCTGCTTCAGAATTTCTGTGAGGCGCTGACCACGGGCAAGCTGCGCTTGCGTGACTTTATCAAGCTGGTCGGCGCCGAATTGTGCGAAGGCCGCAAGTTCGCGATACTGCGCCATGTCGAGACGCAACGATCCGGCCACCTGGCGCATGGCTTTGATTTGCGCGTTGCCGCCGACGCGGCTCACGGAGATGCCGACGTTGATGGCCGGGCGAATGCCAGCGTTGAAAAGATCGGCTTCCAGATAAATCTGGCCGTCGGTGATGGAAATGACGTTGGTCGGAATGTAAGCGGAAACGTCGCCGGCCTGCGTTTCAATCACCGGCAGCGAAGTGAGCGATCCGGCGCCGAGCTTGTCATTCAACTTCGCGGCGCGTTCCAGCAAGCGCGAGTGAAGGTAGAAGACGTCGCCAGGGAAAGCTTCGCGGCCTGGTGGACGACGCAACAAAAGTGAAATTTCGCGGTAGGCCTGAGCGTGCTTGGAAAGATCGTCGTAAAACGTGACGGCATGTTTCTTGTTGTCTCGAAAATATTCGCCCATCGCGCATGCCGCATACGGCGCAATGTACTGCACTGAGGCCGGTTCCGCGGCGGAAGACGCCACGATGATGGTGTACTCCATCGCGCCTGCATCTGTCAGGGCCTTGACAACCTGAGCGATGGTCGAGCGCTTCTGCCCGATCGCGCAGTAGATGCAGATCATTCCCTGGCCCTTCTGGTTGATGATGGTGTCGAGAATAACTGCGGTTTTGCCGGTCTGGCGATCGCCGATGATGAGTTCGCGCTGGCCGCGGCCAATGGGAATCATCGCATCGATGGCCTTGATGCCGGTCTGCAACGGTTCGCGCACCGGCTGGCGATCAAGGACGCCGGGAGCGATGCGCTCCAGCGGATTGCGCTGCGTCGCGGCGATCGGACCTTTATCGTCCAGCGGCTCGCCCAGCGGATTCACTACGCGGCCGATCAACGCTTCGCCAGCCGGCACGGACATAATTGTATTCGTGCGCTTGACGGTGTCGCCTTCTTTAATTTCGTTGTACTCGCCAAGAAGCACCGCGCCGACTTGATCCTCTTCGAGGTTCAGCGCGATTCCGAAGACATTGTGCGGAAACGCGATCATCTCGCCGAACATCACTTTTTCTAGACCGTGAACGCGCGCGATGCCGTCGCCGACGCTGATGACCGAGCCCACTTCCTCAACGGCCACAGTCTGCTCGTAGTTTGCGATCTGCTCGCGCAGAATCTTGCTGATTTCGTCTGCCTTGATATTCGCCATTCCTGCTCCAACTCTCCGCTAAGCGTAATCTAGAACCCCGCAAGGCGGGGCGTGAATGCTACGACGACTCGGCCGCGAGCCGCTCGCGCAATCCGTTCAGCCGATTGCGCAGCGATCCATCGTAAATTGTGTCGCCAACCCGAACCAGCACGCCGCCAAGCAGCTTCGCATCCAGCGAAAACTTCGCTGCAATTTTTTTGCCGGTGACCCGTTGCAAGGTTTGCTCCATGTCTTTTTTCTGCGCATCGCTCAACGCCATTGCGGAGAAAACCTCCGCCTCGGCGATACCCTGCCGTTCCCGCAAGACATTCTGAAAGGTTGCAAGAATTTCGGGCAGCTCCCGGGTACGCTGGTGATCGATTACCACGAACAAAAAATTGCGCACGATCTTGCTGGCGCCCAGCCGCGCGGAAATTTTTTCCGCAACCGTGCGTTTCGCTTCCTTACTCGCCGCAGGACTATCGAAGAAATTGCGCAGCTCCGCGGAACTGGAATAGGCGGCGGTGCAATCGCCCAACTGTTGCATGACGGGCGCAGCAGCGCCTTGCTCGAGCGCAATATCCGCAAGCGCGTTGGCATATTGCAGGCTCGCGGACTTCAATTGGGGCTCCCTTGCAGCGATTTGACGAAGCCCGCGATGAGCGCGTCCTGTGTTTGCGGTGTCAATTGTTTTGCCAGGAGAGATTCGGCGCCATCGACGGCCAGCTTCGCCGCCAGAGATTTAAGCTCTATGCGGGCGGCGCGTTCCGCGGCTTCGATTTCAACTTTTGCGGAAACGGCGATTTTTTCGGCATCAGATTTGGCCAGTGCGCGAATGCGTTCTGCTTCCGCAGCCGCATCCTTCGCCGCTTGTTCGCGCAAACCGCGTACTTCTTCTTGCAGTCGAGCCAGGAGCTGCTCGGCGTCGCGCAGCTTGCGGTCTGCTTCGGCTTTCGCAGCGGTAGCCGTGGTGATAGCCGAACTGATTTTTTCCGCGTTGCCGCGAAACCATGGTGGCAATTTTTTGCCAAACACCCATATCAGCGCCGCGGCGACAATTGCGAAGTTAACCCACTTGAACAATTCCGTAGGCGCGCTGGAATTTGCGCTGCCTTCTTCCGCAGCTCGCGCAGTGACGGCAAAGAAAAACGTCATTCCACACACAAAGAGCGACGACGTCATGAGCTTGCGAAGTTTCATCGAACCTCTCGCGAAGGACTAGCAGGCGATTGCAGAATCCTGGAAGCGATTTCAGACGCTAATTGCGGGATGCTGGTCTCAACGTCACGGCGGGCGGCGAGCAGCTCACCAGCGATGCGTTGCTTCCCAGCGGCCACTTCTTCGGCGGATTTTGCACGCGCGTCTTTCAACAAGGCAGCGCGCTCGTCCAGTAACTTTTTCCGCGCAGCTTCCTGCTCGGCGTAGAGCTTGGCTCGCTCTTGTTTCAGCGCATCCTGATATTGTTTGTGTTTTTCCGCGGCCGCAGTCTGAGCCGCTTCAGCTGCTTTTCGCGCACCGATGGACCGGGCATCGCGTTCCGCCATTACCGCGAGCAACGGCTTAAAAAACAGCGACTTCATCAGAAAATAGAAAATGAGAATGAGCAGGACTGTGGGCACAGCCCCGAGGAAGAGTTCGCCTAGTTGGTGAACAATCGCCATAGAAAAATTTGTTAGCCTGGACCTTGGCTGGCAGCCTCGCCGTACACACACCCCAAACAGCGCACGGTGGGCTTTGAGCTGCCGACTCGGAACAAAAAGATTAGCATCCGAGGCAGATTCCGTCAACGCAAGGCGGCTGTGCAAAAACGGCTCAGGACGCGGAATCTCCGAGATTTTTTCAGTTGCAGGAGAAGCTTACGTCTTTGGCGGAGGCGAAATGAGGTCGTACACGTAGCGAATGGACAGTTCTGTATTATTGCGACCGACTTTCAGCAAGAAGGTCTCGCGTAGCTGGCGATTTCCTTCCAAAACCTCATAAGAACGCTCGTACTTATTGCCCCGCGGATCTTTGCCTTCTGCCACCAGGCGGTATTGCTCCCACTTGGCGTCGAAGTCCTGATGATTCGGGTCTTTTGACTTTTCCACCTTGCGGCCGTCTGTATAGAAAGCGAATTTGCGAACATCGTCATCGGTAACATCAATCTCAGGTTCTTTCTGCACAACGGTCAATTGATTCGCAGGCTGCAGAAATAAGTTCATTTTCTGGCGATCAGATTCGCTCTCGCCCCCGCCCATTCCTCGCCCGCCGCCACCCATTCCGCCGCGTCCGCCCATACCACCGCCGCCGGGCCAGCCGCCACCCATTCCACCTCCGCCGCGTCGTCCGCCGCCTTGTCCGCCGTTGTCGGATCCCCTGGCCTGTTGCAGCTTTTTCATTGGATCGTCACTTTCATCTTGATTGAGCCGCCACGTTCCCGCGAGCACCTTGGTTCGCGGCACATCGGGAAGTGGGGCCTTAGCCGGAGCGGCGGTTGACCCGTCTTGTGGAGCGGTTTGCGGCAACGGCCCAGGAGGCGCCTGGCCATGCCCATTCGGTGCACCCAAGATTGCGACGAGAAGCAAACCGCCGATCGCAACAGGACGGAGATTTTCAATCAGCCAAAATTTCATTTTGCCACTGTTACTAATTCCCCGCACACAACGGAAAAGTTCCCGCTTCTGAAGTCCCCTGAAAGCAGCAATTCGCGTTACCAGGTGAACTTGTATCCCTTGCCGCGAACCGTCTGGATGCTCCATGGGCTTTGCGGATTGTCCAGCTTCTGGCGCAGCCACGCGGCGTGCACATACACGGTCGGCAAATTAACTTCGCTGTCATACTGCCAAGCCATACTTCGTCGACGAAAAGCTCAGTCGTTTCGATCTGACACGGTGAGCGTGACGTTGGCGTCAGCGTGAGTGGTATTCGCTGTTTGGCACGCTGACGCCGCAGGTATCTATTCCGATGAATCCTTCGAAATACAACCGGGCAAACTTTTGTGCGCGGCTATCAGATTAGCGATTCCAGTGGAGTGGTGGAGCGGTGACATTCAAGACCGTGACTTCTCCGCCGCCTAAAGGCGTCGGCTTCTCAGCCCACGGCAGCATTACTGCACCGCCGTTAACGGTTGAAGGCTCAGTCCGAGCCTGAGTATTTCTAAACTGCTGGCATGGTCTCTCGTGGTCCGCAATCCGCA
>WNFA01001044.1_pt1 | contig 22300 bp, 18 predicted proteins | sample 5400481 | NCBI WGS metagenome assembly WNFA01 (sample SAMN13153340, study PRJNA577476) | soil metagenome | isolation source: 120 cm saprolite under Douglas fir tree site 2 hole 1 replicate 2 | place: USA:California | collected 2015-04-18
AATGTCTGGGGAACCAAGCAGAAAATTACCGTAGAAGAAGCGGTGCGTGTAGGGACCATCAACGGCGCTTACGCCTCCTACGAAGAGAACTTGAAAGGTTCCATCGAACCCGGCAAGCTCGCCGATCTCGTCGTCCTCGGCCGTGATCCCTTCAAGGAAAATCCCTTGACACTCGTCACCATTCCCGTCGAACGCACCATGGCCGGCAGCCGATGGACGTTTGAGTCATAAACTTTTCCCAAATCACTTCGCCCGTCCCGCCGATACTGGCTGCATCGCCTTGACCCAACCGAGAGCCGCCGATAAGCTTGTTGTTTCTCCGCCTAGGTGAACACACACATGGAGCAGATTCACATCACATTGCCGGATGGCAGCGTTCAGGAAGTGCCGAAAGGCACCACAGCTGCCGATATCGCGCGTAAGATCTCACCCCGCCTCGCCGACGCCGCACTCGTTGCGCACGTGACGGCAACAAATGGAGCGCCGCTGCCAAACGCTCCAGATCAAGGCGAGCTGGTCGATCTGCGCAGGCCCCTCGATCATGATGTAAAGATTAGGATTCTCACCGACAAAGACCCCGACGCACTTTTCGTGTTCCGACATTCGGCGGCGCATCTGCTCGCCGCCGCGGTCATGGAGCTGTATCCGAATGTGAAGCTCGGCATCGGTCCCCCAATCGACACTGGCTTTTTCTACGAATTTCTGCGTGATGAGCCATTCACGCCGGAAGACCTCGCCAAAATTGAAAAAAAGATGCATGAGCTCGCGGCCCAGGACCTGCCCAACGAACGCAAGCTCATTCCCAAGCCCGAAGCTCTCGACCTCTACAAAAAGAGCAACCAGATTTTCAAGTGCGAGCTCGTGGAAGAAAAAGCTAACGAGCTGATGGTTTCCTTCTATACCACTGGAAAATTCATCGACTTCTGCCGTGGCCCGCACATTCCTTCCACCAAGCGCATCCAGGCATTCAAGCTGATGAACGTCGCCGGCGCCTACTGGAAAGGCCAGGAAGGCAATCCCCAGCTCCAGCGCATTTATGCCGCGGCTTTTTTTACCCAAAAGGAGTTGGACGAATATCTGCATCGCCTGGAAGAAGCCAAGCGCCGAGATCACCGCAAGCTCGGCACCGAGCTCGACCTCTTCAGCATTCAGGAAGAAGCTGGCCCCGGCCTGATTTTCTGGCACCCCAAGGGCGGCTTGATTCGAAAGATCGTTGAAGACTGGCTGCGCGAAGAGTTGCTCAAGCGCGGCTACGATCTCGTCTACACCCCGCACATCATGCGCCTCGACCTCTGGAAAACCAGCGGCCACACCAATTTTTACAAAGACAGCATGTTCGGCCCGGTGGAAGTCGAAAAAGCCGATTACCAGCTCAAGCCCATGAATTGCCCCGGCCACATCCTGATTTACAAATCAAAGCTCCGCAGCTACCGCGACCTCCCCGTCCGCCTCGCCGAGCTCGGAACCGTCTATCGCTACGAACGCAGCGGCGTGCTCCACGGCTTGCTCCGCGTCCGCGGCTTCACCCAGGACGACGCACACATCTTCTGCATGCCCTCGCAAATCGAATCCGAAGTCGAAGCTTGTGTCGATTTCGCCTTTGCGGTGATGAAAAATTTCGGCTTCGACAAATTTGAAGTCGAGCTCTCCGATTGGGACGAATCGCATCCCGAAAATTATGCCGGCAAGCCCGAAGACTGGCATCGCGCCACCGCCGCCCTTGCCGACACCATGAAGCGCATGAACATCCCGTACAAAAAGATGGAAGGCGAAGCCGCCTTCTACGGCCCCAAAATCGACGTCAAGCTCATCGACGCCATCGGCCGTTCCTGGCAGCTCACCACCGTGCAATTCGATTTCAATCTCCCCGCGCGTTTCGGTCTGCAATACGTCGCCGCCGATGGCGCCAAGCATCAGCCGCTCATGGTGCATCGCGCACTGCTCGGCTCCGTCGAGCGCTTCTTCGGCATCTTGATCGAGCACTACGCCGGCGCCTTCCCGCTGTGGCTCGCACCCGTGCAAGTAGAAATCTGCCCGGTCAGCGAAAAAGTGGCCGACTACGCTAAGCAGGTCACCGAAACGCTGAAGCGCCACAATCTTCGCGTTCACCTCGACGACCGCAACGAAAAGCTGCCAGCAAAAATCCGCGATGCGCAAATGCAGAAAATTCCCTACATGCTCGTCGTCGGCCCCAAGGAAGCCGAAGCCGGTACCGTCTCCGTCCGCCATCGCAGCAAGGGCGACCTCGGCCCCAAGCCGCTCGCCGAGCTCGTCGAGGCGCTCCATCGCGAAGTCGATTCCCGCGCGACGAGCTGAGCCGAGTTCGCGCGCCGCAAGATGGAACGCCCTGCCCTGGAGGTCACGCATGCCGCTGCCGTTTTCACGACGAAGCTTTCTTGCGCTAACCGGTGCCGCGCTCGCAGTCCCGCCGATCTCCGCGGCTTCGAACAACGACGAAGACGACGAGGTGCCAGCTTTGCTCGATCACATCCTTCTCGGCTGCAACGACCTCGATCACGGCATCGAACTGGTCGAAGAGGCCACCGGCGTGCGCCCTGCCATCGGCGGAGTCCATCCCGGCCGCGGCACGCGCAACGCGCTCCTTTCGCTCGGCGAGCGCCGCTACCTGGAAATCATTGCCCCCGATCCTGCGCAGAGCGAAATCGTCCACTACCCGCAACTCCGCTCCATGACCGACCCACGCCTCATCGGCTGGGCCGTCCATCCTCCGGACATCGCCGCCATCGCTAAGCAGCTCCGCGAAAACAAAGTCGAATTCAAGGGTCCCGACGACGGCTCCCGAAAGCGCCCCGATGCCCGCGTCCTCACCTGGAAAACCATTAACCTCGCCGACGACCGCCACGGCCTTCTCCCCTTCTTCATCGAATGGAGCGCCGGCTCGGTCCACCCCTCCAAGGACGCTCCCGCAGGTTGCCACTTGGAGTATTTCGAGATCAAAAGCACCGAGCCAGACGAACTCAGCGCAACCTTTAAACGCATCGGCCTCGACCTCCCCGTCCAGCGCAGCGACAAAGCCCGCCTTCGCGCCCTCATCAGCGGCCCCAAGGGCGACCTCGGCCTGACTACGGCGTGAGCTGTGTACTTCTATTCGCGCGGCTTTTTCTTCGCTTCGGAACCCTCGTCTAAATCCACGCTCGTCGCCCTTTTTCCCTCTTGCCGTGCAGCCGCGGCCGCGTGCTATACTTTGAAGCCCGTCCCCTGGCTCTTTTGCGCTGTGTGGTACGGGTTGTGAATTCGGGGCCATCCTCTGGATATCCGGGTAACGCAGCTGCCTGTCGGCCGCTTCGTGGCCACGAATCACGAAATGCTTGAGGGGGACTTATCGCAGAACGCAGCTTCCGGCAAAGCGACCGCATTCGTGTCAACGAACGAATCCGCGCTCGCGAAATCCGGGTGATTGATGAAGAAGGCGGCCAGCTCGGCGTCATGCAGCCGTTTGAAGCCATTAAGCTGGCTAAGGCAAAAGGGCTCGACCTGGTGGAAATCTCGCCCACCGCTGATCCGCCGGTTTGCAAGATCACCGATTACGGCAAGTATCTTTACCAGGCCAACAAGAAGGCTCACGAGCAGCGCAAGAGCAGCCGCGGCTCGCAGTTGAAGGAAGTCAAGTTTCGGCCCGCCACCGCGGAACACGACTATCAGGTTCGCAAGAGCCAGATTCTGCGGTTCCTCGGCGAAGGCCACAAAGTGCGAGCGATGATTTTTCATCGCGGGCGCGAAATGGCCCACCAGGAAGTCGGGCGCGCCAAGATGAACCGCTTGCTCATGGAAATTGGCGACCAGGGCCAGATTGAAACCATGCCGCGCATGGAAGGCAACGTCCTGGTAGCATTGCTGGCGCCGAAAAAGGGTGTGAGCGTCGCCAAGCCCGCGGGCCAGCAGTCGTCCAGCGCCCAGCAGTCGCAGTAATCAGCGCCATAGAATGCGCGAAAAGGTTTTTGCAGGGGCGCAGCATGCTGCGCCCCTGTTAACACCCAAGGTCGAATTGCAAGACGCGCCTTAACGCGCACAGCGCATCGAGATCAGGAGAGGATTTCCAGCAATGCCGAGAAACGCATCGAAACCAAAATTGAAATTGAAGACCCACCGCGGCGCCAGAAAGCGCTTTAAGTTCACCGCCAACGGCAAGCTCAAGCGCGGGCACTCCGGCAAGCGCCACTTGATGGGCACCAAGGCCCCCGGCCGCATGCGCAAGCTCAAGAAGCTCACGCTGGTCAACAAAGCGGACGTTGCTAGCATCAAGCAGATGCTTCCCTACGGCTAGATTTTTTCAAAACGTTCGAACCTTCAAACGTTCCAACGTTTAGACAACGATTTCGTGCCAGGCAGCGCTTCACGGGTGCCTGCCGGCCGATCCGCCGCAGTAGTGAAGCATCGCCGCAAGGCGATCTTGAGTGCGGCGAGCAGTTCATAGGAGACAAACCCGGTGCGGTACGCGCGTTTTTGCGTGTTCACGCACCCTGTTTGTCTCCCAAAAATAATTTGTAGCTCAGGCCTTCAGGCCTGAGGTTTTTCCGCAACGACGAGCTACTTCGATCCAAGCGCAGAAAAGCCTCATCCCTAAAGGGATGAGCTACAGGAAAATCGAAGGAGAAACCCATGGCACGCGTAAAACGCGGCACCAAGCGCCGGGCTCGGCGCAAGAAGTACCTCAAGAGGACAAAAGGCTTTTTCCTCACCAAGAGCAAACTCTACCAATCCGCACAGGAAGCTGCCAATCGCGCCGATCGCTACGCCAAGCGCGACCGCCGCGTCAAAAAACGCGAGTATCGCAAGCTCTGGATCCAGCGCGTCGGCGCTGCCGCACGCAACAACGGCCTCACCTACGGCCAGTTGATTCACGGCCTCAAGGTTGCCGGCGTCGCGCTGGACCGCAAGGTCCTGGCCGATATCGCGGTGAAAGACGCCGCGGCCTTCACATCGCTGGTAGCAACAGCGAAAGCCGCCGCCCCGCCGCCCGCCAAAGCGAAAAAGTCCTAGCCACTCGACGCTAGCTCTTTGTAGGGGCGGGGCTTGCCCCGCCCGTTCGTCGCGTCTTGGCTAGTGACTTATCGCCACGCGTGATAAGTTCTTCCGAAATGGCATGATTCGTTTTGGCCTGCGAGGTCCGCTTTAAAACGCGATGACAACACCGGAAAACAAAACGGGACAACCTCTCGTCCATCTCGGCATCACGCGGCCCGAGGAACTCTCCACGCTCTTCGCTGAACTTCGTGGACGCTTCGACGCAGATTGCGCTTGCGCGCATGACGAATCTTCCTGGAAACAATTTCGTGATGCCTGGCTCGGCCGCAAATCCGGCGTACTCACGCAAATCACGGAGAATTGGCTGAAACCTGCCACGCTCGGACTGAAACGCGTTGTAGGTGCCTCCCTAAACGAACTGCGCGCGCACGTCGAGTCGCAGATCGAAGCCCGCCGCATCGCCATCGAATCGCGCGGCGAAGAATCCTCCCTCCTCCGCGAACGCATCGACCTCTCCCTCCCCGGCGTCATCCGCCCCATCGGCTCCCATCACCTCATCCGGCAGGTCTTCCAGGAAATCGAAGACATCTTCGTTTCCATCGGCTTCTCCGTCGTTGAAGGCCCCGAAATCGAAACGCCTTACTACAATTTCGAGGCGCTGAATATTCCGGAATTCCACCCTGTCCGCGACGACATGGACACCTTCTATCTGGAATTGCCGCCCTCATCAGATAAAAATGCCGCGCCGACGCCGCTCCTTCTGCGCACCCACACTTCCCCCATGCAAATCCGCACCATGGAAAAGCAGAAGCCGCCCGTGCGCGTCATCGTTCCTGGCAAGGTCTATCGCCGCGACAATCCCGACGCCACGCACTCCTTCGCCTTCCACCAGATCGAGGGCCTCGCCGTCGACACGGATATCACCTTCTGCGATTTCACCGGCACCATAGAATATTTCGTGAAGCAGTTTTTTGGCCCTAGCGTGAAAACCCGCTTCCGCCCCAGCTATTTCCCGTTCACCGAGCCGAGCGTCGAGTTTGACGTTTCCTGCCCGTTCTGCGGCGGAACCGGTGCGGCCGCCGGTGGCGGAACCTGTTCAAAATGTAAGGGCGCGGCCTGGATCGAACTCTTCGGCGCCGGCATGGTCGATCCTGCCGTCTACGGCTTCGTCAACTACGATGCGAAAAAAGTCAGCGGCTTCGCCTTCGGCATCGGCATCGATCGCCTCGCCATGCTCAAGTATGGCATCGACGACATCCAGGTCTTTTTCCAGAACGACGTCCGCATCTTGCGCCAGTTCCCATGAACGCGGCGCCGTTAAATGGAGGCTTTCGACCTTGGACTGTCGACTGTCAACTTCTGGCATGACTTTCGCCGACGCCAAACAGCGCTTCTCCAATCGCGTGGCGGACTACGTCCGCTACCGCCCCGGCTATCCCCCAGCCATGCTCGATCTCTTGCGCACGGAGTGCGGCCTTCGCCCTGGCCACGTCATCGCCGACATCGGCTCCGGCACAGGTTTCTTGAGCGAACTCTTTTTGAAAAACGGTAACCCCGTCTACGGTATCGAACCCAATGAAGCCATGCGCCGGGCCGGGGAAGAGTATCTCGCCTCCTACGAAGGCTTCTCGAGTATCGAAGCATCGGCGGAATCCACCACGCTCGGCGATTCGAGCATCGACTTTGTCACCGCTGGCCAGGCCTTCCACTGGTTCGAACCGAATGCTGCGCGAAGCGAATCTATCCGTATCCTGAAGCCCGCCGGCTGGGTCGTCATCGCATGGAATGACAGACGGATGGAGGAGACGAACCTCACTCGTGAATATGAGGAATTGCTCGAACGCTTCGGCATCGACTATAAGCGCGTGAAAGATGCTTACCCGGAGGTGCATCATATTCGCAGTTTCTTCGGCGGTAATCATTTCCACTCTCGCGACTTGCCCAACGAACAGGATTTGGATTGGGATGGTCTGCGCGGCCGCTTGCGAAGCAGTTCTTTCGCTCCCACTGAAGATCATCCGAATTATGCGCCGATGATGGCCGAGCTGGACCGCATTTTTCGCGCCCATCAACGCGATGGCTATGTGCGTATGGAATACTTCACGCGACTTTATTTCGGCCGTCCGGAGCAACGCTGACAATGCCCGCCATTTCACGGTCGCGGCAATCTCTTTGTAGGGGCGCAGCACTGCTGCGCCCCTGTCACCATAACGCCTACGCCTCGTTAGCGTATTCACGACGCCCGCTTGTCATCCTGAGCGGAGCGAAGGATCTCAACCGATCGATCGCCACGCTGCAAGATAGGAGCTGGATCATCCCGTCCAGGACTGACGCATGAAGGTCGTTTACAACTGGCTGAAGGATTTCATCGACGTCGCCGCGACGCCGCAGGAACTCGCCTCGCGCCTCGCCCTCTCCGGTACCAACATCGGTGGCGTCGAAAACGGCCCACATGGCGCGGTAATTGAAGCCGAAGTCAGTTCGAATCGCCCAGATTGTCTCGGCCACTACGGAATCGCCCGCGAAGTCGCCGCAATTTACAAGCTGCCCCTGAAGCACGTTTCTCCCAAGCCTTCAGAAAGCTCAGCGAAGTCCGCTGACGCGGTAAGAGTCGAAATCCAGTCGCCCGAGCTTTGCGGCCGCTTCACCGCTCGAGTCATTCGCAACGTGAAAATCCAGCCTTCTCCAAAATGGCTGAAAGACCGCCTCGAAGCTTCCGGCGTCGCCAGTATCAGCAATGTCGTGGACATTTCGAATTACGTGATGCTCGAGCTCGGCCATCCGCTGCACACATTCGATTACGACAAGGTTCGCGACCACAGAATTGTGGTCCGCCGCGCAAAGCCCGGCGAAAAAATGCGCACGCTTGATAGTATCGAGCGGCAGCTCGATTCGAACATCTGCATGATCAGTGATGGCGATGGCTCGCGCCCCATCGGCATCGGTGGAATCATGGGCGGTGCCGAAACCGAAATCTCGTTTTCCACGAAAAATGTTTTGATCGAGTGCGCCTGGTTCGAACCGGTCGCCATTCGCCGCGCCGCCCGTTCCTTGAAATTGCACACCGAAGCGTCCACGCGCTTTGGCCGCGGCGCCGACCCAGAAATGGCGGAGCTCGCCTCCCGCCGCGCAGCGGAATTCATTCTTCAGCTCGCCGGCGGCGAGTTGCTCGCCGGCGTTGTCGATGTTTATCCCGGCAAACGCGCGCCGAAAAAAATCCGCGTGACGCGCGCGGAAATTCTTCGCGTGATGGGTGCGGACGTTCCGGACAAACAAATCGAAGCCAGCCTCGGCGCGCTCGGTTTCGCACCCGTTCGAATCGACCAAAACCGCGGCGCGGAAGGCTCGCTTCTCGCAGCCTGGGAATGCACACAGCCCTCCTGGCGCGCCGAAGTCGAGCGCGAAATCGATTTGATCGAAGAGATCGCGCGCATTTACGGCCTCGATAAATTTCCGCCGCGTCTGCCAGCAGCGCGGCAAGGCGCAGCGCGCCTTCCGCACTACGAAGCCGAAACGCGTTTGCGCGAGCGGCTCATCGGCCTCGGTTACCGCGAAATTCTGACGATTCCTCACGTAGCGGAAGAACGCGATGCACTGTTCCGCCCGGAGGGCGTCTCACCTGCGCGGCTTTCGAATCCGCTTTCGGAAGAAGCCAACGTGCTGCGCTCGACTGGCATCGTAACCATGGCCGCGGCGCTGGAATGGAATTTGAATCACGGCCAGCGCAATGCGCGCCTCTTCGAAATCGGCAGCCACTTTCGCTTGAACGGAAGCGAATCGGTCGAGACTCGCGCGCTCACCATTGGCGCAACCGGCGAGGCGCGCGAAAAAGGACTCTACGATGCCGCGCGCGATTTTTCTTTCGCCGACCTCAAGGGCGATCTCGATTCCATCGCCGAACTCTGCGGTGGTTTCCGCTGGGAAGATGGCGGTGCGGAGTGGCTGCACGCAGCGCGGCGCGGCTCCGTCCAACTGAACACCGGTAATTCGAGCGGAGCGAGTAATCGCTCGTCGCTCGGCGTTGCGGGTCAGCTTGCGCGCCGCGTTGCCGAAAAATTGAAGTTGCGGCAAGATGTTTTTCTCGCGGAGTTGCGTCTCGATCCGGTTTACGCCGCGATGCATGCGGCGAAGGAATCGCGGCGTTATGAGCCGTTGCCGCGGTTTCCCGCGGTCGAGCGCGATTTTTCATTGCTGCTCGCCAACGGCACGAAGTTTGCCGATGTGATGAAAACGATTCAATCGCTGGGCATCGGCGGAATCCATTCGATCGAGGCAACGGATCTTTTTCGCGGCAAGAATGTTCCTGCAGGAAAATATTCGCTGCTCGTGCGCGTGACCTTCCAGAGCCACGAAGCGACGCTCACGGAAACGCAGATCGGCGATTTCAGCGGAAGGATTATTGCCGCGCTGGAAAAAAATCTTGGCGCGCAGCTTCGCGCGAGTTGAAGAAATATTCCGCAAGGCTTGGTCCTGCGCTACAATCCTGAAACATGAGCGCGCCGGTGAAAGTGCAGATTTTCGGGCAGGTCTACTCCATTCGCGGAGAGCTGGATGAGAAGTACGTCCAGAAGCTCGCGAAGTACGTGGACGAAAAGATGCACGAAATCGCCGATGTGACGAAAACGGTGGACACACAGAAAGTAGCCGTGCTCGCGGCGCTGGCGATTGCCGACGAACTCCACAGCATGCAGCGGGATCGCAGCGACCATGAAGAGTTGATGCGCGAACAAGCCGAGCGTTGCCTGACGCTCGTCGAGCGCGCCCTGAAACAAACCGCGTAAAGTTTTTTTCTTGCAATCATAAAATTCTATTGGCTCCAACTCGTGGGGTTGCGGTCCCAGCGGTGGGCGCGGAGCTGTTTTTGGAGGGGGGCGGGGAGGGGGCCCTGGGCGCTGGCGGCGATGTTGGCTTCGACGTTGCGGCGTTTGCGCATGCCGGGAATGATGGTGCTGACGTCGGGATTGCTGAGGATGAAGCGCAGCGCCATCTGCGCCATGGAGTTGCCCGTGGGAAGGAGCGGCCGGAGCGCTTCAGCGTGGGCGACGCTGGTTTTCAGATTTTCCGGGACAAAGTAGGTGTTGCGCCAATCGCCCGGGGGCCAGGTGCTGTCCACGGTCAACGTGCCGGTGAGAGTGCCTTCATCGAAGGGGACGCGGGCGATCACGGCGACGTTTTTCATGCGGCAGATGGGGAATAGCGCGTCTTCGGGATTCTGGTCGAAGATGTTGTAGATGACCTGGACGGCGTCGGCGACGCCTTCGAGCACAGCGCGAATGCCGTTGCACGGCTCCCAGCGATTGACGCTGACGCCAATGGCTTCGGCTTTGCCGCTGGCGCGCAACTTTTCCACTGCGCGGGGGAGGCGTTCGTCGTTGAGCCAGCGGTCTTCCCAGGTGTGAAACTGAATGAGGTCGAGTTTTTCGACGCCGAGATTGGCGAGGCTTTTGTTGACGTATTCTTCGATGTGATCGGGCGGATAGCAATCGTCGAGGGTGAAATCGCGGCGGCTGGGCCACTTTTCGTTTTTGGGCGGAATTTTTGTGGCGACGTAAAGTTTTTTGCCGGCGTTGGCGCGGAGAACTTTGCCCAGGATTTGTTCGCTGCGGCCGGCGCCGTAGGCCCAGGCAGTATCGAAGAAATTGCAGCCGAGATCGCTGGCGCGCTGCAGGGCATCGAGCGATTCGGCGTCGTCGGAGCCGGTCCAGCCGGCGAGTCCCCACATGCCGTAACCAATTTCGCTGACGTTCCATCCAGTGCGGCCGAACTTGCGATAGTGCATGGTGTGCTCTCCTGAAGTTGAGGGCACATTATACGGGTGAACCCGCGTTGCGTCTTCCGCGAGCCGTGGAAAAGCACAGCCAAGAATGGCTGTGCCACAAGGAGCCCCCCACCCCCTATGTTTTCTGAAATGTTGCATTTAAAGGACTTAGGTATTGCGCAAGTTCTTTGTTTGCAACACATAGGAGGGGGCTCAGAAGTGTTGCATCTAAAGAACTTAGATTGCACCAAAATTGTGCAGAATTTGGGCATTTCCACTGTTTTTTCCGACCGGGTCGAACTGCAAATGGTCGGTACTCAGGGTAAATTGGCGTATGGGCCGGGGCGGGCGCGGGATAGGCGGAGCAGAGAGGCGTCTTCGGGAGGCGCGGGGTGAAGCGAATCGGGCGAGTTGGCGACTGACTATCAAAGGCTAGGGTAGCACGGACGTAATGCAGTTGTTAAGTACATATTCGATTAGCATTCGAATGAACTGTGGAAAACTTTTGCGAGGGAGAAGGGGTGGGAGCAGCTAGACGGTTGTAACTATTGAATGCAGGCTAGGATGGCGTCGACATCCGGGGTGGCAGAGATGAGGATTTTGACTTTGGGGTGATAGTGGAAGGGGCAACGATAGGGCGTTTCGAGAGTCTTCTGGTCCGGCGAATGAAGGATGGTGATGCTGCGAAATTTGTTTTTCTAACGGTCCTAGCAGGCTACATGGAAATCTGGTTTCCAGAAACCTTAAAGCAGGCTATGTCGGTACCGATTTCCGAGGTCCTGCCCTGAAGCGTTGCGATGGATCTTCCGAGGAAACTGCTGATCGAGGGAAGTATATCACCCACCTCTGGGGCCTCTTACTCAGGAATGCTAACGTTACAATTTGCGGCGAGTCATAACGGTTTGTTGGGGAAGGGACCACTGCTGAGATGAGAAAGAGAAAGATACTGCTGCTGGTAGGGCTGGCGTGCGCGCTGGCAACGGTGTTTGCGGGAGCGGTGCGTGGGGATGCGGCGGATGAGGTCAAGCGGCTGGCGGAGGTGATGGGATGGAAGGCTGGGACGATTGCGGCGGATATCGGGGCGGTGGACGGGAAGTACACGTTTGCGGCGGTGTAACGGGTGGGGACGGCGGGGAAAGTGTATGCGACGGAGATTGATACGAAGAAGCTGGGGGAGTTGAAGAGCGAGGTGGCGAAACGCAAGCTGGCGAACGTGATTGTGGTGGAGAGCAAGGAGGCGGAGACGAATTTGCCGGCGGGGTGCTGCGAGGCGATTTTTTTGCGGCGCGTGTACCATCACCTGACGAAGCCTGCGGAGTTTGATGCCAGCCTAGCGCGGTCGTTGAAGGCGGGAGGACGGCTGGCGATTATTGATTTTGCGCCGCGCGCGGGGCTGGAGCCGGTGGAAGGTGTTCCGAGCAACCGGGGCGGGCATGGGATCCCGGAGAAGATTGTGATTGAGGAGTTGACGGCCGCGGGGTTGCAGGTGGAAAAGATCGTGGAGGATTGGCCGGAGGGAAGTTATTGCGTTTTGTTTGGGAAGAGGTGAGAGAGGGGCGTGATCGAAGCATGACAAGAGAAGAGAGATTTCTCCGCACAAACCGCGGAGAGGAAGCGGTCTCACATCCACGGAGAGAAGAAAGAGGAAGAGAGATTTCATCGCTCGCGTAAACCGCGAGTGATGGGGCGGAGGTTTCACATCCGCAAGCCGACGCGTTCATCCCGCAAAAAGCGCGGGATGGAGAAGAGTGCCCAGGAGCGAAAGCGGAAAGAAAAAGCGTCGACTTGCTCCGTTCGAAATGACGGTGTGGGGGGACCGCGCGAAAGAAAGATTCGGCCTGCTCCGTTCGAAGTGACGGATGAGGGGAGGGAGAAGACGGGGCAAAGTCTTTCCAGGAGATACGGCTAGGGAGTATGCTTTCGACTGAGAGTCCGGAAAAGGAGCCAGTGATGAAACTACGAGGGAGTTTGATTGTGGCGGTGGCGATGTTGATGGGGGCGGGAGTTGCGACGGCGCAGCAGGCGGCACCGGCGGCGAGTGCGGCGCCGGACATGACGCCCGTAGCGAACCCGGTGAGCGGGTTTGTGAAAGCCGGAGTGGCGCGGTACGGGAAGAACATGGTGGCAGCGGCGGAAGCGATGCCGGCGGAGAAATACAGCTTCAAGCCTTCGCCGGAGATGAATTCCTTCGGGCACCTGATGATGCACATCGCGCAATCGAATAACACTTTCTGCTCGAAGATTTCCGGGCAAGCGGCGCCGGATGCGAAGATCGCGGAGACGGATCCGAAAGACAAGCTGGTGGCAGCGATGAAGGATTCGTTTGCGTTTTGCACGACGGCGCTGGCGAACGTGGACGATTCAAAACTGGGGGAGCAATTCCTGTTCTTCGGGGGCCGGCCGATCTCGCGCGGAGGAGCGCTGGTGGCGCTGGGCGGCAGTTGGACGGACCATTATGCGACGCAGGCGATTTATCTGCGGTTGAACGGAATCCTGCCGCCGACGGCGCAGCCACCGAAGCCGTAAAGATTCACCTTCGCCACAAAGATTCAACTTCACAACTGAACGCTACGCTTCCCGCGAAGAGGAAGGGACAGGTGCGAGCTCGCGCTGAGCAGAAGCGCCGCCCTTCAATTCGCGGGCGGAGCGGCCGTGGTGCAGGACGAGATGCAATAGAAACATCACGATGAGGACGCCACCAAACGTGACGACGATGGTGGCGCCAGTCGGCGTGTCGAGCTGCACGCTGAGATAGACGCCTAGAGCAGAAACCAGCGTGCCCATGGTCCAGCCGATGGCGAGGCGGGGACCGATGCGGTCTGCAAAGAGCATGGCGCCAACGCTGGGGACGATGAGATAGCAGAAGACCAGCAGGACGCCGGCAATGGCCACCGAGGACGTAACAACAAACCCGAAAGAGGCATAGAAAAGAAAATCCCAGAAGCGCACGTTGAGGCCGGTTTGCTCGGCCTTGTCGTGATTCATGGAGATCAGCAGGAATTTCTTGCGGAAGATAAAGTGAAAGAGGCCGATACCGCTGTAGAGCAACGCAGTCTTGATCACCTCGGGCCGGGAGACGGCGAGAATATTTCCGACGAGCATGTCCTTGAGATGCTCGGTCTCGCCGGTGGCCTTGCTCATCAAGAGAATGGCCATAGCGGAGGCCACGGCATAAGCGATGCCGATGAAGGCTTCCTGGGGAATATGGCCACGGCGGGTGCGCGCAAAAGCGAAAATGGCGGCGCCGAGAAAGGTGAAGCCGAGGCTGATCCAGTAAGCGCCGCGGCCATGCGGGTCCATCCCCGCAATAATGGCTACGATGGCGCCCAGCGCGGCGATCTGCGCAAGGGCGAGGTCCACGAAAATGACGCCGCGCTCGACGACATGCACGCCGAGATAAGAATGGATGCCAGTCAGGATCAGGCTGGCCAAGAAAGGCAAAATTAGAAAGGGAAGAATCTCCATCGAAACGCTCCTCTAATGAGTCTCGTCAAAAGCTTTCTTGAGCTTGGCGATGTCGTAGTCGAACAGCTTGAAGTAGTCGGTAATTTCCTTTTCGCCGCCAACCGAAGGCATCAGGACGACGACTTGCGCACCGGTTTCGCGCGCGATGGAGTTAGGCGTCTTCAAGTCAAAATACGGCTCGACCATGATTACCTTTACAGCGTCGCGCCTCATTTGCCCGATTAATTCCACGGTGTGCTGGGGGCTGGGAGGAATGCCGGGGCGCGGCTCGACGTAGCCAACCACGTTGAGGCCGAAATGCTCGGCGAAATTGGGCCACGAGCGGTGATAGGTGACGACTTTGCGGCCGACGTAGGGCTTCATCTGCACCTGCCACTGTTGGTCGGCCTGCTTGAGGCGCTGCTCAAAGGCATCATAGCGCTGGGCAAAATAGGCGGCATCATTGGGGCGCATCTCGCTGAGCTTGTTCTGGATGCCCTTGGCGATGCGCAAGCCGTTGTCCGGGTCCAGCCAGTAGTGCGGGTTCCCCAGCGGGTGAACGTCGCCTTCCGCGCGAGTCACCTGGCCGGTAGGGAGTTCCAGGATTCTTGCGAATCGCGAGGCGTCAAAATAACCCGGCGCGCCGACTTGAATCCTTGGATTGCTGGACTGGGTGATGAGCGGCGGGAGCCAGCCGATCTCGAGTTCGAGCCCGACGACGATGAGCAGTTCGGCCTTGGAAAGCTTCAGAAGAAAACTCGGCTTAGGGTCGACGAAGTGCGGGTCCTGATAGCCGCGAGCGACGGATTCAACGTCCACTTTATCGCCGCCAATTTCCTGCGCGAGGGACGCCAAGTCCGTAGTTGCGGTCATGATGCGAATCTTGCTGTCGGCACTACCAGTGACAGGAAGGAGCAGCGCGAACACGAGCGCCAGGGAAGAGGCGATCGCGGTGAAACCCGGCTTTGTCAATAAGCGTGACATCGAATTCTCCTGAAACGGCTTAGAACGGGTGAGCGCCGTGCGCGCCCATTACGAAAAGAAATTGGAAAAGAAATTCATTGGCATTCGAGAAGTCCGTCGGAGCGGTCGCCAGATGACCGAAGCGGTACTGCCCGCGGATCTGGCTAAACTCACTGGGCCAATAGGTCAGGATAGCGGAAAAGCCGGAATCCGTCAGATGGGCGTCGGTGGCGTGGCCGCTGCGGTCGAAGCGTCCCCCGACAGTCCAGCGGCGATTGACGCGGTATTCGGCATTGGAATAAAGGCCGAAAGCATGCTGGGTCTGGAAAATAGCCGCTGTAGAGACCTGGTCGCGGGCACTCCAAAAAAGCTCGCTGCGGAAAAGAAAGGAGTGGTAGATGGCGCGGCGCAGGGGCCTCCAACGCAGGGTGGCATCTGCGCCATACAAATTGGTGAGGAAATTGGAAGGTATGAAAGCTGTGCCGATACCGGCATTGTTGTGACCACGAGCATAGGAAACACCGAGATCGAGATTGGTCGATTCGCTCAGATCGCGGTAGGCACGGAGATGGCCGACAGCACTGACATCCTGGCGGCGACTGGCTTGGAATACATCGGAGGAATCTCCGCGGAAAACTTGGGCGGTTCCTTCGAGAAACCAATTCTTCGGAGCTGGTAAGAAACGCGAGAGCGAAATGCCAGCATCGTCGATGCCATCTTCGCCGCCGACAAGATTGTTAGTCGCCAAAGGCCGGTCGATGAATGGCAGGGCGTGATTGTGGGTGGTGTTTACCTTGCCAAAAGCAGCGCGCATTTTTCCGACCTTCAGAAGTAGCCCGGCAGGAAGGGCTGTGAATGTAACGTAGCCCTCCTCGACGTTTACGCCGGTTTCGCCGAACGAGATGAACGCGTCGGCGCGTGCGTAGGGGTCAATGATTGCTTGCATGCCAACTTCAGACTCGTGGAGCTCGAGCGAACGCGATGGAGAAACGGTGTTGCGTCCCGCCGTGCCGATGAAATCGCCGATCAGGCTGATGTCTGGATTGAGAAGTTTAGCGTTGCCCGACGCGCCTCCGAAAGTCTGTGTTTGTGCGGCCTGCGGGGCGGCCGGGGCCGGTGGAGAGGGCACCATGCCGGGCTCCGGGTGCGCGGAGGCCAGCAGAACCTGCGGGCCGGACGTTCGTCCCGGTGATTTTGTCTCGCGAAGCTCCTTTAATTCGTCGCGCAAGAGCGCAACTTCTCCCGCAAGCGTGCGCACTTGTTCTTCGAGCGCCTTCATACGGACGTCTTCTGCGTTTGCGGCGGATTCGTTGGGTTTAGCCGGCACAGAAGTTGCGTCCTGCGCCTGCACAGCGAAGGAGAACAGCAGCAGAGCGAGCAGAGCGGCGAATCGTTTCATGAGATTACTCCTGGAGTTCTATGAGCTTGAGCCTTTGTCGTAACAACGGCGACCGATACTAGGCGAGTTGCAGAAAGCTAGAGGGCGGGAGGCCCGCGCGGAGAGGTGGCGCGCGGAACCGCGGACGAAACCGAGAGAAGCACCGGAGCTAGTTCGAGCCGATTTGTGACCGGCACAACGGCGATGAGGGGCGACGGAGTGGCAACGACGGAGCCGGCAGCCGAGCAGACCGGGCAAAGATGCGCGGCGGAAGGCGCGGCAGTGAAGTCACAGCAATAGTGAAACTGCGACGCCAGAAAGACTGCGCCGAAGAGTAAGATAAGGCACGTTTGCCGTCCGAGGACTTGCATCTAACTCGTGAGACGGAGCTTAAGTAAGAAAGGTTGCGCGGTCAAGGGCGTAAACCCTGTAGCGGTCCGACTGCGTAGCATTCAAATAATTCATGGCAACCAAAGCGATTAAACGTCCGTCTAAAGTGCTAAGCTAAAGTGTCGCTTATGCACTGGGGGATATCCATTTTCGGGGGAACACTTGCGCGCCGCGTGATGGCGCTGCTAGCTTGCGTTGCGCTGCTATATTTTGCGGCGGGCGGCTCGCTCTTCCACCAGCACACGAATGGGCCCGATACGGCCTGCCATATCTGCCAGGTGCTGCACATGCCGGCGTTGGCGGCTGCGCGGCTGGACCTCGTCAGCACACCTCAAATCGTCACCTGGTATTCTTCGCTGCCACGGAGTGCGGCGCCGAGGAATTCCTTTTCTCTGCATCGCGCCGGACGCGCCCCTCCTACCGCGTAGTTCCAAACCCCTAGCTTGAACCGTATTTCTAAGCGCTGACCATTTTAAATGTCGGCGCTACCGCCAATTTTCTGGCGGCCTCATTCCACAATTAAAGTAATAGCCCTCGAAAGGGATGGAGAAAAAATGTTGAAGCGTTTGAGGATCGGCGTGGTGTTTGTTTTAGGGTTGGTGTTGTTTCTTGCAGCCGGTCCAGCCAAGGCGCAGTTGGGAAACGCTGGGTCGATTGAGGGAGTGGTAAAAGATTCCTCTGGCGGAGTGGTTCCCGGAGCGAAGGTCGAAATCTCCTATGCCGTAAGCGGATTTCAACGTGAGACCACGACTGGCAGCGATGGAAGCTTTCGTTTCACCAACGTACCTTTCAACACGTATCACCTCGTGGTGACAACGTCCGGATTCGCGCCCTATACGCAGGACATAGATGTACGCTCCAGCGTACCCACGGGCATACAGATCGCGCTGAAACTCGGCACGGCGGCAACCAGCATCACGGTCGAGGCGAATGGAGGGGACCTGTTGGAGAAGGACCCCAGTTTCCATACAGATGTTGACACGGGCTTGACCGATCGGATGCCCCTGGAAAGCCAATCTTCCTCGGTGAGTTCGCTGGTGACGCTGGCGACGCCGGGAGTAGTGGCGGACTCGAACGGCCTGTTTCACGGACTCGGTGACCACGCCGAGAACTCCTTCTCGGTGGACGGCCAGCCCATTACGGACCAACAGAGCAAAGTGTTTTCCAACCAGATTCCACTGGATTCGATTCAGTCGCTAGAAGCGGTTTCGGGAGGGCCCCCAGCCGAATACGGCGGGAAAACAAGCCTGGTCATTAAGGTAACGACGCAATCGGGCCTCGGTGTGACTAAGCCAAGGGGCACGATCTACTCTTCATACGGCAGCTTCGGCTCGGTCACTGGCGGCTTCCGGCTGGCCTTCGGCGGCCAAAAGTGGGGAAACTTTATCGCTGCGAACGGATTGGACAGCAGCCGGTTTCTCGATCCACCGGAACTGCATGCCATCCACGACAAGGGCAATGAAGAGAATCTATTTGACCGAGTCGATTACAACGTAACCAGCGCGGATTCGATCCACACGAACTTTCAATACACGCGTTCGTGGTTTCAGACTCCAAATACGATTGATAACTTGAACTTAGGAGTGAACGACCCTCTTACCGGGGCTCCTCTACCAGCGCAGGATCAACGCGCGCAGATCAAGACGTTTAACATCGCGCCGGTGTGGACCCGCCTGATCAGCACCACGACGCTGTTCACCTTCGGTGGTTTCGTTCGCCAGGACCGGTTTAATTACTACCCGAGCGGAAATGTGTTTGCGGACGGCACGGGACTCATTCCCGGTGGTTCGGCGGCGACACTGAATCAGCAGCGGAAACTGACCAACGCTGGCCTGCGGTCGGACGTGTCCTATGTGAAGGGCAAACACAACCTCAAAGCCGGAGTCACGTTTCAACATACGTTCCTGACGGAGAATTTCAACTTCGGGATTACAGATCCGGCGTTCAATCCGGTCTGCCTAAACACCGCTGACGCCAGTCCGTACACAAACCCAACGCTGACTTTCCAGGGCAACTGCACAGGCACACTTGAGCCGAACGATGGTACCGATCCCAGGGCGACCGTGGCTGCCTTTATACCAGCCTTGGGCTGCTTTGACCTGGCGCGGCCCGTTCTAACGGCAGCGGCGCAAACGCAGGACAGCTGTACGAGCACGCAAAGCGCGCTGTTTCCGTTCCGCGGCCATACGGACGTTAAGGAGCTCGCGCTCTACCTGCAAGACACGATCAGCCTGGGCAATTGGGCCTTCAATCTGGGATTCCGCGAGGATCTCTATCGCGGAATCGTGCACGATAGTCAACCGCAGCCTCGGGTGGGCTTCGCTTACAACATCAAGAAGACCAACTCGGTCTTGCGCGTATCCTATTCGCGCATTCTGGAGACCCCGTTCAATGAGAACTTGATTCTGGCAAGCCTGGGAGCGAGTAACCCCATCATCGTTGACGTGATCGGCGGCGCGAGCTTGCAGGCGCCGATTCGCTCCGGCCAGCGCAACCAGTTCAACGCGGGCTTTCAACAAGCTTTTGGAAAATACGTCGTGGTTGACGCGGACTATTTGTGGAAATACACGCACAACGCGTACGATTTCTCCACGTTCGGCAACACGCCGATCTTTTTCCCGATCGCCTGGAAGAACTCGAAGATTGATGGGCCTTCCGTGCGCGTGAGCATGCCGAATTTTCATGGCTTCACGGCACTCGCGGTGCTTGCTCACGTCCGTGCGCGCTATTTTCCACCACAGATCGGCGGGCTGGGCTCCAGCATCACGGGTGGTGAAGTATTTCGCATCGACCACGACCAGGCTTTCAATCAGACAACACATTTTCAGTACCAGCCCTGGAAAACCCTGCCGTGGGTCGGTTTCAACTGGCGCTATGACAGCGGTTTGGTAGCCAGCAACCCAAATCTTGATAATTTCCAGGATGCTGCGAGTTTTCTTGATGCGGCTCAGCAGACTGCCATCGGGCTCTTCTGCGGCGCGAACGTGGCGACCCTTACGAATCCGATTACCAGTTGCCCGGCCGGTTCGCCGCAAGGCGCAAAGCTACTAAATATCGCGGGCGCGACATTCGACGTGGATCACAACCCCTCGCGCGTCAAACCGCGCAACCTGTTTGATATGAGCGTGGGTGATGACAACTTACTGCGCGGCGACCATTACAAGTGGAGCCTACGCCTCACGGTCATCAACCTGACGAACAAGACCGCGCTTTACAACTTCCTGTCCACGTTCAGCGGCACGCATTTCGTTACCCCACGTGCGTACACGGCGGAGTTGGGCTTCCACTTCTAGACCGTAGACAACCTGAGGAAAAAGCTCACGGGACGAGTTGCTTCGTCCCGTGACGTGTTTCCGCGCACCTGCGCGCTAAATGGCTTCGTCGAGAAAGCCCCGCTAGTTGGACTGGCGCGCAAGAACCGACTTGGTCTCGGCCAGTTCCGGGCGATCGGCGCCTGGGCCGCAGATTTCGGCTAGCTTGGCGTAAAACGACTGCGCTCCGCCGATGTCACCAGTTGCTTGGGCGGAGCGAGCGGCTCCCAGAAGGCTGTCGAAGCGGTTCGGGGAATTCTTGAGGACCATCCTGTATTCGGCGAGGGCTTCGGCGGGGCGCTTGAGTTCGAGGAGCATATCTGCGAGCATTTCGCGGGCGGGAATGTTGACAGATTCGCCGCCGTTCTTGTCCTGATGGTCGGCGGCGGCGCGCAATTCGGTGAGGGCTTCGTCTGATTTTCCCCTGGCGAAGGCCAGCCAGGCTTCGGCTTCGCGGAGGTCGGTGGCCTTTTCTCCGGAAACCGTGTAGCCGCTCTTTTTGGAACGTTTCTCGCGATCGGCGACTAGCTGCGTGAGTTCCTTTACGTCGGCCTCTGCGTCGGCCGCGTCGCCGCTGCGCGCGGCGCCAATGGCACGGGCCCAATAGACAGTGTCCAGCCAGTCTTTGTGACTCGCCGGAATCGGCAAAGCGGCTGCTTCTTTCCAGCGGTGCAATTCCAAGGCAGTTCGCGCGGCCAGATACGAGCGGTCGCTAGCTTTATTTTCTTCGCTCGCCCCCACGACGTGATCGGTGTGTTCGATGACTTCGCGCGCTTTGGCTTCCTGACCGCTCTGCAAATAGGAATAGCTGAGGAAATCCATGGCGTGGGTCTGGTAATGAGATTCCGCGAGATGCATTTCCGCGGCGTGTGCCCCGGAAGTGTTTGCGGCAATATTCGAAGCGATGGAATCCTGCCACAGGCCAAGGCGGACAAAGATATGCGATGGCATGTGCAGCGCGTGGGCGGAGTCCGGTGCGATGGCAGCGTAGCGGCGGGCGGCATCGAGGCCCTGCGCTGCGAATTCAGGGCGATCGGTGGCGTGAATCATGTAATGGGCGATTCCAGGATGGTCTGGATATTGCTCCAGCAAGGGCTGGAGGACAGAGATGGCCTTTTTCTGGAGCGCGAGCATATTGGATTCGTCGACGTATGCGAGTGAAACGAGAGAAAGCGCATAGAAAGCGCCAATCTCCACGTCGCCCGGCGATTGGGCGTAGAAGCGCTCAAGCGAATCGGAATAGGCTTTGGTGCGGTCGGCGTGCGTCAGTTTGGATCTTTTCTGGTAGAAAATCGCAGCCGCTTCGAGGAAGCCTTGTTCACGCGCGCTTGCAGGGTGAAGCTTCCGCGCCTTCTCGATGTCTTTGTGGCCCTCTTTCAGAGTCTTGATATCGGGAAAATCCCAGAGTTGATGAAACCGAGCCATCGCTTTGCCCCAGTGAGCCACGGCGCACTTAGGTTCGCGGGTGGCCGCGTCCGTAAACGTCTGCTCGGATTCCTTGTATTGGAAGGAGTGGAGTAGCGCGACGCCCTTTTCGATGGTGGGTTGCACTACCGCGGTGCAACTGGTGGGGAAATTCACCTTGCCGAGCTGGTCGGGGGTTCTCGCGCTGGACAAGGTATCCGCTTGAAGCGCCGCGGATTGGAGAGCGAGGAAAAAGAGCAGTCCGAAGGCGGAGGTGGACCGTAATTGATTTCGCATGGTGCTTACTCCTTTTGACAATAGTGATTCTACCTCCAGCCAATGTTTTTGGCGGTGTTAAACCTTTTGGCGACGCCGCAACGGTTGGACGCGGGTTTGGCGCTGCGGCTACAATGGGAACGGAGCGGTTCTTCGAAGCAGGTGAGGGTGCGAAAGCTGTTTGAACCAATGACGAATCTCTGAGGTGCTGCGGATAGACAGCCTGTGTGCACGGCCTGTCCCGCTGGCGAGTCGCATCGAGTGGCAGAGATGAAGACACGCGAGCGGGGCAGGAAAGCCTAACGGTTGGCTCGTGGCGCCCTACTATTTCAGAGGTTCACGGCCTAGCTCTCCACGGCCAAGCGGTCCGCTCCATTTTTGTGTTTTGCA
>WNFA01001046.1_pt1 | contig 22280 bp, 15 predicted proteins | sample 5400481 | NCBI WGS metagenome assembly WNFA01 (sample SAMN13153340, study PRJNA577476) | soil metagenome | isolation source: 120 cm saprolite under Douglas fir tree site 2 hole 1 replicate 2 | place: USA:California | collected 2015-04-18
CGCGACTGTGAAAGCTCGATGTCCTCCAGCTTGCCGGCGAAGTACGCGTCATACGCGGACATGTCGAAGTGGCCGTGACCTGACAGGCCGAACAGGATGACCCGCTTCTCGCCCGCCTCTCGAGCGGCCGCGGCCTCCTGCGCCACGGCCCGCAACGCGTGGGCCGACTCGGGAGCCGGCAGGAAGCCTTCGCAGCGCGCGAACCGCACCGCTTCGGCAAAGCATTCGTTCTGTTTGTAAGCGCGAGGCTCGACGACCTTGTGATCGACCAGCATGCACAGTGACGGCGCATCTCCGTGATAGCGAAGTCCGCCTGAGTGAATTCGATCTGGAATGAAGCTGTGGCCAAGGGTGAACATCTTCACCACCGGGCCCATGCCGACGGCATCGCCGAAGTCGTATGCGTAGACGCCGCGGGTGAGCGTCGGACACGCGGCCGGCTCCGCCGCTATGAAGCGCGTGTGTGGGTGGCGGCCCTTCAGCCGGTCGCCGATGAACGGATAGGTCAAACCAGCGAAATTGGAGCCTCCCCCGACGCAGGCGATCACCACATCCGGGTACTCGCCTGCCATTTCCATCTGCTTCTTGGCTTCCTGGCCCATCACCGTCTGGTGGAGCAGGACGTGGTTGACCACCGACCCGAGCGAGTACTTGGCGTCATCGTGCGTCGCTGCATCTTCGACCGCTTCCGAGATCGCGATGCCGAGGCTGCCGGGCGAATCCGGGTCCTGTTTCAAGATGCCGCGCCCGGCATTGGTCAGATCGGTCGGGGAGGCATACACGGTCGCTCCCCAGGTCTCCATCATCGCCCGGCGATAGGGCTTCTGCTCGTAGGACACCCTGACCATGTAGACGGTGACCTCGAGGCCGAACAGGGCACCCGCAAATGCGAGCGCCGAGCCCCACTGACCGGCGCCCGTCTCCGTGGTCAGACGCTTCACGCCCTCCTGGGCGTTGTAGTACGCCTGCGCCACGGCGGTGTTCGGTTTGTGCGAACCGGCGGGAGATACGCCTTCGTACTTGAAGTAGATGTGCGCCGGCGTGTCCAGCGCTTTCTCCAGGCGATCGGCCCGGTAAACCGGGGTCGGGCGCCAGATCTTGTAGATCTCGCGGACCTGATCCGGGATCTCGATCCACGGCTCGGCCGAGACCTCCTGCGCGATGATCGCCTGCGGAAAGAGCGGCGCCAGGTCGGCTGGACCCATCGGCTGCAGCGTCGCCGGGTGCAGGTACGGAGCCGGCGGCGCCGGCATGTCAGGCAGGATGTTGTACCAGCGCTCGGGGATGTCGTTCTCGTCGAGAAGGATCTTCTTGGTCACGGTCCCAGCCTCCTGAATCGGTTCGGAAGGTACCCCGGCCAGATAGCGTAGCGCTAGCGGGTTGCCTGTGGCCGCCATCGCCGGTGGCCGCCCCGCGTGCCCGCTCCGCGGATCAACTCCAGTCGAGGACGAGGGCCGTCGGTGCGCCCGGATGGGGGCTTACGGCTTCCGCGTTGAAACTGCACCGGCCACGTTATGGCGGATTCCTGGTCGGCGGCGGCATGCAGCGTCCAGGCGGGGTCGTAAAGGTGCGCCCGTCCGAGAGCGCAGAGGTCCGCTCGGCCGGCCAGGATGATGCTGTTGACATCGTCGTAGCCGCTGATCGCGCCGACGGCGATGGTGGCGACGCCGGCCACGTTTCGGATCCGGTCCGCGAACGGGGTCTGGTAGCTCCGACCGAAGCTCGGCTGCTCGTCAGCGACTGTTTGGCCCGTGGACACGTCGATCGCATCCACTCCGTGCGCAGCGAAGGCGCGGGCCACCTCGACCGAGTCGTCGGCGCTCAGGCCGCCGTCATACCAGTCCACAGCCGACGTCCTTACGGTGATCGGTTTGGCCGCGGGCCACTCGGATCGGATCGCGTCGAACACCTCGAGCGGGTAGCGAAGCCGATTCTCCAGGCTGCCGCCGTACTCGTCGCGACGCAGGTTGGTGAGCGGCGAGATGAAGCTGGCCAGGAGGTAGCCGTGCGCGCAGTGCAGCTCGAGGAGATCGAAGCCGGCGCGTGCGGCCATACGCGCAGCGGCGGCGAACTCGTCCCGCACGAGGTCCATGTCCATGCGCGTCATCTCGCGCGGGATCTGGCTCGCGGGCAGATAGCGAAGAGGCGAGGGGGCGATCAGATCCCAGTTGCCGGATTCCAGCGGCTCATCCATACCCTCCCACATGACCTTGGTCGAACCCTTGCGGCCGGAATGGCCGAGCTGGATCCCCATCTTCGCGGGAGTGTGACCGTGCACGAACTCGACCAGCCGCGTGAACGCGGCCTCGTGCTCCGGCTTGTACATGCCTGCGCAACCCGGCGAGATACGCCCCTCGCGGGACACACAGACCATTTCGGTCATGACCAAGGCCGCGCCTCCGAGCGCCTTGCTGCCGAGATGCACGAGGTGGAAATCGCCGATCAACCCATCCTCGGCGGTGTACATGTCCATCGGCGAGACGATGACGCGATTGGCCAGGTCGAGATCACGCAGCCGGAATGGAGCGAACATGGGTGGCACCGGGTGACGGTCTTTGTTGAACCAACGGTCGACTTTGGCCACAAACTCGGGGTCGCGAACCTTGAGATTCCAGTAAGTAACGCGCCGGCTCCTGGTGAGCAAATTGAATGCGAACTGGAGGGGCTCCTGGCGCGTGTACTGCGAGATGCTCTCGAACCACTCGAGGCTTGCCTGCGCCGCACGCTGCGCACTTTCGACCACAGGCCGGCGCTCAGCTTCGTAAGCGACCAACGCCTCATGCACGCTCGAGTTTTCGTGAAGGCACGCGGCCAGCGCAAGCGCATCCTCCATTGCCAGCTTCGTCCCTGAGCCAATCGAAAAATGGGCGGTGTGCGCAGCATCCCCGATCAGCAGCAAATTGCCGTCGCGCCAAGATCGCGTGCGTACGGTGGCAAACCGTATCCAGCGGCTGTTGTTGGCGAGCAAGCGCTCTCCCTGCAACACGTCCCCGAACACCTCGGCGCAGAACGCAATCCCCTGCTCGTCGCTCTCGCCTGGTTTCCATGAGCGTTCGCCAGAATCCATCTGGCCGCTGCGCATCCAACTGTCCTCCGCGAGCTCCACGATGAACGTGCTCATCGAGTCGCTGTAGGGATACGCGTGGGCCTGCACAGTTCCGACATCCGTTTCGGCGATGAAGAACTTGAACGCGTCGAAGACCACAGGCGTGCCCAGCCACATGTAGCGCGCATGCCGTGCCTCGAGCTGCGGCTGGAACACCTGAGCGCGAGCGTTTCGGGTCAGGCTGTTGACGCCGTCGGCGCTGACCACCAGGTCATTCGAGCTGCACAGGTGTTCGAGCGGAGGGGCAACCTCGCGGTAGTGGATGTTGACTCCAAACTCCTCGCACCTCTCGCGCAGGATCGCCAGCAGGCGCTGCCGGCTGATGGCGGCGAACCCGTGACCGCCCGAGGTGAGGACCTGGCCGCGGAAATGCACATCGATGTCGTCCCAGATCGCAAAGTCCTTCGAAAGGCGCTCGTAGAAAGCGGCGTCGGCATGCTCGATTCCGCCGAGCGTCTCGTCGGAAAAGACGACTCCGAACCCATAGGTGTCGTCCGCAGCATTTCGTTCCCAGACCTCGACCTCGTCGTTTGGGTTCAGCAGCTTGACCAGCGTCGACAGGTACAGCCCCGCCGGCCCGCCGCCGATGATCGCGAGCTTGAGTGCCGGCTTCGAGGCCGTCAGCTCGTTTCTCGCAGCCGGAACCGCTGCAGCTTGCCGGTTGCCGTGCGCGGTAGCGCATCGGCGAACTCGATCGCCCGCGGGTACTTGTAGGGAGCGATCTGGCTCTTGACGAAATCCTGCAGCGCCTTCGCCGGCTCCGGACCGAGGTCGGCGCCGGGCTGAAGGACCACCACCGCCTTGACCACCATGCCCCGCTCCTCGTCGGGTGCGCCGATGACCGCCGCCTCGGCGACCGCGGGATGCCGGAGCAAGGCCTCTTCGACCTCGGGGCCGGCGATGTTGTAACCGGCGGAGATGATCATGTCGTCCGCGCGTGCCTGATAGCGGAAGTAGCCATCGCCGTCGCGGGCGTATACGTCGCCAGTGACATTCCATCCGTCTTGGACATAGGTCGCCTGGCGGTCGCCCCGCAGGTACCGGCAGCCTGTCGGCCCTTTCACAGCCAGCCGTCCCAGCTCTCCATCGGGCACAGGCCTCCCGTCCGGGTCCTGGACCTCAGCCACGTAGCCCGGCACAACGCGGCCAGTGCTGCCGGGGCGGATTTCGTGACCCGACGCGGAGATGAAGATGTGAAGCATCTCGGTCGAACCGATGCCATCGATGATGCGGATGCCGCATGCGTCATGGACGGCATCCCAGGTCCCCTTCGGCAATGTCTCACCTGCCGATACGCACGCGCGCAGCGTCGTGAGCCGGGCCGCGCCCAGGTTGGGCACCATCGCGCGATATGCCGTGGGGGCCGTGGCGAGGACGGTGATGCCGTGGCGCTCGACCGCCTCGAGGAGGCGTAGCGGTGAGGGCTGCTCGAGCAGATAGACCGCCGCCCGTGCCCTCAACGGAAAGACCACGCTCTGGCCCAGCCCAAACGTGAAGGCCAGCGGGGGGCTCGCCGCGAACAGGTCGTCCGGCGTTGGCTGCAGAACGTGGCGCGAAAACGTATCCGCGATGGCGAGGACATCGCGGTGAAAGTGCATGGTCGCCTTTGGCTTTCCCGTCGTGCCGGACGTGAAGGCGAGCATGCACACGTCGTCGGCCGCCGTCGGCACGTTCTCGAACTCGGCTGATTTGGCTTCGGCAAGGCTGGTGATGTCGTCCTGGGCGGCGCCGCCATAGAGCAGGACGCCTAGACCGGGGATGGCGGCCCCCTCCAGGTCCTCGACGAAGCGGTGGTCGCAAATCGCGAGGCTTAGTTCAGCTATCTCCGCCATCGTGCGCAGCTCTCCCGCCCGCAGCAACGGCATCGTCGTCACGGCGACACCGCCTGCCTTGATGACGGCCAGCCAGCTTGCGACCAACCAAGAGTTGTTGGGGCCCCGCAACAGGACGCGGTTGCCAGGCACGAGGCCGGCATCCTCGACAAGGATCCGCGCGACCTGGTTCGACCGCTTGAGCAGGTCCGCGTAGGTCCACATGTCGGTGTCGGTCACAAGACAGCGACTGGGGCCTGCGCCTGCCTCGACGTGGCGGTCGAGAAGCTCAGCCGCGCAATTGAGGGATGGCGGGTATTGGAGCTCGCGGAGGGTGAACAGGAAATCCGGCCACGTCGCTCGGTCGGGGAGGTTCTCCCGGGTGAAGGTATCGACATGCGCCGATCGAGCGACCTGCTTCAAATGCCCTGTCTCGACATACTACCTTCATGCAGGCGGCCGACCGGCCTCGAAACGTGAACCCGGGAGAGCTCGCTCCGGCCCGTGGTTATTCCCATGGCACCGTCGCCGGCGACACCGTATGGGTTGGCGGTCAGGTCGGATCAGATGCCACCGGCCGGATCGTCGAGCCGGAAGATATCGTGGCCCAATACGGCCGCGCCATTCAGAACGTGGCGGTCGCTCTGCGAGCGGCGGGATTCGCGCCGGAGGATACGGTCAAGCTCACCTACTACGTGACCGATATGAAGGCTTACAGAGAAAATCGGAGCGCGCTTGGGGCTGCATACCGCAAGTTCTTTCGCACCGATTACCCGGCATCAACGCTCATCGAGGTGAAGTCGCTTGTCGATCCGGATGCGCTCGTCGAGATCGACGCCGTGGCGGTGCGCCGGCCATGAAGCGCTGGCAGCGCTTCGACTACGACGAAGGCAACGGTGTCGCGACCCTCACATTCTCGAGGCCGGAGCGGCTCAACGCGCTGACCTTTGACGTGTACGCGGACATCCGCGACCTGACCGATTCGCTGCGACGGCGCGAGGACATCCGAGTGCTCGTGATCCGGGGTCAGGGCCGCGGGTTTTGCTCCGGGGGAGATGTCGACGAGATCATTGCCGAGCTGATCAAGAGGGGCACGCGCGACATCTACGATTTCGCGCGAATGACGGGCGCTTGCGTCCGCAACCTTCGTGAGATTCCTCAGCCCGTGATCGCTGCGGTCAACGGTGTGGCCGCGGGCGCCGGGGGCGTCCTCGCGGCCGCAGCCGACATCCGCATCCTGGCCGAGTCGGCCAGTTTCCGCTTTCTCTTCACCAGCGTCGGGCTTTCGGGCGGCGACATGGGCATCTGCTGGATGCTCCCGCGCATCGTCGGCCTCGGGCGCGCGACGGAGGCCCTTTTGCTCGGGAGCAAGATCACAAGTCAACAGGCTCTCGCCTGGGGCCTTGCCTCCAGGGTCGTTGCCGACGACCAGCTCGACGCCGCAGTGAGCGATTACGTCGCTCGGCTGAAGGAGCTCGCTCCATGGGGAGTCGCGATGACCAAGGAGATGCTCAACCGCGGGGCCTCAACCGATTACTCCAGCGCCATTGAGATGGAGGCGTTCACTCAGGCTCTGCTGATGACGGCTGAGGACTTCCGCGAGTTCCACGCAGGCTTCACCGGCAAGCGCAAGCCCGAGTATCAGGGTCGCTGAACCCGGCGGTTCCGGTCCAGAAGTTTTGTCGAGGTCCGCTGGCTCGCAGCCGCTAGTCGTCGAGATCAGACGAGGAAGCGACCGTTCTCCATGATGGCCCTGCCATCCACTGAGACGGTGGCGTGCGAAGCCAAGACATCGACGTGCGAAGGGCAATCCCAATCAGCGCCGGTCTCAAAGCCGTACGGGTTCCCAAAGGCGACATGCACGCCCGGAAATTTCTCGTCCTGGAGAAAATTCCCCACGATCCGAGAGAGGCCGACGTTCGTGCCGATCGCAAATTCGCCTGTCCGGTTGGAGTTGGGGTGCTGGGCCATGTACTCATGGATGTCCGCCGATAGCCGCCCATCCGGCGTTTCTACCGAGACAAGCCGGCCGCCTTTGACGACCAGGCGCGCCGGCGGTGAGAGCAACCCGTACTTCTCTGTGAACCAGTCTCCCATCTCTTCGGCGGCGATCAGGCCGTCCACGGACTGTGGGCAGGTGAATGTCTCGCCCTCAGGCAGGTTGCCCCAACGTCCTTGCTCCCAGTAGCGCCCGTCGCACGGGATCCACTTGAGAGACGGTGAGAACGTCGCGATCAGCTCCGTGCCGAGCGACGTGGTGACGGAAATCCTCTGGGCCTGCCGGACAATTTCATAGATCTGCCGGGTGACGCGGTAGATCTCGTCGTAATCAGCGGCCATGCCGTCCTGCATCACCAGGTCGTTGATCCCGATCATGTGCCCGTGCCTGCAGTGCAGCTCCTGTGTGAGCAGTTCCCGCATAGGTATGCGGAAGGCGAGCTCTCCTTTCTGACCAGTGCCGATGAAATAGGACGCGGTCGGCGCGAAGCGCAGGATGTCGTCCGCGAGCGACGTGGGGAAGGAGGTCGCCGGCCGCGAGACGTAGTCCTCCATCGTCCAGGTTCGGACTGTCGCGCCGGTTGCTCGGGCTTCTTCCTCGATGGCTTCAGCGATGTGCTGCCGCGGGCGGTCGCGGATGATGCAGACACGGTCTTGAGGCCCGATGTTCAGGCACGTACGCACCGCGTTTCGAGCGCCCGCAGCGAACTCCGGTTGCATTCTCTCGAGAAGCCTAGTTGGGCGTGTGGGCGCTGAGGAACTCAGCGACCCGGAGGAAAGTGTGGCCACGGTGTTCATCGCCACCCCACGGACTCACAAGCACCGAATCAGGCGCCAGCGCCACGATCTCTTCCGCCACCGCACGGGGGTGGAAGTCGTCGCCACCAGGCATCACCATGAGCGGAATCTGGCAGGAGCGCACGAAGTCTCGGTCGACCGTGAAGACAAAGTCACCGCCGAACATGCGGTTCCGGAAGGACATTGCGACATCATCGTCCAACTCCGGATGTGTGCTCCGCATCTCTCCGGCCCATTCGTCGAACATGGCGTAGAACTTCGGCCGGTTGTCCGAGGTGAGGCCAATCGGATTCTGGAGCACGGCAGCGGTTACACGATCCGTGGCCGCTTCACAGAGCCCTAGAGCGTAGGAGCTGCCGATGCATCCACCCATGATGTGGAAACGCTCTCCACCGAGGTGGTCCATCAGCGCCAGCTGATCCTCGAGGTAGACATTCCAACCGTCATCGGAGGTGATCGGAGCCCGTGAAGCGCCGGCGTTGCGCTGATCCATCCCGATCACCTGGAAGCGATCGCTCAGTTCCTCCAATGGGTTGATCCATGCTGGTCGAGGCCTGCCGGGCTGCTGAGCCCACATTCTCGCCACCGACCGCATTCCGCCGGGCGCCAGCAGCAGCAAGGGGTGGCCGGAGCCGCAGACCTCGTAGTTGATGGTTACCGATCCGCGCTTGAAGACAGGCATCGAAATCCTATTGAACCAGTTTCGGGGAGGTGACTAGGCTCGAGCTGAGAGTCCTGCCCGTCGGAGCATGGTCATATCCCGTCCCAGGCGGGCGGCCATTTGAACATCGTTCCGGTGGAAGGCATCGAGGTCCTGCTGGCTGATCCCGGATACAGGAACACGCTCCACGATCGGTACCGTGTTGGTTCGCGTTAACCCGAAACCTATTCGTGCAAACGAAGCCCCTTCGTCTGCGGCACGTGACGCATCTTCCGTATGCACTTGTGGCCATGGGCCCGACCTCGGCATGGCCACTCGGCTGCTGCTGAGGCCTCGACCGGTGGGCGAGTTGACGTCACCGGTCCGCACGAGGCTAGGTTTGGTGCTGGAGCATGCGAACGCGGAGCGATCTCGTGATCGCTCCGCCGCTCGGAATAGAAACCGCGCATGCGCTCAGCTGTCGCAGGACGCCAACCATGACTGTGGCGGCGTCAGAGTCTCCGAGCGACGAGCTAAGCGCAATCAGGCACGGCTGAATCGTACAGTGGCGCCGGTAAACCGAGAAGGCCGGCGATCGCCGGCCCTCTCAAGTCGCCCGCCGCGATTTACGCCGCGATCTCGGCTTCGACGCGCGGCGCGGCTGCGGTGGCTGCTTGGCGGTGGCGGACGGCGACCAGGGCGATCACGAAACCGGCTAGCGCTATCAGTCCGGCGACCTCAAAGGCCGAGCTGAAGCCGGCGGTCAGGGCGTGGTTCAGGGCCGCGGGGCTGAAGCGGGTCGTGGCGAGCTGATCCCTGGTCACCGTGGTGGCGATGGTGCCCATGATCGCGATTCCCAGCGAGCCACCGAGCTGGCGACCCACGTTCAGGAGGGCAGAGGCCAAGCCCGATTCATTCGGCTGGACTCCGGAGATGGCGGTGACGCTCGTGGATACGAAAGCCATTCCGAGGCCGATGGCTAGAACTACCAGCGGGCCAACAATGTCGGGGACATAGTTCGCGTGCACCGTGACGGCCGACAGCCAGAACATGCCGATCGCGGCGAGCAGCGCCCCGGTCGTCATCGGGATGCGGGGGCCGAGGCGACCGATCAGGCGCGATGTGAGGCCGGCGCCGATGACTATTCCCAGCGCCGTGGGGAGGAATGCGAAGCCCGCTTGCAGTGGAGTGAAGTCGAGGACGTTCTGCAGGAACAGCGTTAGCAAGAACAGCATCCCGGATAGGGCCGCGCCGATCGCCAACGAAAGACCGTAGGCGCCGGACCGGTTGCGGTTCGCGAGGATGCGCAGCGGCATCAGTGGGTGGCGCCCGCGTGACTCGAGGGCGACGAACGTCGCGAGCAGAGCGACTGCGATGACAAGCGTGGCGCGGGTGACGCTGTCGCTCCAATCGTGTGTAGCAACGCGCGCCAGACCGTAGACAAGCAGTGACACGCCGGCGGTCACAGTGACCGCTCCGGGCAGGTCAAGACGACCCGCCCTGCCCTCGCCGCGAATCAGAACTCGCGGAGCTGCGAACGCCAGCAGAAGGCCGATCGGGATGTTCACGAACATGATCCAGCGCCAGGACAGGTAGTTCGTGATGATGCCGCCCATCAGCAGGCCGATCGCGCCACCGCCGGCGGAAACAGCCGAGTAGACGCCGAGGGCGCGGTTGCGCTCGGCTCCCTGGGCGAACGTTGCAGCGAGCAACGAAAGGGCGGTCGGGGCGAGGACCGCCGCGCCGACTCCCTGGGCCGCCCGGGCGGCGATCAGAAAGGTCGATGAGGTCGCAAGCCCTCCGGCGAGCGAGCCGGCGGTGAACATCAAGGCGCCGATGACAAACATGCGGCGCCGGCCGAACAGGTCGCCCGTGCGACCGCCGAGCAGAAGCAGGCCTCCGAACGCGATCGCGTAGGCGTTGACGACCCACTCGAGGTCGGTGGGGGCGAAGTGCAGCTCGCGCTGGATCGACGGCAGCGCGACGTTGACGATCGCGACATCGAGCACGACCATCAGCTGGGCGAGAGCGATCACGACGAGGGCGAGGTTGAGGTTGCGAGATGTCGATTTGGGAGCGATCGCGATATTCGTTGCCATTGGGGTTTTCTCCTTTTGTGCTTGGTTGACGTCGTCTGCGATGGCTCGCAGACTCAGGTACTCGTTGATCCCGATGAGCCGGAACTGCAACCGCTCGTAGCGCGGGAAGGCGCGCCTGGCGGTCGCGTAGTCGACGACCTCGGGCTCGACCACGCGGTAATGGCGGCCCAGGTACGTGACCCGTCCCTCGCCGGCCGCTTTGATGTTTTGATACCAGGCAGCGTTGTCGCTGAACGTCCGCGGGATGACGAAGCCATCGCCCAGCGGACGCATACCGATCGGCGTGGCGTATTGACGGCCTGTGCGCCGGCCGCGGTGGTACAGGATGCCGACGACAGGCATCCAGCGGCGCCCCGCAACGAACAGGACGAGCGGGTTGACGAAGCGCGCCGCGAACCGGACGACCCGGCGCGTGCGCGGACCGAGGTTGATCGTGTTGACGGTGGTGCTCATCTGATTGCCTCCTTGGGCTCTGTCGCTCATGAACCAAGGACGGGGCAGGGCGCGAGAATGTGACTTTGGGTGCCGATGTCACATTCCAGGCCCCAGTCCCGTCCTTATATATGTGGCGGCCTCAGTGATCGAGAGCAACGAACGATTCGCAGACGCGTGGACGAACCATCACCGTTTCCTGCTGGACGTTGCGTACCGGCTGCTGGGCAGCTACAGCGACGCGGAGGACATCGTGCAGGAGGCTTTCTCGCGGCTCCTTCGCACGAACCTCGATCCGATCGAGGACGTCCGCGCCTGGATGGTCGTGGTCGTGAGCCGGCTGTGCCTCGACCAGCTCCGGTCATCACGTGTCAAGCGCGAGGCCTACATCGGCCCCTGGTTCCCGGAGCCCCTGATCTTCGCCGATGACGCGGCCATCGACCCCGCGGACGTGGTCACGATGGACGAGAGCGTGCGCTTTGCGTTGCTCGTCGTCCTCGAGCGTATGTCACCCGCCGAGCGCGTCGTCTTCGTCTTGCACGACGTGTTCGACTTCACGTTCGAGAAGATCGCTCCTATGGTTGGACGAACCGTGGCGGCATGCCGCCAGCTCGCCAGCCGCGCGCGTAAACGCGTTCAGGAAGAGGCGGGATCAACCCGGTTCGCGATCGACCCATCTGAGCAGCGACGCGTCGTCGAGGCGTTCATCGCGGCTTGCGCCGGCGGCAACATCGAGGCGTTGCTCCCGCTCCTCGACCCTTCGGTGATGGGCTGGGCCGACATGGGCGGGAGGCTCCCGGCGGTCAGCCAGCCGAACGTGGGTAGTGACACGGTCGGCTCGCGGCTCATGAAGTTCTTCGGCGCCGGTTCCGGCCTTCAGCTGGTGGCGAAGGTCATCAATGGTGAGACGAGCGTCGTCGCATTGCTCGAGGACAGGGTAGTTTCAGTGATCGCCTTGAGCGTCACAGACCACTTGATTTCCAGGGTCTATGTCGTTTCAGATGAGCGCAAGCTGGCGCACGTCAAGCGGGTGCTAGAGCTGCAGTCCTCCTAGGCGGTGTCGCGGGCGGCTGCGCGCCCGGCCTGCCGGCCGGAGAAAAGACACCCGCCGAGAAATGTCCCTTCGAGCGCGCGGTATCCGCCGCCACCGAAACCTGCCAGTTCTCCCGCGGCACCAACCTCGCGCCCCCTTGACAAGGCTGTTCCAAACATTCGCCAAACTGCATCGGCCAGGATCCCATCGCCGGACCGGTAAGACACGGCGTTGGATCAGGGAGGACGACGAATATGAAGATCAAGAGGCTCACAGGCACGTCGGTCGCAATTTTGGCGGCAACGATCGGCCTCAGCCCAGGGATCGGTACAGCCTTCGCCAGTGAGACCGCCAGCCATCCATCGATTGGCGACACCACCGTCTTCGCTAGCGTGCCCGCGCCCGGGCATCCGTTCGGTGTTGCCGTTGACAAGCACCTGGTCTACGTCTCGACGAGTTCCGGTGACTTTTTCACCTCGCCGACGACTGGTGGGCATCTTAACTCTGACGGCGAGCGGGTCTTCGCTTACGACGAGGAGGGCAACCTCGTTCGGACGACGACAATCGCAACCATGCCGATGTCCAACATGGGCCTGTTCGGCCTCGCGCTGGACGGGAATCCGAAGCCGACCCACCAGCTCTACGTCGCGGACATGAACGGACGGATTTTCCGCTTTGCCCTCGGCCAGGAGAACTCCACACCGGAGCTGTTCGCCCAGGTCCCTCCAGCGCTGGCCGGCGGCTGGATGGTGTCGATGTGGAACGACCTCGTTTTCGACCGCTCGGGCAACCTCTTCATGACAGACGACAAGCCGCGGCTGTGGCGGGTTACGCCCGACGGGCAGGCGTCGATCTGGTTCCAGGACCCAAGGCTGACGGGACTCTTTGGCTTTGCCGGCGGGCCGCTCGGGGGGAGGATCGACCCCTCCGGGAAGTTCCTGTACTTCTCGATCACGGTGTCGGCGACATTCCCCGCAGAAGCGGTCGTATACAGGCTACCGCTCGTCGATCACCCCTCTGCGTCGGATTTGCAACAGGTGCACCGATTCCCGGTAGTCGCCGGACAGGCGTGGCCCCAGGCCACCGGACTGGCTTTTGCGGCGTCAGGCAACCTCTACGTAGCCCTGATCGGCACCAACCAGATCGCAGTGCTCGATCCAGCCGGAAACGAGATACGACGAATCTCGAGTCCGCTGTTTGACTCGCCCTGGGGGTTGGCTTTCATCGGGCAGTCGCTGCTCGTGACCAACGCGGACATTCAGCCCATCGAGAGCCCCGATCGCTGGAAGGTGCTCAAGGTCTTTGTCGGTGAGAGTGGTTTGCCTCTCAACATGCCGAGAACAACTGAGTAGGGTCAGCTGATTGAGTCTTAGCAAGCCCACTTGTCGACAAGCGCCGTTTTCTCTTCCACTTCTGAACGTCGATGCCCCTCGCGAGCAACCACAAGGCGATCGACACCATCGCGACAACTGTAGGTAGAAGGAGGATGGGCGATGCGTATTTGGGAGCCAGGACACGGTGGCCATTAGCCGCAAGAACGCGGCCAGCAAAGCAACATTCTTGCGAATCGGCCTGAGCAAAACGTAAAAGATCAGCGTCAGGGCGACATCACAAACAGCCTCTACAAGGTAGCCGGCAAAGCCCAAGCGGAACAGCAAGCCAGAAGTCGTGAGGTTGTGCGCTGTCGCGTTGGCATCACCGGCCACGATGAGTGTGGAGGGAACGTAGAACTCGCCGGATCCACCGCCACAATCGAGATCAGGAGCAGCACCCCGGCGGCCCTGGCCCACCTCTGAATCGGGTCCCGAGGCATCGATATATGGTCGCATTCGGGCCCGCGACGAAACGATCCCTACGACTCTCGCGCTCGCTTGACCGTTCCCAGGACGATCGTGTCGGTATCGTGGCGACGTGAGCTCCAAAGTCCCAAGCCACAAGCCGAGGTCCGCAGGCAGATTGACCGACCCGCCGGCCGGCGGATCCCAGATCAGGATGATGGCGCCGCTGGCGCGCGCCTTCGAGCGCTCTGTCGTGGAGCGCCCCAGGGACAGGGGGTTGTTCGGACCTCGCAGCATGGTCTGGCGCGTGCACCGCGACCGCAGCTTTCCGCTCGCGGCCATCCGGTCGCTGATGGTCCAGGCGCTTCATCCACTGGCCATGGCGGGGGTTGCCCAACACAGCGAATGGCAGCGAGATCCATTCGGGCGCCTCGCTGCGACTGCAGGCTACGTTCTCACCGTCACGTATGGCGACACCGACGCCGCCCACAGCGCCGCGGCCCGTGTGCGTGCGGTCCACACCCACGTGCGCGGAACGGACTCCGAAACCGGGCTTGCATACCGCGCCGAGGACCCGGACCTTCTGTTGTGGGTGCACGCCGGGATGGTGGATTCGATCGTCAACATCGTTCAGCGCTACGGCCGCTCGCTCGAGGCGGCGGATGCGGACCGCTACGTGGCCGAGATGGCGCGTTTCGCGGAGATCATCGGGGTCCCCGCGACCCAGGTTCCCGCCAGCGTGGCAGCGTTGACTGAGTACCTGGAGTCAGTCGAGCTGCGCCGGCTGACGCCCGCGGCGTCTGAGGCGATCGCCATCGTTCTCGATCCACCGGGCCTGGACGCCGCCACACGCGAGCTGTGGCACGACCTCGGACAGGTGGCCGTCGGCACTCTGCCCGGCTGGGCGCGTTCGATGTATGGCTTCGACGCACCGCCTCCGGAGATGATGGAGCGCGAACCGGTCCGGCAGCTCATCGGCGCCCTTGACTTCGCGTTCGAGTCTTTCCCGGGCGTGCTGGAGGCTCGAGAGCGGATCGAGCTTCGGATGCGCGCATGAGCTCGGCTCGGCTCCGCAGTCCGCTGCGGCAGTCGCGTCTCAGTCGAGGTTCAGCGCTGGCCCGGCTCGCGCTGCGCATAGGCGGCCGGTATTTAGCCCGGTCACCGCGCTTGATCTTCGCCTCGGTGGAAGGTCGCACCGAGCTGCGCCACGAGCTTGCGCTGCGTACCGCCGACGACGTTGTGGAAGAGCTCGGCTCAATGAAAGGCGCCCTCATGAAGCTTGGTCAGATGGCGAGCTACATCGACGAGGACATGCCCGAGTCGTTTCGCGCCGCCATGGCGCGACTGCAGCACAACGCTCCGCCGATGACCCCGGAGCTGGCGGCCTCGGTGATCGTCGACGAGCTGGGCGATGCCCCCGAGCGAGTCTTTATGCGCTGGGATTCGTTGCCGTTCGCGGCGGCTTCCATCGGACAGGTGCACCGAGCCATGACGCATGAGGGCAGGGCCGTGGCCGTCAAGGTCCAGTACCCGGGCATTGCCCGCACGATCACCTCGGACGTGCGCAACGTCGCTCTGCTCCGGAGGGTCGCCGCCGCCGCCTTTCCGGGCCTGGACACGCGCTCGATCATCGATGAGCTGGGCGAAAGGCTGCGCGAAGAGGTCGACTACCGGTTGGAAGCGGAAAACCAGGAGCTTTTCGCCCGTTATTACGAGGGCCATCCGGTGATCCAAGTGCCGCACATAATCGGCGAGCTCAGCTCTGCGCGTGTGCTGACCAGCGAGCTGGTGGGCGGAGCCCGCTTCGACGAGGTGCTGCGCTGGAACCAGCGCGAGCGAGACATGGCGGCCGAAACGATCCACCGTTTCGTTTCCCGCAGCCTCTACCGGCTCCACGCGTTCAATGGCGACCCACATCCCGGCAACTATCTGTTTCACGGGCGGGGAAGGGTCACCTTTCTCGACTTCGGGTTGACCAAACGGTTCAGCGCCGAGGATCTCGCTCCGCTCGTCGACGCGCTTCGTGCTCTTGTGATCGACGGAGACGGCGATCGCTTCCGGGCAGCGCTGGAGCGGGCCGGCTTCCTCCGGCCGGGCGCGCCCGTGCCCACGGAGATGGTGGTCGATCGCTTCGGTGTGTTCTATTCGACCGTGCTGCGCGACGCGCCGATGACGATCACCCCGGCGTTCGCATCGCAGATCGTGCGCCGTTTCTTCGATGCGCGCGGACCGCTTGCCCCGTACAGCGACGTCCCCCGCGCCTATGTGGTCCTGCAGCGCATCAACCTCGGCCTGTACGCCGTCCTTGGCAGCCTTCACGCCACCGGCAACTGGCGACGGATCGCAGAGGAGATCTGGCCCTTCGTAAACGGACCACCTTCGACTCCGATCGGCGAGGCCGAGGCTCGGTGGGAAAAAGAGGTCAAGGCCTCGCGCGCGCTGCAGGCCGTATGACCGCTCGGGAATTAAGCAACCAGGGTTGACATTGCCGAACTAAGCAACTACTGTTGCTTACATGACTTCGAACCCTTCTCCGGTTGGCGGGCCGGCTGACGGCCTGGCCGCCGCCTCGGCCCTGAGAGCGATCGCGGATCGGCTCGAGGATGCCGAGGTCGAAAGGGCGATGCGGGCGGGTTGGTCCTGGTCGCAGGTGGCCGAGGCCCTTGGGGTCACGAGACAAGCCGTCCACAAGAAACACCTGAGGCGTCTGCTCATGGCCCAGATCGAGCTCCGGCGGCGGAACAATGAATAGGGTCTTCGATCCGCCGCGATTGGCTCGCCTCCTCGTTTCCTGGGAGATCGGGTCGAGCGTCGGTCGCCAGTTCGTGGTCGAGGCGAAGCGAGACGGGGCGGAGTTCATCGAGGCCGAGCACATGCTGTTGGCCCTGGCGGCAAGCGCCGACAGCGAGGCCGCGAAGCTGCTGCACGAGTTCGGCCTCGATCACAAGCGCCTGGTTGCCGCCCTTCGCGCAGAGCGTCGCCAGACCCTGGCCTTTGTCGGCATGACAGCCACGGACACGAAGCTGGGGGAGGCGACTGAACGCGACGGCCCACCGTCGCTGGGGACGTCGGCGAAGGTGGCGGTAAGGCGGGCTTTGATCGGGTCGCGCCACGATCGGCGTCGAGCGCGTCTGCGCGGTACCGATCTCCTCGCCGGCATCCTTGAAGCCGAATTCGGGACTGTGCCCCGTGCCCTTGCGATCGCTGGGATCGATCGCGCCGCATTGCTCTCGCGCGCGAGAGGATCGGAGTGACGAGGCCGCGATGCTGATCAACCTGCTGCGCAACTACCTGCGGCCGTACACGAAAGCGCTGCTCGGCGTGGTCGCGCTGCAGCTGGTGGCGACCATGGCCTCGCTTTACCTGCCGAGCCTGAACGCGGACATCATCGACAAGGGTGTGGCCAAGGGCGACACCGGCTACATCGTCTCCACCGGTGGCTGGATGCTGCTGGTCACGCTCGCCCAAATCGCCTGCTCGATTGGCGCGGTCTATTTCGGCGCGCGTGCCGCGATGGCATTCGGTCGGGACGTTCGGTCGGCCATCTTCCACAGGGTGGGCACGTTCTCCGCCCGAGAGGTCGCCCAATTCGGTGCGCCGTCGCTGATCACGCGCAATACCAACGATGTTCAGCAGGTGCAGATGCTCGTCCTGATGTCTGCAACCCTGATGGTCTCCGCGCCGATCATGTGCGTGGGCGGCATCATCATGGCTCTGCGGCAGGACGTCGGGCTGTCATGGCTGATGGCGGTCTGCATCCCGGTCCTGGTGATCGCGATTGCCCTGATCGTGGTTCGGATGGTGCCCCTGTTCCGCGCCATGCAGACCCGCATCGACGTCGTCAACCGCGTGCTGCGGGAGCAGCTTTCAGGAATTCGCGTCGTGCGCGCCTTCGTTCGAGAACCCGACGAGGCCAAGCGATTCGGCGAAGCCAATGCCGCGCTGACCTCGACGGCTTTGCAAGCCGGCCGGCTGATGGTCCTCATCTTCCCGACCGTGATGCTGATCCTCAACGGGTCCAGCGTCGCCGTGCTCTGGTTTGGTGCGGCTCGGGTCAACAGCGGTGAGATGCAGATCGGGGCGCTGACCGCCTTCCTCATGTACCTGATGCTGATCTTGACGTCCGTGATGATGGCCACCTTCATGGCGATCATGATTCCGCGCGCCGCGGTCAGCTCCGATCGCATCAGTGAGGTGCTGGCAACCGAGTCCTCGGTCACGCCGCCGGCGCAGCCAGTCCGAGAGGTGCGCTCTCGTGCTGAGCTCGAGCTTCGAGACGTAGAGTTCCGGTATCCCGGTGCCGCGGCGCCAGTGCTGCAGAACATCTCGTTCCGGGCCACGGCCGGCCAGACCACAGCAGTCATCGGCAGCACCGGGGCGGGCAAGACGACGCTGATATCCCTCGTGGCTCGGCTCTTCGACGCCACTTCCGGTGCGGTCCTCATCGACGGCGTGAGCGTGCGCGACCTCGATCCGGAGATGCTCTGGAATCGCATCGGCCTGGTCCCGCAGAAGCCATACCTTTTCACTGGCACCGTCGCGAGCAACCTTCGGTACGGCAACCCGCAGGCCACCGACGACGAGTTGTGGGAGGCCCTTGAGGTCGCGCAAGCGGCCGACTTCGTTCGGGCCATGCCCGGCGGGCTCGAAGGTCGCATCGCGCAAGGGGGCACCAACGTGTCGGGCGGGCAGCGCCAGCGGCTGGCCATCGCCCGCGCGCTCGTTCGGAAGCCCGAGATCTATCTCTTCGATGACTCGTTCTCGGCCCTGGACCTCGCCACTGACGCCCGGCTGCGAGCCGCCCTCCGCCCACACACGGCGAGGGCCACCGTGGTCATCGTGAGCCAGCGCGTCTCCACCGTCTCGGACGCGGATCAGATCGTCGTCCTCGACGATGGAGCCATCGTCGGCCTGGGCCGCCACGACGAGCTGCTGAAGACCTGCCCGACTTATATCGAGATCGTCCAATCGCAGATGGCGGCGGAGCCTGCAGCATGAGTGATCGATCGGCGACCTCTGACCAGCCGGAACCGGTCGCGCGGCCGCGGCCACCCATGCGCGGCGGCTTCGGCGGACCATTCGGTGGCGCCGGCATGCCTGCGGAGAAACCCATGCGCTTCGGGCCGTCGGTGCGGCGCTTGCTGGCGCGACTGAGGCCCGAAGGCCTGAGGCTCGTAGCCGTCATCGGGCTGGGCGTGACCAGCGTTGCGTTCCTGGTCATCGGGCCGAAGATTCTCGGTCGCGCGACGGACCTCATCTTCGCCGGCGCCATCGGCAAGCGCCTGCCGGCGGGTTTGACCTCCGAGCAGGTGATCGCAGCTGCCCGGGCGTCGGGCAACGCCAACCTCGCCGAGCTCCTGGCAAGGATGCACGTGGTTCCGGGCCAGGGCATCGATTTCAATGCGCTGGGGAGCGTCCTTCTGTTGGCGCTGGGGCTCTACGTGGCCTCGGCATTGTTCGGCTGGGTGCAGGGCTACTTGCTCAACGACGTGGTGCAGCGGACGGTGTTTCTGTTGCGGTCGGATGTCGAGGACAAGTTGGGCCGGCTGCCCTTGCAGTTCTTCGACAAACAGCCACGCGGCGAGCTTCTCAGCCGCGTCACCAACGACATCGACAACGTCTCGGTGTCCCTGCAGCAGACCATCAGCCAGCTGCTGACCGGGGTGCTCACTGTGGTCGGAGTGGTGGTGATGATGTTCGTGGTCTCGCCGCTGTTGGCGCTGATCGCGCTGGTCACCATCCCGGTGTCCGTGGTCATCACCACCCAGGTCGCGAAGCGTTCGCAGAAGCTCTTTGCTGCGCAGTGGGCCCACACCGGTGCCCTGAACGGTCACATCGAGGAGGCGTACACCGGGCACGAGCTGGTGAAGGTTTTCGGGCGCCAGCGCGAGGTCGAGCAGGTGTTCCGCGAAAGGAACGAGAAGCTGTACCAGGCCAGCTTCGGGGCCCAGTTCATCTCCGGGCTGATCCTGCCGTCGATGATGTTCATCGGGAACCTCAGCTACGTCGCGATCGCCGTCATTGGCGGTGTGCGAGTCGCCACCGGCGCCATGAGCCTGGGCGATGTGCAAGCGTTCATCCAGTACTCGAGGCAATTCACCCAACCCTTGACCCAGGTCGCGTCCATGGCCAATCTGCTCCAGTCCGGCGTCGCGTCAGCGGAGCGAGTTTTCGAATTGCTCGATGCTGAGGAGCAGCGGGCTGACCCCGTGAGCCCGACGCTCGCGGCCAGCCGGCACGGCCGAGTCGAGTTCGAGAACGCGTCCTTCCGATATCTTGCGGACCAGCCGCTCATCGAGGACCTTTCCCTCGTGGCCGAGCCCGGGCACACGATCGCGATCGTCGGCCCGACCGGCGCCGGGAAGACCACGCTGGTCAACCTGATCATGCGTTTCTATGAGCTCGACGCGGGACGGATCACACTCGACGGCGTCGACATCACCACCATGCGCCGAGACGACCTGCGCTCACAGATCGGCATGGTGCTGCAGGACACGTGGCTGTTCGGTGGAACCATTCGCGACAACATCGCCTACGGCAACCCGCACGCGAGCGAGGAACAGATCCACGCCGCGGCGGAAGCAACCTTCGTCGATCGGTTCGTACGCAGCCTGCCCCTCGGTTACGACACGGTCATCGATGAGGAGGGGAGCAACATCAGCGCCGGCGAGAAGCAGTTGCTGACAATCGCGCGCGCCTTCCTGGCCGACCCGTCGCTGCTGATCCTCGACGAAGCCACCAGCTCGGTCGACACACGCACAGAGGTCCTGGTGCAACGAGCGATGGCCGCCTTACGATCCGACCGCACGAGCTTTGTCATCGCGCACCGGCTGTCCACCATCCGCGACGCGGACCTGATCCTGGTGATGGAGTCCGGGCGCATTGTCGAGCGCGGCACCCACGAGGAGCTGCTTGGCGCGCGCGGCGCGTATCACCGCCTCTACGCGGCGCAGTTCCGCGGTGTCGCCGAGGAATCGGCGGAAGAGCCTTCCGGCGTGCCAACCGCCGCGGCATAGACCCTTGCGCCGGGCTAGACAGGCGGGAGAAGCACCTCGCCAAGCAGGCCGGCCAGCCACTTCTCATACTCGGCGGGCGTCCAGCCTTCCCCGGTCACCAGCTCGGAGTAAATCTCGGCGCTCGTCAAGGCACGGATGATGGCGCCGGCCCGGTCGCCGTCGATCCCAGTACGAAGACTTGACTCGAGGCCTGTCGCAACGTCGCGGAACGAACGCGCGCGATCGCTCTTCCAGGCGGCGACCATCTTCGCTACATCTGCGTCGGACGCCGCGGCGCCCTCCAGCATCGCCCTCACGCCGCGCTCCGACTCCCACTGGCGGCGGCTGGAGTGCGCGACGAGGGCAAGGCGCCGGCGCACGTCGCGCTCCGCGAGGCCTTCGGCGATCGTCGCCATGACGCCGGCCTCGGTCAGCCACTCCTCGCAGATGGCGCCGAGGATCGCCTTCTTCGTGCCGAAAATGGCGTAAACCGTCCGTTCGGCCACCCCGGCCTCCGCGGCCACGACCTCGATGCTGGTGGCCGCATAGCCGCGCTCGGCGAACAGCGACCGCGCCGCGTGCGCGATCGCGCGCCGCGTCTCGAGCGCTTGGCGCCGCCGAAGCGGAATGCGAGGCGCCTTGACTTCCGTCATGCCCACGCCTACAGTAGCACCACATTCACTGCAGTATGACTGTAATGAGTGCACTAATACTGAGGTGGACAAGATGGGTGCTGTTGAGAAGCTGCAGGCTGTGATAGTCGGTGGGGGCCAGGCCGGCCTCGCCACCGCTTACGAGCTGGCCCGTCGAGGTGTTGGCTTGACCGTGCTCGAAGCCGAGGAGCACATCGGCGACCAATGGCGCCATCGCTGGGATTCTCTTCGCCTTTTCACTCCCGCGCGACACGACGCGCTGCCCGGGTCGAAGTTCCCATCGCCTCCCGACAGCTTCCCGGGGAAGGACGAGATGGCCGATTACCTGGCGGCTTACGCCCGCGACGCCCGCCTCCCGGTCCGTACTGGTGTGCGCGCGTTGACACTGGCCCGAAGCGAAGGCTCATACATGGTGGAAACGACCGCCGGAACGCTGGAAGCTGAGCATGTGGTAGTCGCAACCGGGTACCAGCGGCCCAAGGTCCCCAGGTTCGCGGGCGGCATCGACTCCGCCGTTCGCCAGCTGCATGCGGGCCAATATCGGAACCCTTCGCAGCTGGCCGGCGACGTCCTGGTCGTCGGCGCCGGCACTTCCGGTGTCGAGATCGCGATCGAGGCGGCGCGCGCGGGCCATCACACGGTGCTGGCCGGACGCGGAACCGGCTCTATCCCGCCGATCTTCTATGCGTTCAAAGGCAAGGTGTTCTGGTTCTATGCCAACCGCATCGCTTCGGTCCGGACGCCGATCGGGCGCAAGATGAAGCCGCTGGTTCTCAGCCATGGGGCGCCCCTCATTCGCGTCAAGATGCGTGACGCCCTCGCTGCGGGCGTCGAGCGCGCACCCCGGGTCGTGGCCGTCGAGAACGGAGTCCCAGTATTAGAAGGTGGGCGCCGGCTCCACGCAGACACGGTCGTGTGGTGCACCGGCTTCGGGCGC
>WNFA01001047.1_pt1 | contig 22268 bp, 13 predicted proteins | sample 5400481 | NCBI WGS metagenome assembly WNFA01 (sample SAMN13153340, study PRJNA577476) | soil metagenome | isolation source: 120 cm saprolite under Douglas fir tree site 2 hole 1 replicate 2 | place: USA:California | collected 2015-04-18
CATAGGCCATAGCGTCGAGCGCCTTACGCGGCAAATGGAACATGAGGGAATGAAATGGGTCTCTCACGTCCGCCACTGGGTCGAGTCGCAAATCGTAGATAGACGTCGCGCCAGGGAACCAGTTCATTGGTTTGATCAGCCGTCCATCGAAATATAGATCGTGATCGTGGCATGGCAAGAACTGCATGCGATAAGGTAGCCGTCCTCGCGAGGTATCGGCGCAGTCCTGTCGACTTTCGGCCGGCCGTACTTGAGTTCGGTAACGACCAGCGTGGACTTGCGCAGCGCCCTCGTGTATTCGGCCAAAGCGCGGCCGCACACGGAAAATATGAATCCCAAAAAAACTAAATGCTTCGGCATCTGGGCGAGCGAGGAACGCAAACGTGAACCGCAAAGTATTGATCACCGGCGCGACCTGGACACCGGCCGCGCTGCCGCTAAGGAATGGCCTGACGATGCATTTTCTCCGAGGCTTCTCGTTTCGTCTGCAATTTCATTTGAGAAAACTTTTTGACGACTTTGGCGTGGCCTTGCCTGAGGAGCAGTGTAGCCCGCTCGTCTGCAACACCGCCAGCGCCGAGTGGAGGCAGTTTCATGGCTCTAGTGCGGTTGCGACTCCGACGTTCTTGTCCGCTCCACCGTAGTAAAAGAACCAGCGATTCCCGTCCCGTACCATTCCTTCGACAAAGACTACGTTGGGGACTTGACCAACTTTTTCCCATACCTTTTCAGGCGCAAATACCGGCACTTCTGATCGCGCAAGAACTTTGGTGGGATCTTTCTTGTCGAACAGGACCCAGCCGGTTGAATAAACCAGTTTGTCATCTGCGCCGTTGTAAATCAGGAAGATACCCTGCGGCGTTATGATCGGTGGTGGTCCAGGCTCAACAACTTGCGAATCAAACGATCCTGAGCGGCTCGACAGCACTGGGTGGTCGAGAGCTTCCGTCCAGTGGAGCAAATCTTCGGAGTAAGCTACGCCCATTTGACTTTCTTTGCCCTGCGCGTCAGCCAGATAGTACATCCAATACTTGCCATTTATTTTCTCTGGAACAATTGCGCCCGACTTCGTCCACTTCACATTCCATTTACCCTTGTAACTGGGAATGATGATGCCTTGGCGCTTCCATTGAATCAGGTCCGTGGAGATCGCTAGGCACAGTTGAGCATCTTTTTTGTCCGCAGCCACCCCATCAACGTTGTTGTATCCGGTGTAGGTCAGATAGTACGTATCTCCGATTTTTTGCAGCCGCGGGTCTTCAACGCCACCCCCTTTTTCATACGGCGCCTCCGAAACCATCACCGGTTCGGCCCGGCGCTCGAAACGAATGCCGTCATCGCTCGTGGCATATCCAAGCGACGAAGTACCCTTATGGTCTTGCGCGCGGTAAAGCATTACGAATTTTCCGTCTTTCTTTACAACGGAGGGATTAAATGTTCCCGCGGATTCGAAGCCCTCACCCTGGGGAGACACGATGGGGTCGGGGGAAAGCCGCGTCCACTTCCCAAAAGGTGGAGTAAAAGGAGCGGCGGCAACGGCGGCGAGAGCGATGAGAACCACCACGGAAACGGTGAATGTCCGCGCCGCGCGGGTTGCGACAAACGATACTTTTGCCATAGCAGGAATTCCTTTCCTTACGATCGAACTGGACGCGATGGAAAACTTCCAAAAAAGTTCTTCTTCGTGTAAATACCGGCAAAAAATCTACTGATCAAAAGTCGGCCAGCAACCGGATGAAAGACTGTCTCGGGACTTGCACCGTTTCACTGGTGGTCTTGCCATTCACACTCAGGCGAACGGGTCGCTGGCTCGCTACAGAAATCGCCATGGTTGCAGATCGCGTAACGGCTGTAGGGTTGTACAAGATGAAATTTAGCTGTCGCGGTGGAAACTCTTTTGCAAGGGCGGCGTCCAAGAGGTCCAGGTTCAACAGCATCAGTTCCCGGTCACTGACCTGCCCCAGCGCTTCAAACATCAAATACATCCAAATCGATTCACCCGCCCCGTAGATTTCCTTGCCCACGTTTCCGGTCATACCACCGAGTTCCAGCGTGCCCAGATTTTCGAACGGAATGAACGCGGAGAAACCCCGCTTGCGGTTGGCGGAGCAGTCCTCGAAAAAATAGAAGTTGTTGCGCCGCTGCTGGTCCATGAAACGCAGGAGACCTTCGAAGACAATTCCTCGTTTCATGACGCCGGTCCACGGCAGAATGGCCTCGACGTTTTCTTTGAACGCAGGATAAAGAATAGAAGCGGCGGCCTGCACCATCCCACGGATGTCATGAGATTTTTGGCTGGGATCGGAGTACCAATAAAACATGCGTAGCTGCTGGTACAGCAGATACTTCGCTTCTTGCTCCATGCCGAGTTCTGTGGCCGCGAGCGCCCCATAGGCCAGCTCCTGCGGCTCGTGGAACAAACGCTCTGGAGGAACGGTGTACAAAACATGGATGGCGCGGCGTGCTTCTTCGAGGTACTGCAGGTCTCCAGTCAATTTATTCGCCAGGATTGCCGCCCATGCGTACAGCCCGCTCACAGCGTAATTTGTGCCAGCGCCCTCAGCTTGAAGAGAGGCCACCTGGTAATAAATCGGAAAAAGATAGTTATATTGCGCGGCCATCTTTTGCGCGGTGCGGAAGGCGTCAAGGAAGTGATCTGTAGCCTCCTTTGATCCAGCGAGAGATCCGATCATTGCATATTTGATCAGCGAATTTTCGAAGGGATACCACGAATCGGCCCGTTCGTCCTTATGGCGCACGAGATCGTTGCTAATGCTGTGGGTGTCCGGGTGATAGAAAACGGGAAGGTCCGCAAGGAGAGCGTCGCATTCACGTTGGAAAACTGCCGCAGGATGCAGCCGAAGATAGAGGAGCGAAGGCCAAAGAACATCGGCGATGGTCATCAACTCGAAATTGTCGGGCGCGTCCTTCCAAAGTTGCGAACTGGCCTTTACATATGCGCGCAAACCAGTGTGCCCCTGAACTTCGATTTGCGCCGAGGTCTTGTCCTGGAGATCTTCCACTGTACCTGCTGCGAATTCTTTCCAGGACGTGGCGCAACCCGGCCAAGTCAGTTTTTCCTCGAATAGGGGAAGCAAAGCCTGCATCCATCGCGCGACTGATTCTTGCGCGGTCAACAAGCGGGTCATGGGCCGCTGAAGCAGCCAGTAAGTGAAACTGACGTCGCCCTCGGGAAGGATATTTCCAGTAGCTTGGTTCGCCAGCAATCCTATGCCAAGACGCTGAGTGCCATCTTTTTCAATTCGCGAAATATTGGTGCAGCGATAAACCAGAAAGCGCGGAAGATTTTGCGTGGACATCCAACTCATCTCGCTGACATCGAAGTACATCAACGTCTCGACGCCAACGTTCTGGTCCAGAAGATAGACTGCCGGAAGATCGTTGCCATAGGTGCCCAGGGAGTTCCGCGTTGGCTGTTCCAGCAGCACGCGCCGCCAACTTCCGGACTGGCCTTCCATTAGGGTCGACGAAGAACTCAACCAGGTGATAATCTGCGGCTCAATGTGGGTGTCCTGGCGGAGCCTAACCGGAGCGGGCAGATGAAGCGTGGTGCGAAAGCGAAACCAGGGGGCATCCGTTGCGAGGCTCACAGCGCTGATTTCTGCATCCCAGTTGTAGGAGAACGATTTACCGTCGGTTCCTTCCGCTTTGCCTTGGCCGGTGCAGTGAATACCGGCGGCCTCACGCTGTATTTTCGAAGTGACCAGTGAAAAAGAATCGCCGGCGATGAGCGGATTGTTGGGAAGGGTCGCGGGCTTCCATTCATCGTTGATTCGAAGGAAATTTTGAAAGGCAAGAGGCGAACCGGTTTGCGAGATACGGAGTTGCTGAGGACCGTGTTCAAGGTTGGAGGAGGAGGAAGAAAGATCGGAATCGAAAAAGGGCCAGGCGGATTTATTGGAAGTGTTGGCATGAGCCGGCACAGCACCGACAGCGGTGACGAGCAGCGTTCTCATAAAGCCACGCCGATTGAACTGGCTCATATGGCTGCTACTCCGGTGTTGGAGGAGAGGATAGAACTCGGCCCAGCAGGAGGTGCTGAGCCGAGTTCTTCGATACTAATACGTGATCTTCAGACCAAATTGAATGATGCGCGGTCCGCTAGAATTGTTGACGGCGCCGAAGCCGCAGGCGGTCGGCCCAGGGCAATCGACCTTTCCCGAAGCGTCCTTATGACCCACAGGAAGGAACGGCGTCTGCAGGCTGGGACCAAATACGTTGCTCGGAGTGGAATAGATGTGCCGGTTGAACATGTTGAAGAAGGAGGCTTGGAAATCGATCGTAGCCTTCTCGCCGATCAGGCGTGTTTTCTTCCCAATCGTGAAGTCTTCATTTTTTCCTCCAAACGAGCGCGCAAGCGGTAAGGATCGGCCCTCATTGCCGAATGCACATGTCGTTGCCGACGAAGCGCAATTCGTCGCCGGCGTGAAGGCGGCAGGATTCCAGAAGGGCACGCTAGCTGTATTGAAGTTCGATTTATTGGTTTGCGGTACGCCGGGAACGACGTTGACACGCGCGCCCGCTCCCGTGACGTTACATCCGCCAAACAACACGGCACCCGCAGTTCCGTTGCAGTCTCCGTAAACCTCTGTTGGCGTTCCGGAATGGTAGCTAAGAATGGTGGAAACGTACCAGCCACCCACGACGCGATCCTTCATGCCACCGCTATTCAAGTAGCGCTTGCCGCGTCCAACAGGCAGTTCATAAAAGAAACTGGCAACCAAAGATTGCGGAGTGTCGAGCTGGCTGACCGCCTTCTCCGCTTTCCGGTTGTAGGAATTCTCACCGATGAAGCTGTTCGTCCCGATAAAGCCAGAAACACCAGGGCCGGCAGAATCGGCATCGGTAATGTTCTTCGAAACCGTGTAGGAAACCAGGAAGCTCAGCCCCTGGGCAAAGCGCTTGTTGACCTGCAATTGCATCGCGTTATAGGTGGAGTTGCCCGTGCGATCCGGAGTGAACGAATTGTCTTCCTGGTTGAAGGTGCCGTATTGAGGGAATGGCCGCAGCAGCTGGTTGATATTTCCCGTGAAACCCGCATAGGGCAAGGTGAGGCCCGCGGCAACGGATTTCGGACAGGTATCCGCGGCAAGACAAGAAGAGGGCATCGTCAATTCGCCACCAAGCGAAAGAAATGAGGGATTCACCTGGTTGGGAATGACGTTCAATGCTGGCAGATGGGTTCCTTTGGAACCGACATACGCCACACTGACCATCAGGTTGTTCATCACCTGCCGTTGAATGTCCAGGTTCCAGGTCTGGATATCCGCGGGACGCCCAGTGTTAGCCGGAACCAGGATGACTCCGTTTTGATTGTTCTGCGCACCTGGGATAAGCGGCCCGGTGGGCGGGAAGATGTGTGTTATGCCGTTATCGATCTGGGTGGGGCCGCCGTTGGTGACGTTCACTGTCTGGCGATTAAAGAAACCGAGTCCATCCTGGTCGGCAAAGGATCCTTCCTTCATTGATTCGTAAAAAATGCCATAGCCGCCCCGCAGGACGGTCTTATCATTAATGCTATATGCGAACCCGACGCGCGGTCCGAAAGCCTTGTGGTAGACGTCCTGCGGACGCTTGTGCCCGTTTCGTCCGGCTCCGGAACCAAAATAGGTGTAAGCGCCGAGGATATTTCCGGCGTCCGGGTTGGGGAGTTTTGGATCGACCGCAGAAAAGCGATCAAAGGCTTCGCTGGCCGGCAGATCGATATCGTAGCGAAGGCCGTAGTTCAGGGTAAGTTTAGAACTGAACTTGTAGCTGTCCTGCGCGTACAGCGCATAATCCTTGTAACGGACACCACTGAAATTTCCATAGTTTAGCGTGGTGGTATCGGACAGGCCAAAAAGGCTGCTGGCCACCGAATAGCCGCCCAGTCCAGAGGCGTCGCCGGTGCTACTGGTCTGTGCGGAACCAAAGTCGAATTCGCCCGAGCCTTGCGTCAGTCGCCGCACGTTGAATTGCAACATGCGGACTTCTCCTCCGAACTTGAAGTTGTGTTTGCCCTTGACCCAGCTTACTGCATCGTTGATCTGGAATACGTTATCGGCAAATTGCGAGTCACCGCAATTGTTGACTTGATAGTTGGTGCCACCCCATTTTATACATGGAAAGGTGGTGTTATTTACGCCTGTGAGCCCGATCTTGTCCGGGTATCCCTGACCGAGACTGTTTGCAACTTCACCGCGGTAACGGCGGCTGAAGCCGACAAGGAACTGATTAACGAGCGATGGGGTGAAAACGTAATTGTCGCTGAAACGAATATAGCGAGTATTCTGGGGAAGGCTGGAGCCGAAAATGGGTCCGAGATTGGAACTCCCGCCTGTCTTGGTGTTATCGTAATCGAATCCGCCGGAAATACGGTGCTTTTCAGAAAAGGCGTGATCAATCTTCACGTCGAACAAATTCGCAGTGGTGCTCGAAACAGTGTGGTCGACTACGTTGCTGGTCAAGCCTCCATTTGTGGGGGGCAAGAGAGCAAACACATTGGTCATTACTTTGCTCGGCGTGAAATTTGGGTCGTTCGTCAGAATGTTGCCAGGGATCGCTGCGTGCGTGGTGGGATCGTAAAGCTGTACGCTGGGGAGTAGCGCAGAGAAGTCGCCTTTGCGAAAGTTTTCATTGGGGAAGTCGTCGAAACTGGTACCACCATTTTTGAGCCGGAATCCCTCATACGCGAAGAAAAAGAAGGTTTTATTTTTTCCATTGTAGATTTTGGGAACCCAGACCGGACCTCCAAAGGTAGCGCCGAAATCATTCTGCTTGTCCACGCTTCTCTTTGAGCCGCTAAGGTTGTTCACCCAACTGTTTGCGTCCAAGCCGGTATTCCGGAAATAATCATAGACAGATCCGTGCACCTGATTGGTGCCGGATTTCAGTGTCAAGCTGACGATGCCATCGCCAGACTGTCCGTATTCCGCGGAGAAGTTGCTCTGCAGCACGCGGAATTCATCCACGGCATCCGTGGAAACACCCTTGTTCCATTGCGTATTCGGAGACACCAGCGAGATGGATACACCGTCGACGAGGATGTCGGTTCCACCCTCCTGACCACCATTCACCTTAAAGTCGTCGCTTGAATTGCTTCCGGGATTGTTGTCAACGCCGCCCACAAATCCGGGAACCAACTTGATGAATTCCACGGGATTGCGAATCGTGCCGCCTATCGCGAGAGGCAAGTTTGCAACCAGGACGGGTTCCACAGTCGATCCTATTTCGGAGGTTGCCGTTTGCAGCTGACTGGCGTCAGCAATAACCGTTACGTTTTCGGAGACGCCGCCGACCTGCATCGGGATGTCCAGTGAAACCGTTGTGCCCGTTAAAACAGTGACGCCTTCCTGGGAATACTTTTTCAAACCCGGCGCCTCTACAACTACCGAGTAGCGACCCGGCGGGAGGTTTGGCAGAGAATAGATGCCGGCATCCGTCGTCGAGGTCGCTTGGGTAAGTCCAGTGTCCAAGTTTCGACCGGTAACGCTGGCTCCGCTGACTGCTCCACCATTTGGGTCAGTTACTGTGCCCTGAATGCCGCCGTTTGTAGTTTGGGCGTGAAGCGATCCTACCGACACCCAGAGAACGAGCAAACAAGCACAAATGAAACTTTTCATGGACTCTCCCCTTACGTCAGAACAACCCGAGGCTCAGAAACTTGGCACTCAAAAAATCCAGACCTTCGAACCGGTTATCCCAGACAGACGGTTCTGCGGAATCCAAGTCCCAGCGCCCTAATGGTTTTACACTAGTGTGCGCATAATGTGCGCAAGCGCACATTTAGAAAAGGGTGTCACACGTGAATTCATTGTGATTCACCAGAGAAAAGCTTGTTTCTATGGTTGGAAACGTGCGCCAGCGTTGAAAATTCTACGGAATACCGGATTTTCTTCCCAGACCCGCAACATAGTCGGGATCCATGCTCGGATGGCGGAGGCCCACCTGCTCAAGGGCCTGAAAAATGAACGAGTTCCATGCAAAGACGCGATGGTAACCAAAAAAGGGGTGAGCTGGGTCAGTGGCGAGGTATTCCTGGCTTGTCGGGAAGTCTGAAGCGATATTAAGTTCCGCCCATAGACGGTTGGCGATGGCCATTTTCGCGCCTCTCCATCCGTGGTGCTCGCCGGTGACATAGCCGCAGATTTCGATTCGCATCCAGCTGCCGCCGTTGTAATAGATCCCGTCCATGGCGCGATTTGCGTAGTTCAAAGCAAAGGGGTCGCTGACCATAGGGTGCCAGTGCTCGTCGAAGTAGCTCCACTTCTTCCCCCCTTCAGGAAGTCCGATCAGTATCGGCCGCACCGTGCCACCCGCTTCAGGATAGGGGCAATCTTTCCTCGGCAGCATGACCGGAATGCGATCAAGATGGTTCACAACCATCTCGTCGGTCAGGATTTTTCTGCCAAACAGCCAAAGTGAAAGATACTCCGGGAAAATCTCTGCAAATCCGATGGCATCCGCGATGTCGCGCGCCGGACGCATGAATTTTCGCACCGGGTCGTAATAGCTACGATAAATTTCCTCAGCATGCCCGATATGTGCTTCGAGCAGGATTTGACTTACGCCGGGAATCTGCAATTCCTTAATCACTCTCAACAGAACGGCCAGCATCCCCTGGTTCTCGCAGATGACGAAGGTGCCCTCGGGGTACCGGATCACGTCGAGTTGCCCCATGACAAACTGCGCCCGGCAAACCCCGTCACTGCGCGCATCATACGTTTGCAGACAGTACTCAGCCGCCTTCCGGACCTTATCCATCGGCAACTTGGTGCCGAAGCGCCGACGATTCAAGAATGCCCACAGCAGCCAGAGTGGCGTCGAATCATTCGATTTACGCTCCACATTGGCGAGATTGGGTTCCACCAACGTGTTGATCGACCCATCCGCTCCCTGATTTTCGCCCCACAGGCCGAAAACGCTCTCGTTCAGTTCGCGGTTGTAAACACCATTTAGCGCGAAGAAGCTGTCGCGAAGGTACATCTCGCCGGCAGCGGAATACCAGATACTCGGTGCAAGGATCGGCCGGAAACTCTCGGGACCCGCGATCCAACAAAGCATCATCAGGTCAGCGTAAACTGCCTTTTCGGTTTCGCCTCCTTGAAAACCAAGACCTTCGGCCAGACAAAGTTGACTGGCAAGTCGATGACCGCGGATTGTGTCTGGTATCGTTTCGTCCGCAAACACGAATACGGTCTTCTCCTCAGCGTGATCCATTTCCAGTCGATGGTATGGTCCGGTTTGAGTAGCAATGCGTTGAAGCTGCAACCCACGCACTTCAACCTTCGTGAAACCACCCGGTATCTCCCCGTTTAGAGCTTGCTCTGAAGGAGCAACAGAAAGGAAGAGAGCGCTGCCATAGCCTTGCAATCCCGGAACAAATACTGTCGTCTGAAATTCGGACCACGCTTCTGGCGATTGGGGCAGACTATCGTTGTAAAGAGTGATGTCGTCAACTTTGTGCAATTTCTCATCCACTCTCCAAATCTCAAGTGCTACCGGAGCCGCCGAACGATACTCCATGCGCAACGATAGAACTGCGGATCCGCTAAGCGCAAAGGGAATGACTACACCGTCCGCGGTTCTTCGAGTGGACAGGATGGCCCCGCCATCCCGTTCCTCCAGAGTGGCAGCGCCAATTTTTCTCCAAGAGGAAATCTCCGGCAACGGCACGGATCGCGTAGAATGCTCTCCCGCGATCTGCTGCGTAACTTCGCCGAAAGTCTGCTGCACAAAGAAATTGCCGCTGCTGCGCTCCTCGGGAGACGAACCAGAATAAAGATTGGCGTCCGGAATACGTCGTGGCGCAGGCTTCACAGGCCTGCCATCGCGACGAACGATTCGCGTCCATTGATTGCGGTAGCCGGAGTCTGTCAGAAGGCCTATGCACAGACCATGCTGCGTGCGGAAACCGGCGGCTGGAAAATATTCATGCAAAGCGCCACCTTGCCAGTCGAGTTCATCGAAACTCCACAGCTTTGCGGGACTTTCCTGCGGCACCAACCGATTGCTCAATTGATAGAACAACAGGAACATATCGGCTTGCCGCAGCCGGATCTTCTTTCGCACGACACGGGCAGTGATTCGCTTATAGTCCACGCGCACAAACACCGTGGTGTTTAGATTCTTGAGCTTGCACTCGCCTTCGAGGGTCACATGTGTGGCATCGCCGGTCCACGAGGTGGCTTTCCAGTCGTTAACGCGATCTTCCACGCTGCGTTCTTCGTTTTGGAACAGCGCAGAAAATTCTCCGCCCAGGTTGTGCCGGAGAATGGGTCGGCCGTTGAAAAGAAGGACAGCACCATATCCGCTTGTGAGGTCGCCGCTAACCTTGAGCGACAGCCCGTCTGTTTCAGACGAAATTGAGGGCGCGCTTCTATGCAATGGTTCAATTTTCAGTCCAAGGCCGACAGCGAGTCCGGTCGTGACTGACTTTTCGATGAAGTGGCGCCGTGAAACGAATTTGCGGATCATGCGTTGCCGTATCCTCCGGTATTAACCAGAATATTCTGACTAACAGTCCGGCGCTCACGAAAGTGTCTGAAAAACCCGATGAATGGGCGGACTTGGAGCGTTGCTGCCGGAATTCTCGCCGTGTCAGCGGAACGTCCGCAAATATTCAAGCGTTTGATGAAATATGGAAAGGGTCTCACACGTGAAGTCCAGGTGATTCACTTCCATTCGAGCCGTCGCGATCCGGCGAACTGATTGGAAAGAAGCCAGTTAAATATTCAGTTTGAGCAAACTATGTGGTAGCATCGCTGCGTTCAATCGAAAAAACTGATGGCACTTGGCTCTGCTAGAATGAGCGTCTCTCAATCACCAGCCATGGAAGGGCTCCAAACGGATGAACGTTGGCAGCTTGTCCAGCGGATTGTATGCAGTGCGCCTTTTCAAAAAAGCACGCGGCTTCGCGAATTATTGCAGTACCTCGTTGAGCAGACCTTGCACGGGAACGCTCACGAGCTAACTGAGCAGCACATTGGCAACGCCCTGTTCCACAAGCCTTCCGACTACAGCCCTTTGGAGGATAGCTCGGTACGAGTGCACGTTCGGCAGTTGCGCCTGAAGCTTCATGAGTACTTCAACGAAGACGGCCGCAACGAGACAACGATTTTGGAAATACCCAAGGGCGCATACGCTCCAGTCTTCCGGGCAGTGCACAAACTTGACCCCGCCCCCACAGCCGTTGAGGCAAAGTTGAATCCAGTTTCGTTCTGGCGCCAGCGAGCGCTGTTACCCTGGTTTTTGTGCGGAATTCTGTGCGTGGCGGTGGCCGTGTTGGGTTACAGAGGCCTTACGCGCCGGACAACCAGCAACCCGTTGCCGCCCGCAATTGCCCTTTCCTGGCCTTTTTCGCAGATTTTCGATGCGCAGCATCAGACCATAATTGTCGTAGCGGACAGCAACTACGGGATGGCGCGTATCCTTGCCAGCCAGACCGGATCTCTCGATCAGTATTTGCGCCGGGAGTTCCTGCAGGGGCCAGAGGTCAGCAAGATAGGTGCAACCGATTCTCGTTTGAGCGAGTACATTTCAAACTCAACGCTCACTTCATTTGCGGATGTTGCCGACGTCGTTTCGCTGATGAGAATGGCGGGCGCTTTGCAAACCCAGGTGCTGGTCCGTTACCCACGGGATTTGCGAATGCGCGACCTCGATCACAACAACTACGTCTTCATTGGCAGTCCCGGATCCAATCCCTGGGTAACGCTTCTGCAAGACAAGCTCAACTTCAGCGAGAGTGAGAGCGTTGTAGGGAAAAGTGCCAAAGTGTTTGTGAATAAGAACCCGCTTGCTGGCGAACAGCGGCAGTATGAGGGGCTTCGTTGGACAGGAACGATGGGGGAAGACTACGCTACGATTTCTCTTCTTCCAAACGCGACCCATGACGGTAGCGTGCTGGCCTTACAGGGTCTGCAACAGGAAGGCACCGAAGCCGCCGGCCGGTTCCTCGCGGATGAAGAAAATCGCCGTCAGCTCATGAGCGCACTGGGAATTTCTGCCTCCGAAAACCGCACTCAGAATATCTGGTTTGAGGCGCTAATTCGATCGCGGACCGTTTCCGGCGCTCCCAATTCCACAACTCTCGTCGCCGTCCGTCGAATACGCTAGGGACCTGGAATAGTACGCACATTTCCTGGATTCCGGCAGCGGTGGCCGGATAGGTGGTCAGCGAAACCCGCAGCTAGGCTCCTTTCTCAACTAGCGGATGAACCACTTGCTATACTTCTGCGGAAGATTCGTGATTTTGAGATATTACACAAAGTGAAGAGCGAAACTTGTTGGATCATCGTTTGGAAAAATCGGCAAATTCATTATCGTTCCCGCTCTCCGCTCGGAGCTGGCGAGTGGCCCGAATTCCAACTTGGCTGGTGATCGCCGCTTTCTGCATGATCGGTTCGATTCCCGTGGCGTCGCAGACGAAAAGCGACAGAGTTGAAACCTTGCTCAAAGACGCACGCGGAGAAGAGAATACGGGGAACTATGCCTCTGCAGAACGCCTCTACAGGCAGGCTCTGGCGATTGCTCCTGAAAGCCTTGAGAGCCTGAAACGCTTGGGGATTCTGCAGCAGACGGAACTGAAGTTCGACGATTCTATTCAGCTATTCGATCAGGTGCTGGCCAGCGATGCAAGTTTTTCACAGGTGAATTTCTTTCTCGGGGCTTCCTACTTTGGGAAAGGCGATTTTACGCGAGCTATAGAAAGTTTTGAGCGTGAGCTCAAGGCACTCAGCCCACATCCTCGCACTCATTATTATCTAGCGTTGGCATTGCAATCCTCCGGTCGCGTCGAAGAAGCGATCTCGCAACTGAACCAGTCCTTTGCTGAGAACCCTAAAGACGCTGACGCCTTGTACCAATTAGCACGCATTTACAAGAATGCCTCCCTGCGCTCTATCGAGATGCTCAAGACGCTCGACCCGGACTCCTTTCAGCTTCATGCCTTGATGGGTGAGGTGTATGCGGATCAGGAGCGATATTCGGAAGCCATCGAGGAATACCAAGCGGCTCTCGTCAAACGCCCGGACGCCCAGGGGATGCACTTTGTGATCGGAGTGGCCTATTGGGCGCAACGCCAGATGGAGCCCGCCGAGAAAGCTTTTAAGGACGCGTATAAGGAAAATCCGAGCGACCCGATGACGAATTTGTATCTGGGCGACATTGCCGTGCGATACCAGCGCTTTTCCGACGCTTTGCCATTTCTGCTGGTCGCACAACAAGCGCAACCCAATATGCCACAAGTGCACGTTCTCCTTGGGCAATGCTATCAAAGCCAAAAGGAACTGCAGAAAGCAAAAGACGAATTCCATGCGGCAATCAACGCTGATCCCGGGGCAGCGCAACCGCACTACCTGCTGGCGAGGGTCTATCGTGAATTGCACGATCCGCAGGCAAGCACTGCCGAACTTTCCGAATTTGAACGCCTTTCTAAAACGGAGAAAGAGAAGTCCACACAACACACTCCCCAGAACTAGAATGAAAACGTTGCATTGTCGCATGCGGAATTCAATCATGAGTCTGAACTCGAGGGCGTCGGGCCATAATTGCCTTCGCTTCTGGATTTCGGCATTGCTGCTGCTGGCTCCGGCTTCGGAGGTGGCAGGGCAGACCGCGCCATCACCCGCCGCGAAAAATTCGGCAATCGAGTCTCATTTCAGCGCAGCCCAGAAGGCCCAATACGATAAGGACTATTCCACCGCGGAGCGGGAATACCGGGCTGTGCTTGCCCTCGCCCCTGATTTCGCGGAAGTCCATATGAATCTCGGATTGGTCTATCAGCTTCAAGATCGTTCCGACGAAGCCATGGCGGAATTCCGCCGCGCACTCAAAGTCAAACCGGGACTTACCGGCGCCAATTTTTTCCTTGGAGTGGACTACTGCAAGTTGGGCAACGGTGCAAAGGCTATCCCCTATCTCAAGGCAGCCCTTCAGGCAGATCCTGGCCGGCCGGATACCTGGCTCTGGCTGGCAACGGCGCAAGAGATCTCCGGCGAGTTACAAGCCGAAGTTGCCACGCTGCAGCGGGCGCTGGAGCTTCAACCGAAGGACGTGGATGTTTTCTACCTTTTAGGAAGTGCTTACGAGCGGCTAGGGAAACAGGAGGTCGCAAACCTGCAGAAAGTCGCTCCAGGCTCATCGCGCAGCGAACAGTTGCTCGCAGAGAGTTATGCCGCGAGTAGCGAGTGGCCCTCCGCTGTAATTCATTTTCAGAATGCTCTGACGGCTTCGCCGAATCGCGCCGGTTTGCATGCTGAGATGGGTGAAGTTCTTCTTCGTGCAGGCAAAGTGAACCAGGCCATTCGAGAGTTTGACGAAGAGTTGCGCCTCAACCCTGGTAACTTGCATGCCCTCGTGCGGCGCGGCGAAGCAAGGTTGATTCAGGACAATGTGGATGCCGCTCTTCAGGATTGGGAGATATCGTTGGGCATCGATGTCGAACAAACCGAGAGGATTCTGGGTCTCCGCGAAACAGGATTCGGCGATTCTGCTCTCGAGCAACTCCCCGATTCTGCCCGCGAGAAAATCCAGAAACTCGCGGAACACTTGCAAACTCGGAATTCCCCGGCGGCGCATTTGGCTCTTGCGTTTCTCGCCGAGCAGAACGGGAATTTATCTCAGGCAAGGGCGGAGTCTATCCTTGCAGGCCTCCCCTATACCGAACGTACTGTCGGCGGGATCTGCACTGAAGCGGAGGTCGAACTAGCACTCCAGCGCGAGGAGTTTTCTAAGATTGTGCCCTGCGCGGACGAAATTCTCACTTCACGAACTTCCGCTGAGCTTCGCATTCGGGTAGCGAGCGCGTTGTTGGAAGCCGGACATTCCGACGCGGCTCTCAAGGTTCTTGAAGGATTGCCAGCAGCAGATAGAGTATCGGCTGAAGCGGCCTATTGGCGTGCGCGTTGCTACGAAAGACTGGCGACGACAACTTATCTCCGACTGTACCAGGCAGACCCGGATTCCTATCGTCTGCATCAACTGATGGGCGACCTTGAGGCCGCGAAAGGAGATGACGCAAAGGCCATCGAAGAATACCGCGCCGCCATCGCCTTGAAGCCATCTTCTCCAAATCTCCATTACAGCTTGGGCCATCTGCTATGGAAGGACCTCAAAGTTCCCGAAGCGCGCGTTGAACTCGAGGCCGAACTCGCCATGAACCCGCGTCACGCAGGTGCATTAAATGACTTTGGGAATACTTACCTGCTTGAACGTCAACCCAATATGGCGTTGCCATATCTTGCCAGGGCGCTTGCCGCTGATCCGGGAAATCTCGATATACACCGTGATTTGGGCACCGCATACTCCGAACTGCACGACTATCGAAAAGCAGAACAGCACCTCGAAATCGCCATATCCACTGATCACGATGGATCGGTTCACTATAAGCTGGCGAGGGTTTACCAAGCCTTGGGTGAGAAAGAGAAGGCTTCACGCGAATTCGCTCTCTCCACGGCCCTGAACCGTGAATCGCATGACAAGCTCGAAAAGCAAACAGAACGCTTGGGCGAAGTAACAAAGTCCGCCGAAGATCCATAGCATGAAATACTTCCTGATCCTCGTGCTTTGTCCTTACTTCGTTGTGGACTATGTGTCTGTAAAGTCTCCGAGCCTGGCTGCGGACCAAGTTTCTAAACAAAGCGACGCATTTCAGAGGGGTCTCTCGGCGCTAAAAGAGAACCGACCTGAGGATGCCCTCGTAGAGTTCACGGCCGCGGAGCACGAGTATCCTGATAATGCACGCGTTCGCAGCTTCCGCGGAATCTTGCTGGCACGGATGGGCAAAAATGCCGAGGCCGCCGCCGAGTATCAGGAAGCGATTCGGCTCGATCCATTTCTGGAAGATGCCTGTCGCAATCTGGGATTTCTCCGATGGACCGAACACCAGCTCGAGTCGGCCCGCGAAATGTTACGACAGGCAGTAAAGCTGTCTCCCGACGACTCGTTTGCGCACTACTACCTCGGCCGCGTCGAACTGGACGCGCAGCGATACGAACAAGCTTTCTTTGAACTGGAGCTGTCTCGTCAGCCATTGCCCTCGGACGCCGGATTCTTAATCCAAGCCGCGACGGGATATATTGAGTTGGGGCGCCTCGAAAATGCGCAGCAATCCCTCAAGCAACTCATGAACTTGCCGCTGAATGACGCGCAATCTCTGCAAGTCGCGTCCATGCTTCTGTCCATCCACGAGAACGACCGGGCGATCAACATCATGCAGAAATTGAACAAACGTCGGTCCCCAGCTCAGTCGACCTGGGCGCAATTTGACCTGGCGCTTGCTTACTTGCTCGCCGGGAACTACGACAGAGCGGCCGAACAAGCTTTGGTTTACGCACGAGGTGTGGGACCGGAAGGCTCACAGTCTCCGGAAGGGGCGCAAGCTTGGTCCTTGATTGGCATCGCCTATGCGCACCTCAACCAGGGCGAGCAGTCCGTCAATGCCCTACGCCAAGCTGCGGCTTTTGCACCCGGTGAAGAGGAGTACTTGCTCAACCTAACCCGTGAGTTAATGGAACTCAACCGCTATCCCGAAGCTGTCACCGCAGTTCAGAGTGGACTCGCAGCGAATCCAAAGTCTTACTCTTTGCATTTACGGTTGGGCGCGGCCTACTTGGCCGCTGGACGGTATGCGGAAGCGGAAAAAGTGTTTCGCGACCTTGCGGTGGCGGAAGATCCGCTTCCGACCGGGTACATCGGACTGGCACAGGTGTTGCTTCGAACCGGCCACGCCGAGGAAGCTGCGACCGTGCTCGCCGATGCGGAGAAAAAGTTAGGTCGTAAGTTTCTGATCAGCTATTTTCGTGGGTTGGCCCTTGCTCGCGCGGCCAAACCCACCGAAGCGTTGGCCGCTTTTCAACAAGCGGTTCTATTGGACCCGAATAACGCCGAAGCCCACTTGAATTTGGGAAAGTCTCAATTCACTCTGGGCCACGTGAATGAAGCCATTGCTGAACTACAGGAAGCGCTTCGCCTGGATCCTGCCGACCCGCAGGCCAAGCGACTTCTAAGTCAAGCTTATCGCCGCGCTGGTGACGCAAAAAATGCGGAGAAGTATGCAGAAGCGTCCAGCGAAACGCCTGTCGCCCCGGTCGGTGAGCTGATCGGTGATTTCTTCGTTCCACAGTGGCAAGTTCCTCCCGATAGCGGGGAAAAATAGCGCTCCACGATCTGCACACGGCAACTTCCTTGACCAAGTCGAAACCACAACCTACTCTTGAGCGGCAAAAATAATTCCAAATACCGTTCACGCTGTTTATGTTTTTTGCTCGGAGATTACATCTTCGAATCATCTGATCATGCCCTATGGAATTCACGGATGGATTTAACGAGCCTGAGGTGAACGCTTGAACAGAATCAATTCGGGGACCCAGAGAGCGCTCCTCCAAAAAATATTGCTTTGGCCCGCTACGCTGATTCTGCTGTTCAGCGGTCCTGTGCCTGCTCAGACGTTAGCCCAGAAAGTTGAGGACAACACAAGCATCGCAAATTTTGTCGACATCGCAGAAAAAGCAGGGCTGACGGCCGTGAATGTGTTTGGCGGCGTCGATACCAAGAAATACATCATTGAGACCACCGGGACGGGCGTGGCCATCTTTGACTACGACAATGATGGCTGGCCGGATATTTTCATCGTGAATGGAACCACGCTGGAAGGGTTTCCCGACGACCACGCTCCCACCAACCATCTTTATCACAACAATCACGACGGTACGTTTACGGATGTCACCGCTAAGGCCGGCCTTGTTGCCACCGGTTGGGGTCAAGGCGTTTGCGTCGGGGATTACGATAATGATGGTTGGGAAGATCTGTTCGTTACGTATTACGGGAAGAACCGTCTCTATCATAATGACCATGGAGTTTTCACCGAAGTGGCCGAAAAAGCTGGCGTGGCAGGATCGGGAAAGGCCTGGGGCACTGGCTGCGCTTTCGTTGATTACAACCGTGACGGGCGCCTCGACCTCATGGTGGCAAATTATGTGGATTTCAATCTATCCACTATTCCGACCCCGGGCGAGGGAAGTTCTTGCGTATGGAAGGGCGTGCCGGTGATGTGCGGACCGCGTGGTCTGCCGGGCGCGAAGAATATTTTGTATGAGAATCGCGGTGACGGGACCTTCGCGGATGTTACCGCCAAGGCCCATATAGACCGGACCGGTGGACACTACGCGTTCAGCGTTTCCACATTCGATTTTGACGACGATGGCTGGCCGGATATCTACGTAGCCTGCGATAGCGCCCCAAGCATTCTCTATCACAACAATCGCGATGGCACTTTCACCGATGTTGCGGTGATGGCTGGAGTAGCGTTCAACGAAGATGGGCGTGAGCAAGCGGGGATGGGAACAACTATCGCCGATTACAACGGCGACGGACGGCTGGATATTTTTAAGACTAACTTCTCGGATGACACGCCGACTCTATACCGCAACGATGGTGAAGGAATCTTTTCTGACGTTACATTCCCCGCGGGACTCGGTCAGCACACGCAATATCTGGGCTGGGGCACCACGTTTTTTGATTTCGACAATGATGGCTGGCCCGATCTCATCCTCGCCAACGGACATGTTTACCCGGAGGTCGACAAGTTTCACTTGGGGAGCGGATACATGGAGCCTCGCCTTCTATATCACAACAACGGCAACGCCACATTCACCGACGTTTCAGCGACGGCGGGATCCGGAATTAACGCGGTTTCCTCGGCCCGCGGTTTGGCTGTAGGAGATCTCTGGAATAATGGACAACTTTCCGTAGTCATCAACAACGTGTACGCAAGACCGAGCCTGTTGGTAAATGGTGCGCCTTCCGGCAACCACTGGGTCGCCTTTAGGACGATCGGAACCCGCTCCAATCGCGACGGGATCGGCGCAAAGCTCACCGTCAAAGCGGGCAAGAGAACTTTGGTGGATGAAGTGCGCAGCGGTTCGAGTTACATTTCCCAAAGTGATCTGAGAGTGCATTTCGGTCTGGGCTCCGCGGCGAAACTCGATTCCGTACAGGTGCGCTGGCCGAGCGGACTCGTCGAGCTCTTCAATGATTTATCCGTAGATGCGATACACACGCTGAAGGAAGGATCTGGGAAAACAGCCGCGCCGAATCCGAAGAAGCCTTAATCCCACAGTGCAAGAGGGCGACTCGGCCCTATGGCAAATGAACTTTTTCGTTCGGCCTTGCGGATGGTTCCTCGATTTTGAGGATTTGATCCACACCAACATCTTTCATCGTCTGACGAATCCCACTGGGCCAGCGAATTTCGATCATCCTCACAACCGTCTCCGGTCCCAGGCCAAAATGTACACGTTTATCGCTCGAAGAAAGATAGCTGCCTGCGGTCGTCACGGTGGCCCACTGAGAACCTTTTGCAGCTGTCAGTTTCACTTCCGCCCCAATCGCATCCCGATTGCTTCTGTGCCCAACGAGTTCCAGGGTTAACCAATGGTTCTGGGTTTGCGTCGAGTTGTGTAAAACGTAGAGCGCCCCATCATTACCGGTCACCACGGCATCCAGGCGGCCGTCGTTATCAATATCGCCGATCGCCAAACCGCGCCCCACCCAGGCTTTTTGAAAGATTTCTCCGGCCTGTGCCGAAACGTCCTCGAAACCCTTGCCGGTATTCCTTGCAAGTAGCATGGGTTCCTTGTAACGAAGGTCTGGAAAGGTCAGCTGGACCGTATCTAAATCGTGTCCCTGGTTGATCAGGAGACCTTTCCATCCAGCATTGTCATAATCCATGAAACGTACACCCCAACCGGAGTGCTTCATGGTCATGCGGCCGAGTCCAGACGGATAGCTATCATAGGTAAACGTGCCATCGCCGTTGTTCCGATAAAGCGCGTACATTTGGCTGGCGAGGGCGGTAACTACCAAGTCTGGCAGACCATCGTTGTTGTAGTCCGCGAAATCTACCCCCATGCCTGCGTAGGTGTGGCCCTCGCCATCCACGGCGACGCCGGAGCGCAGCGCAACTTCCTCGAATGTGCCATCGCCTTTACTGTGGTAAAGAAATTCGGGCATGGAGTCGTTGGCCACAAAGATGTCGAGATGGCCGTCCCGATCATAATCGCCGAAAACAATGCCCAATCCCTTGCCCGGCTCGGCAAGGCCCACTTTGTGCGAAATTTCAGTGAAGTGGCCATTGCCATCGTTGTGATACACCAAGGGGGCAATCGCGCGATATCCATCCGGGTGGCAGTACGCACGGTAACCCTCTCTACGCTCGCCACACCAGGTATCGTCAAAGTCCCACTGCAGGTATCGAAGGACGACTAAATCAAGCAGGCCGTCGCCATCCAAGTCTACCCATGCCGCGCTGGTGGACCACCCGCTGCCTCCGACGCCTGCTTTCTCCGTAACATCCGTAAACGTGCCGTCTCCGTTGTTGTGGTAAAGCCTGTTCCCGCCGTAAGCAGTCACATATAAATCTTCAAATCCATCATTGTCGTAATCTCCCACGGCAACTCCCATACCGTAGCCCATACCCTGCAGGCCGGCTTTTTCCGTTACATCTTCAAATGTGCCGTCGCGCTTTTGATGGTACAGGCGATTCCAATACTTGGACCCCGCCTTTTGCGGGATCGTGCCCTTGGGCGTGGGATCGCTGAGAGGAGCCCCATTCACCACGAAAATATCCAGGCGGCCATCGTGGTCATAGTCGAACAAGGCCACGCCCGATCCCATTGTCTCAATCAGGTATTTTCTCGAGGTGTGTGATGCCGCGTATTCAAAATCTATGCCTAGTGTGGAAGTTACATCGGTGAAGTTTGCCGCCCGTTGTGAGGAAGCTGCGAGCTGAACTAGAGATGCCTGACCAGCAACCGATGCCGGTCTCGTCTGAGCTACGGAAGAGGGAACGAGCAAGCCGAACAGAGCAACGAAGATCCCCGCTTGGCGGCGCCAATTACCCCTGTCGACTGGATTTGTCACTCGTTAATTTGCCTCGACGACAACCGGCCCAGTGTGCCTCCTGCTCTGTCCCAAACAGTGAAAAGTCAGTTTGTGAGACCAGCGAATACTGATCCGACCCTGCTCCCAGAACAACTTAAGGCTGAAAGTGTATATCACAGCTGTAATCTATGGGATTTGTTTCGTCGAATCTACTCTTTAAGGACGGGTTTGCTTAAGCGAGTTATCCCGCAGGGCCTACAACCATCTGTTGGGTGCCACATGCACACTAAGATTTTTCGATCCGTAGTATTACGAGAATAAAGGGCTCTGCGCAGCGCATAGTAAGGATCCGGAAGAGGGGAAGTTGAGGCGTATCTAGCCCGTTCCTGAGTACCCACGATGATCGCCGCCAAGCCACCTGTTTCAGGATGCTGGGATACCCCTCTCGCGGCGCTGTTCTGTTTTGCACAGTCTGGCAAAAACCGTCTTGTTAGACTGGAGACCGGTCTGAACGCCCAAGGCGTATGGTGTAGAACGAAAAGTGAAATCTAATACCTACAAGAGGTCCGGGCGATCATTCAACGCGCAAGCATTTCTCGACACCGCAGGAATATCGAGGAAGGTGATGGAGTATGGGCGAGGCGAATCCATCTACATCCAGGGCGACGCGGCGGAAACGGTGATGTACATCCAGCAGGGCGGCGTGAAGCTCTCGGTCGTGAACGGTTCGGGCAAGGAGGCGGTCGTTGCCATGTTCGGCCCCGGCGCATTTTTCGGCGAAGGGTGCATGGCGGGCCAAACGCTGCGGATGGGAACCACCTCGGCAATTACCCCATCCACGCTTCTGGTGATTCAAAAAAACGAATTACTCCGTGTGCTCCACGCCGAGCACGAGTTATCGGATCGTTTCATTGCCTACATGCTTGGTCACAACATCCGCGTGGAAGAGGATTTGATCGATCAACTCTTCAACTCCAGCGAAAAACGACTGGCTCGAACCCTGCTGCTTCTCGCAAGGTACGGGAAACAAGATCAGCCGGTGCGGACGTTGCCAAAAGTCTCGCAGGAGACTCTTGCGAGCATGGTTGGAACCACCCGTTCACGAGTGAATTTTTTCATGAACAAATTCAGGAAGCTCGGCTTTATCGAGTACAACGGCAGAATCAAGGTCAATAAGTCTTTGCTGACCGTAGTCTTGCACGAGTAAATCGGCGAATTTTAGTTCATTATCCGCAGCACTGCCTGCCCTCCGGGCAAGTCGATCTGTTTCACCTTTTCCTGCGCGAGAGCGTTCTTTAGTCGAGCAGCAGCTCTCTCGGAAGCCGCGAATATAGAAAGCGAATGTCATTGCCGAAAATGCAGCCTATTTCTGAAGTCCTATCCCT
>WNFA01001049.1_pt1 | contig 22259 bp, 23 predicted proteins | sample 5400481 | NCBI WGS metagenome assembly WNFA01 (sample SAMN13153340, study PRJNA577476) | soil metagenome | isolation source: 120 cm saprolite under Douglas fir tree site 2 hole 1 replicate 2 | place: USA:California | collected 2015-04-18
CGGTGGTTACGGTCATTTGGTAACAGTCATGTGACGAGCGTGTGATAGCTCGCCGCCCCGATGCAAGCCATCGTTGCTCCGACAGTTTGTCCTGTGTAGGCCGCTGTGGAGCGGTCAGTAGGAAGGCGAAAGGGGGACTTCGTCTGAAGTACGCTGCGCCGCGTTTTGCAACACACTCAGCCGTGCTGCTCATGGCCGCCGCGATGCCCTGGGTGGTGTTCCACGTGCCGGTCGGCGCCGCGCCCGCGCTGGCCGGTGGCACGGTCCCTGGTACGGCTCTGGCCCAGGCGCCCTTCGGACGGGCGGTCGATGGCATCGGTTGGTCGATGAGTGGCTCGCTGGTCATCCCGGCGCTGCCGGCGACGCCGCCCGGTGACAAGCACCGCGACATCATTCATTACCAGGCCGTCGACGGCGATACGCTTCGCGCGCTCGCCACGAAGTACGGACTGTCGGTAAATACGCTGCTCTGGTCGAACCCCAAGCTCATCGACCACCTGACCGCCGGCCAGGAAGTGGTCGTTCCGCCCGTCGATGGTGTGCTGGTCAAAGTCAGCGCGACCGACACGGTCGCGTCGCTGGCGCTGAAGTACCGTGCCGAGACCGACGCGATCATTCAGTTCAACCTGCTGCGCCATCCGGAGACGTTGCCGGTCGATGACTACCTGATGGTGCCGTACGGGGTCGGCCCGGAACCGGCGTCGGTTCCGCAACCCAACGCTCAAACTGTCACCGCCGGCAAGCACTCGTGGTATGTCACGCCGGTGTATTCCTCAGGCGGGGCGAGCTATCCCTTCGGGCAGTGCACCTGGTATGTCAACACTCGCCGGCCCGCACCATGGGGCGGCAATGCCTGGCAATGGTTTGGGCGGGCACGCGCCTACGGCAGGCCGGAAGGACCTACCCCGCGCGTCGGCGCCATCATGGTCACCTGGGAGTCACCCTACTGGGGCCACGTCGCCTACGTCGAACAGGTCTACACCGACGGGAGCTGGCTCGTCTCAGAAATGAACTACGCCAGTCCGACCGGCGGCGGTTGGGGCCGGGTCAGCTACCGGCACGTCATTCCGGGCACGATTCCGCTCATCGGCTTCATCTACTAGAGCCACATCATTTTCAGCGTGGGGGCGCATCCTCTTCGATGAGCCGGCCAACGGCCAGCACGCGCGCTTCGTCATTCCATTGCCCAACGACCTGCACCCCGATCGGAAGGCCCGCCGCCGCGCCAAAGGGAACCGATAGCGCCGGCAGACCGGTCAGGTTGAAGGGCGCCGTGAGGCGCACCAGCGCGCCATCGACCGGCTCTTGGCCCGAACGCCAGCGAACCGTTCGCTCGCCGATGACCGGTGCGGTAATCGGCGTCGTCGGCAGCAGCAAGATATCGATGTCGTGGAAGGCTCGGCTCATCGCGGCCCGAATCATGGTGCGCATCCGCTGCGCCAGCAGGTAGTCGGCCCCGCTCACGAGCGCGCCCAGCTGGAGCCGGGTCCGGACGTCTGCCCCATAGTCTCGAGGTCGGGTGCGGATCCAGCGGGTGTGGAGGGCGCTCGCCTCGGCCCGGAGCGTCACCAATTGGGTCGCGACCGTCCACTCCAGTTCCGGAATTTGGACCTCACGAACCCGGAGCCCCCGCCGACGCAAGGCCGCCGCCGCCGCGCCGACCTGGCGCGCTACCCCCGGCTGGACTCGCCGCGCGATCAGTCCCCGCAGGACGCCAACGCGCAAGCCTCGGGTCCTGGCGCGCCGGGCCTTGCGCCCCGCGTCCCCGCCCGACAGCACATCGAACAGCAGGCCCGCGTCGTCGACGGTTCGGGTCAGCGGACCGGCATGGTCGAGTGACCAGCCCAGGGGAAACGTCCCGTTCAATGGAATGGCGCCGAATGTCGGTTTGAGGCCGACGCAGCCGCAGAGGGACGCCGGGACGCGGATCGACCCGCCGGTGTCTGAGCCGAGGGCGCCGGCGCACAGGCCGGCCACCACGGCGATCGCCGAACCGCCGCTCGAGCCGCCGGGGCTGTGGCGCGGATCGCGGGGATTGCGGGCGATGCCCCACCACGGATTGGCGGTGCTGACGCCATAGGCAAACTCGTGGAGATTGGTCTTTCCGAAGATGATCGCGCCGGCCTCCCGAAGCCGGGCCACGACGGCGGCATCGCTCGACGGCACCCAGTCCCGCAGGATGCGCGACCCGACCGTGGTTTTTAGGGCGCGTGTCGCGAACAGGTCCTTTAGGGCAATCGGCACTCCCAACAGCGCTCCGGTCTCGCCCCGCGACAGTCGCCGCTCAGCCCGCTGCGCCTCCCGCCTTGCCTGCTCGTCGGGGAGGCTGATGTAGGCGCGCAGGCCGGCGGCGGCCTCGATCCGCCGGTTGTACAGGTCCACCAGTTCGACCGGCGACACCTGTCGCCGGCGCAGCAACCCCGCGATCTGGACCAGGGATGCTGACGCCAGCGCTTCAACCGGCGACATCGGCATCCTCGGGCGCTACCGCCGCTCTCAGTTGTTCGACCAGCGCCAGGTACCGCTTCCATGCTGGAAGCAGTGCCGCCAGGTCCCCGGCGCTCAGGCGAAGGCCGGCGGCCCGCCCGGCGGCGGCCAATACTTCCCTCTCCGTCACCGGCACAGTATGCAACCCGTGGCGGCGGGCCGGTGATCGGTTCCATCACCACTTGCGAGTGCGAAATGGTTTGACAAGAACGATTCTTCAGTCCTATCCTGCGACTGCCGCCAATCCGCTCTTGGGGAGGTGCAGAATGGTGGTGGCGCTGCCGTTCATCTAATTTTCATTGCTGAGGAGCCCGAAACAATGCTGCTTGTGGAAGTCCGCCGTCTCGATATCGCCCCCAACACCGACCAGTTCTGGACCATGGTTTCCCGCATCAACGGCCCTGAGTTCATGGGCGTTCTCTACCGGGCGCGCGAGGCGATCTTCGACAGCGCCGGGATCAGTTTCACGATCGACCTCTTGAACAAGTTTTTGCAGTTCGACGTGACCAAGAGCTGGTCGTCGTCCGACGAGGGCGAGCTCTTCATGGGCCAGGCGCCCGTCGTCGGCTGGTTGCGTGTCCGCCGTCCGGGCTCCGCCACCTTGCGCGAACTGCGCTCGGAAGACGTCCATTTCATGGAGCTCGAGCACGCCGCCAAGCCGGCGTTCATTGAAGTCGGCGTAGCCTATCGTGCCGGAACCGAAAAGGTCCGGACCGACTTCCTCAAGCGGGTTCGCACCGCGGCCCAGGAAGCCCTCGGCCAGGAAGTGGGCACCCCCTCCTCGTGGCCGGTGCTCGCTCCCGTCGGTAGCCACAATTTCGACGCGATCCGAAAGTCCCGTCAGTCGATCAACGAGCCCAGTGCCGAAGATAACGCGGCGATGGCGGCCTTCACCACGCCGGAGATTCGCGCGCTGATCCGGGACCTGGAGCGGGTTGGCTCGCTCACCGTCTCAGACCTGCCCAAGGTCCTCGGCGAAGCCCAGGGAACCGCCGTCGCCGGCCGCCTGGGCGAGCTGCGCAGTCTTGGCCTGATCCAGTCGGAGTACGTGATCGTCTGCTCCCGTACCGGCAATGCCGTGCTGCGCACCGATGATCCGAACAAGCTGCAGAAGATGGCGCCGGACTGGATGAAGTGCGCCTGCGGACGGCCGCTGAACGAAGAGCGGGTGGACCAGGTCATCATGCCGACTGATCGTGCCACCGCCCTCAACGACAAGGGCCGCTGGATGACCACCCTGGCGACGGCCATCCTTCCCAAGCTGGGTATCAGCCGCGAGCAGGTCATCATCGAAGCCAGCCCGGCTGGGACGGACATCGTTCTCGATTTGAGCGGTGACCTCGTCCTGGTGGTACTCAAGGATCGCGAGTTCAACCTGGCGGACGCCTATGCCTTCAACGCCAAGGTCTCCCGCATCAAGGCCGCCGAGGGCCTGATCGTCAGCAACGAAGGTCTCTCGGGTGATGCGAAGAAGCTCGTTCAGGAAGAGCTCGGTCCGCAGCGCGCGCGGATCACCGACCCGTTCCGGATTTCCTTCGTCGAAGGCGTCCAGGGTCTCGAGCACGAGCTTGGCCGCGTCGTGGAGCGTCGCCGCCGGCAGTACTTCCTGCGGGCGCTCGGCGATCTGGCCACCATCCAGGGGCTGAATATTGGTCAGCTGGCGCTGGCCAAGGTCGAAGCCGGCGGCCGCGCCGGCAAAGACATTGCAGTTGCACCCGAGGCCGTCGCCGCCGAAGCATAAATTACGCAGCGAGTAACGCGCCGTGGCGCCGTCGAGCCACGGCGTGTTCCCGTTTCTGTCGTGACTAAACTTCCCGTTCACGCGGGTGATACTGCAACCCGAGCGCGTAGTGTAATGCTGTGCGGATGGGCAGTGTAGTTCTCGGCGCGATTGCCATTCTGGTTGGCGCGGTCTGGATCCTGCAGGGTGCAGGCGTGCTGCCGGGCAGCTTCATGACGGGCCAGCGGATGTGGCTCATCATCGGCATTGTCGTCGCCATCGCTGGAGCGGCGCTCGCCTACAGCGGGATCCGCCGGCCCGCCGGGTCGTAACCGCTTGGCTCGTCAGCGCCCGCTGATCGTCGGCCTGAGCGCCGGCACCCTGGCGCTGGGGGCCGACTACCTGGCGCATGCGTTCTTCGCGATACCCCTGCTTCCCGAGCAAGCCGGCTACATCATGCTCAAGCTCCTGCCGCTCTCGACCTTCGAGAATTTGCTGAAGACCCTCGGCGTTCTCGCGCGGCCGCTCCTCCTCGTGGGCGCAACCGTTGTGATCATCGCCGTCTACGGCGCGGCGGCGATACTGATCGCGCGCCTGTCCCCCCGCGGCTACGTGCCGATCCTCACGGGGCTGGCCGTACTGATTGGCGCGATCGTGGCCACGGTGGCCTTTTCGCCCAGCGACTCCGTGATCGGCGCGGTGGTCGAGGTCGTGCTGCTTGCCGTCATGATCCCGTTGGTCGATCGAGTCCTCCAGGGACTTGCCACGCCGGCCCCGGCGGACGAAGACCGTCGGGTCTTGCTGCGCAACATCTTTTATGGTGCGGTCGGCATCGCCCTGCTGGGCATCGGCTATGCGAACTTCCGCCGCTTCGCCACGGCGCTAGCGATGAAGGAGGGCAGCCGTGCACAGAGCGAAGTGACCGCCGTCAGCGATTTCTACGTCGTCTCGAAGAACATTGCGGGCGACCCGGTCGTCAATGCCTCCAGCTGGCGTCTCAACCTGCCGGGCCGCTCGCTCACCTACCAGGAGTTGCTTGCCATGCCTTCGCGCCAGCTGGAGCTCACGCTGGAATGCATCAGCAACGAGATTGGCGGCACGCTGATCAGCAATGGAATCTGGAAGGGGCCGCAGGTGAGCGACGTGCTCGCCCTAACCTCGGTGCCGTCGAACGCCGCCTGGATGCTGATGGAAAGCGCCGACGGTTACACGGAGAGCTTTCCATTGCGAGATCTGACATCCGACCATCTTCTGGTGACCCATCTCAACGGTGCGCCGCTGACCTCGATGCACGGCTTCCCGGCGCGCTTCATCTTTCCCGGCCGCTACGGGATGAAGCAGCCGAAGTGGGTCACGCGCATCGGTTTTTCCGCGAGCGATAAGGCCGGCTATTGGGAGAACAACGGCTGGGACGAGCGGGCGATCATCAAGACGATGTCACGCATCGACCAGCCCACGGATGGTGCCGCGCTGGCGGCGGGATCGGTGCAGTTCGCCGGCATCGCTTTCGCGGGTGCGCGCCGGATCAGCGGCGTTGAGCTGAGTTGGGACGGCGGCCGCTCCTGGCAGCCCGCCGAGCTGCAGGCGGAGTTCTCACCGTACGCCTGGCGCTTCTGGCAGCTCAGCACCAACATCGCCGCCGGACATTACAACGTTAAGGTGCGTGCCCGCGACGGTGAGGGAACATTACAGTCGTCGAAGTCGACACCAACGCTGCCGAACGGTGCCGACGGCTACCACACCACCACGCTCGATCTCGCGTAGCGGTCTCAGGGGCTTCTCAGGAGGCCTTCAGCCTCTGGCCGCGGGCGCCCTCCTACCGTAAGGTTGAGGTCGCCGGAAACCATGAACCAACGCGTTGTAAATGGCAGGGAGAGGAATATGTCCTCGAACGCGACGCTGAGGTGGGCGTCGGTGCTGGGCACGCTGATGCTGGCCCTGCTCTCAGGTGGCGTCGTAGCCACGTCGCCCAAACCTGTCGAGGCGCCGCTGCACCCGGTGGTTACCGTGCTGCCCAGTGACGCCACGGTACACAGTGAAAGCCATGTCTCCTGAACTCACGACCCGCCATTTTGACGCGCTCGGCTCCACCTGCGAGCTGTTGAGTGTCGATAGTGGGCAGGCGGCCCTCGAACGTTGCGAACAACGGATCCGCGATGCGGAGGCCCGCTTCACCCGTTTCCTCCGAGACAGCGAGTTGGCCGGACTGAACGCCAGCGACGGCCGCTACGTCCCGGTGAGCCCGGAAATGTTCGCCATGTTGCAGGCAGCGCTCTGGGCCTTCGAGGAAAGCGAAGGGCTCGTCAACGCCGCCGTCCTGCCGGCGCTGGCCGCCGCCGGATACGACCGGCCGTTCCGGCAGGGCCTGACGGAACCGGCCGTTCTCCGTTCCATGGAACTGCCGCCACTCCCCCAGGTGCTCCTCCTGGATCAGGCCACACGCTCGGCGGCGCTCGCACCCGGCGCGGCGCTCGACCTTGGTGGAATCGCGAAGGGCGCGCTGGCCGACATTCTCATCGATGAGCTCGGTGAGAACGCGGTCTGCAACCTGGGCGGCGATCTCCGTGTGCGGGGCGCCGGTCCCGAAGGCGACGGCTGGCACATCGGGCTCTGCGACGGATCGCTCGTCGCGCTCCGCGACGGTGGCGTCTGCTCCAGCGGGACGAGCAAGCGCCGCTGGGGACACTCGATGCATCATCTGATCGACCCGCGCACCGGGATGCCGGCTAAGACGGACATCGCGGAAGTCTCGGTGGTGACGGACAGCGCCCTGCGCGGTGAGGTCTACGCCAAGAGTGCCGTTCTCCTGGGTGCCGCCCAGGGCATCGCCTTTCTCGAGGCCCGCGGCGTGCACTACGCGGCGGTGCCGGCCGAAGGGGCCGGTGCCGGCGCCGGCCCGGGCGTCCTTCCGGCCGCGGCGTGACGGTTGACCAGCTCTTCTGGCTGACGTCGCGTGCGGCGGCGCTCACCGCCTTCTTCGTACTCGCCGCGGCGCTGGTCACCGGGCAGGCATTGCGCAGCGCGATGTTCGAGGGCGCCATGCGCAACCGCGATCTGTCGAACCTGCACCGGTTCCTTACCGTCTGCTGGGTCCCTTTCGTTGCCCTCCACGTGCTGGCGATGACGCTCGACGCGGTTGCCCGAATCAGTCCAATCGACCTCGTGATTCCATTTCGGGTTTCCTACGCCGCCCTCCCAATCGGCCTTGGTACGATTGGATTCGACCTTCTGCTGGTCGTGACTGTCACCAGCTTCTTGCGGCGGCACATCGATCCGCTCGCTTGGCGCTGGCTGCACCGCCTGTCCTATCCAATGTTCGGCGTCTTTGCGCTCCACGCCTTCCTCTCAGGGACGGATTTCGCGCGTCCCTTGGTGCTGGCCCCCGCCGCCGGCGTGGTCGCCTTCATCGTCATCGTCAGCCTGGCTCGGCTCGCCTTCGGTCGCATGGAAACGACCTCCCGCTAGTATCGAGCCACACCCGGCCACACCTCAGGAGGACTGCGATGCGTGTTATGGATGTCGTCAACGAAGCGAAGGGTGCAATGCGCGCGTCCGAAGTGTTCGGCATCCCCTATGAAAAGAATGGCGTCACGATCATTCCAGCGGCGAAGATCTCCGGCGGCGCCGGCGGCGGTGGTAACGAAGGTGACCCGCAGGCTGGGGGCGTGGGCTTCGGAGTGTCCTCTCGGCCCGTTGGCGCCTTCGTGATCAAAGGCGGTGACGTGAGCTGGCAGCCGGCCCTCGACCTGAACCGCGTGATTCTGATGGGCCAGGTGGTGGCGATCGTGGCGCTTCTTACCGCCCGGGCGATCGTGAAAGCGGCGACGAAGCGCCGCTGATGGCCAGCCCCACCACGATCGACATCGACCTGCATTCCGTTCGCCGGCATTTTCCCTCACTCGCCCTCAAGATCGATGGTCAGCCCGTTGTCTACCTCGACAATCCCGCCGGTACCCAGGTGCCGCAGCGCGTCATCGACCGCACCGCCGAGTACTGGCGGACGATGAACGCGAATCAGGGCGGCACCTTTGCTACCAGCCAGCGCTCGGACGCGCTGATCGCGGAGGTGCGCCAGGCCGCGGCGGTCTTCCTCAACGCCGCCTCAGCGGACGAGATCGTCTTCGGCCCCAACATGACAACGCTGACCTTCGCCTTCAGCCGCGCCATCGGGCGTGAAATGAAGCCGGGCGACGAGATCGTCGTCACGCGCCTCGAGCACGACGCCAACGTCTCGCCCTGGCTGGCGCTCCAGGAACGCGGCGTGACCGTGCGCTTCGTGGACATCAACGTGCCCGAGTGCACGCTCGACATGACCGATCTCCAGCGCCAGCTGACCCCGCGCACGCGGCTGGTCGCGGTCACGCACGCGTCGAATGCGGTGGGAACCATCCCCGACCTTGCCGCCGTGTCGCGGGCGGCTCACGCCGCCGGTGCCTGGCTATGGGTCGACGCGGTTCACTATGGGCCCCACGGTCCGATCGACGTCCGGGCCATCGACTGCGACTTCCTCGTGTGCTCGAGCTACAAGTTCTACGGGCCGCACCAGGGGATTCTCTACGGGCGGCGTGAGCTGCTGCAGCGCCTGCGTCCCTACAAGGTCCGCCCGTCCACTGACGAGGTGCCGTCCCGTTGGGAGACCGGCACCCAGAACCACGAGTGCCTCGCGGGCATGCTCGGCGCGTTCGAATATCTGGCTGAGCTCGGTGGCGCTGACGGCGTGCTCCGGCCCGCGTTGGAAACCGCCATGGACCGGATTCGCCGCCACGAGCGAGCGCTGGCGGCGCGGCTGATCGATGGCCTCCAGCAGATTCCCGGGATCAAGCTCTATGGCATCACCGCGCCCGACGAGCTTGATCGCCGCGCGCCCACCGTGTCGCTGACCTGGCCGCCCCACCGACCGGAGGCGCTGGCCGGCTGGCTCGCAAGCCACCACGTCTTCGCGACGCACAGCGACCACTACGCGACCGAGCTGATGGCGAGGTTGGGCCTCGTCGACGAAGGCGGCACGCTGCGGATCGGGATCGCCCACTACAACACCGCGAGCGAGGTCGACCTCGTGCTGGAACTGCTCGCCGATTACCGTGGATAGCCGCGGTCGAATCAGAGGCTGATCAGCACGACCCCGGCCAACGCCAGGCCGATCCCGGCTTGCTGCGGCCGGGCCATTCGCTCATTGAGGATGATCCGCGCCAGCACCACGGTGGCGACCGGGTAGAGCGACGAAAGAATGGACACAACGCTCAACAGGCCGAGTGTGGTCGCAAACGCGAAGAGGACGTCGGCGCCAACGTCGAGGATGCCGACGGCGAAGAGGGCCGGAAGGTCCGGGAGCCCCACCTTGATGCGCGAGCGAAAGGCCACGCCGAGCAGCAGCAGCGCGAGCACACTCCCGCTTCGCGTCGCCAGCACGCCCCACAGCGGATCGGGCCGGCTCGCGTACCGGATCGCCACCAGGAAGACGCCGAAGGCCAGGGCCGCGAGCAGCGCCAGGCCGACGCCGGGAAGTAGGCGCCGGCCGGATTCGGCAGGCCGCCGATCGAAGGCCAGCAGTGCGATCCCGCCGAGCGTGATGGCCATGCCGCTAAACTGCAGTGCGGTCGGTCGCTCGCCCAGCACCAGGCCAACCAGGATGGGGACCACCGGCCCCGTCGCGGCGATGGTCGACACGACGCTGATCACCCCGATCGCCATCCCACGGTAGGCCGCCGATAGCCCGACCAGCCCGACCAGTCCCGCCACCACTCCCGCGACGATCCAGGGGCCAGGCTGGATGGGGATGCCGCGAACGATGACCACCACGGCGATCAGCACGAGCGTGGGTGGCTGGGAGACGAACAGCACGGCGAACGCGCCCAGGCGGCGGGCCGTGAAGCCGCCCACGAAGTCGCCGACGCCCCAGCTCAGGCTGGCGGCAAGGGCCAGCAGAACGGCCGTCAGCGAGCCACCCGACGAACGGTTGTCCGGGTAAGCAAATCCCCGAGCCGCTGGCGCCGTGTCGCGCGCAGGAGCAGAACCGCGTCGATCGGCCAAAGGGGTAGAGCAACCCCAGCCAGGTTGCGCGCCGTGGCCCGCCACCAACCGGGGACGCCATCGGGTCCGTAAACCGAGATGCCCATCAGAGTCTTGCCGATCGTCTGGCCGGTGCGCGCTTCGATAGGGACGCGATACGCCAGGGCGATGACCGCGAGGACCAGGAGGCCTTCGGGGTCGAGGACGACCTCGGCGTTGTCCAGTCCGGATACGGCCGTCAGCAGCAGGATCGCGCCGATGAACACGATGGCCAGGTCGATCAGGCCGGCCCACAGCCGGCGGACGAGCGGATACTGGCGCCAGCCGCCGTCTTCGCCCGCATGGAAAATCGTCGCCTCGATCGAGTCCGCCAGCTGGCGGCGAACGCCGAGCACGATCGGGTCGAGGGCCGAAAGCGCCCGGCGGCGTGCCAGCCAGCGCACGGAGAGGATGACCGCGAGCGCTGCCAGGACCGTCACGCCGATGACAAAGAATCGGTGCTCGGCACGGTGGAATAGCCGGACCGCCGGCTGCCCCGCGAGCGCCCCGAGCCCGACAAAGATCGCGACATAGACGGCGACCGACGGAATGAGACCGGCGGCAAACGTCAGACGCGGCATGTTACTGACGCCCGCCACCTGGGTGGTGGTAATCCGAAGCCCCGGAATTAGCCGGCCGACGAAAACCGCCGGCGCTCCACGGCGTTTCAGGAGCTCGGTCGTTCGGTCGAGCGCGCGGCGGAAGCCAAGGGCATCCGCCGCCCTCTTCAGGGCCGGCCGGCCGACGGCGGCGAAGACTTCACGACCGATCATCGCGCCAAGGATGGTGGCCAGCATCAGGGCCGCCACCATCGGGAGCGGGTCAACGGTATCGCTGGCGATGGCGATCCCGGCAATGATCAAGAGCAGATCGCCCGGTGCAAACGGGATCGGAATGCCGGTTTCCTCGATGAAGACGAGCCCAGCGATGACGCCGATCAGCAGGTCTCCGCTCAGGCTGCCGATGGAGGTCAGTGCATTCATCACGACGCCTGCGGCTAGCCGCCCAACGTGTACCCGGGGCGGCGCTTCATCTCGCCCGTGAGCTCGAGGATCAGGAGCTTGCCCAGCGTGTAGTTCAGGTTCATGGGGTCCCACCAGCCCTCCACGGCCCTAGAGGCTAGCAGGTAAGCAGGTTCGAATCGATAGATGGGCCGTAATGGGGCGCTGTTACTTTGGCGTCACCGAATCATGCGCCAACCATCACCGGCGCGTCACCTGCTCTCAACCGTTCGCCCCACAATGGCGGCCCTGCTGGCGGCCGGCAGCCTGGCGCTGGCGAACGTGCCTGCCATGCCCGCCTGGGCGGCCTCCAACGAGGCCCATCTCGATCGCCAGGTGCTCAAGGCGATGCAGGCGGGACAGTCCATCCATGTCATCGCGGTTGCCCGCGGCGATCTGAACGTCCTGCAGGCTGATCTGCGGCGGACCGGTCTGAAACAGACCGTGCGCGTCCCCATTGCCCACGGCATCGCCGTCGAGCTGACGCCCGTGTTGATCGACCATTTCCGCGCCGATTCGAACGTCGCGCGCCTGATCTACGACGCGCCCGTCAAGCTTAGCGATACCCCCTTCAACCCCACGGCGCTGGCCACAGCCTATCCGGTGGTTGTGGACGCAGTGACCACTTGGAGCAATCCGGTGGCGCCACTCACCGGACAGGGGATCGGGATCGCCGTCATCGACAGTGGCATCGCGTCACACCCTGACCTTGGGAATCGCATCATCGCGAGCCAGAACTTCAACCCGAACGTCATCGGCACGGATGATGCCTACGGCCACGGCACAGCGGTTGCCGGGATCATCGCGGGGGATGGCACGGCGAGCCTGGGACGGTACATCGGCGTGGCACCGCAAGCGAACCTCATCAACCTCCGGGTCAACGACGGCACCGGCGGCGCGCCGACCTCCGCCATCATGAACGCCATTCTCTGGGCGGTCGTCAACAGGAACACGTACAACATCCGCGTGCTCAACCTCTCGCTGCAGGCGTCGGTGCAGGAGAGCTACCGCACCAGCCCGATCGACGCCGCCGTTGAGTATGCGTGGCTGAAAGGCCTGGTCGTGGTCGTGGCTGCTGGCAACAGCGGGCCCAACAGCGCCCTCTACGCGCCCGCGAACGATCCGTATGTGATCACCGTTGGGGCGACTGACGACCAGGGCACCGTCTCGGCGGCCGACGATGCGCTGGCGAGCTTTTCGAGCTATGGGGTGACCCAGGACGGCTTCACCAAGCCGGACGTCGTCGCGCCCGGCCGGCGGATCATCACCACGCTGGCACCGAACAGCAGTTTCGCCCTGAACTACCCGGGCTTCATGGTTGGCACCCAGTACATTCAGGTGACCGGCACCTCGGTGGCGGCTCCGGTGGTCAGCGGGGCGGCGGCACTCTACATCGAGAGTAATCCGACCGTGCGCCCCGGCCAGCTCAAGGGTGTGCTCCTCGCGACCAGCAACCACCTCGCGCTCACCGGCACCGGCGCGGGCTATCCGGACGTCGCGCGAAGCATCGCCTACCTCGGCCTGCTCGGCAACGCCGACCACGGCCTCGACCCCAACAACTACCTCAAAGTCCTCTATATGGCGGCGAATAACCTGACGACGATGCCGGTGGTCTCCTGGGACACCGTCTCCTGGGACACCGTTTCCTGGAACACCGTCTCCTGGGATAGCGTCTCCTGGGACGCCGTGAGTTGGAGTAGCTAGCGATGAAAGGGGGACGACTCTCAGGCCCGGCCCTCGCCTACATCGCTGGAGCCAGCGTCCTCGCCATCGCGGTCGCGTTGATCCGCTGGCGCAGCGAACCCGCTGGCAGCGTCGTCCTGTTCAGCGTGATCACCGGCCTCGGCATGCTGGCGCATGCGTATCCGGTTCAGGGGTTCCGTCACCAGGCATACCAGGTGACGTTGCCTTTCATCGTCATCGCCGCTGCCACCTTCAGCACCCCGCAATTGGTGGCGTTCATCGTCTTGATCCACCTGGCCGAGCAGGCTCGACTTCGCCGGCCGCTCTCCATCCAGTGGTTCAACCTCTGCGACTATTACCTCAGCGCAGCGGCAGCCGCCGCTGTCTACCAGAGAGGCGTGCAGCAGCTCCCTGCTGATGCGCTCGGCCATCTCACTGCCGCCCTTTCGGCGGGCTGTGTGTTCATCCTCCTCAACCGCGTGCTGTTGGCCGGTGCACTCTGGTTGGCCCGCGGCCTGTCGCCAATCGCCTCCGGGCTCTTCCAGTCCGAGTTGCTGGCCGCTGACTTGATCATCACCTGGGTCGCCGGCCCGATGCTGCTGCTCACGCTGCAGAACGGACCCTGGACGGTGCTCGTCACCGCTGGCCCGCTATTGCTCGCGCGCCCCGCGCTGTCGGCCTTGTTGGCACGGCGTCAAGCGCCTGAGCGCCCGGCGGCGGCGCGGGCTGCCTGAGGCGTCGATGAACGATCTCCCGCGCGTGGCTCGGTTGTATGTGGTCGGCGTGCTGCTGGCGGCACTGATCGCCGGCAGCGCGGGCATCCTGCTGGCCCCGCCACGGCTCGCGCATGCGCCCATCGCGTTGCTGCTCCTGCTTTGTGCCACGATTGCCCAGCAGTTCAAGGTCAAGAGCCCCAAGCACCAGTCGTATTACACGACGACCATCTTTTTCTTTGCGGCGGCTACCCTTTTGCACCCCGGCTATGTGGTCGTCATCATCCTCGCGGCGCATGCCGTGGAGTCGCTGCGCATCCACACCCGCTGGTACATCCAGGCCTTCAACGTGGCGAACTTCCTCCTCTGCTCGATGGCGGCCGGCGCCATCTTCGGCCTCGGCCAGCCGGGTCATGGCGACGGCCGTGCTGTCTTGTTCGCGGTGCTCGCCGGGGTGGCCTTCGTCGGGCTCAACCACCTGCTCACCGCCCTGGTCATCACATGGGCGCGCGGCGTTCCAATCTCTCGGGCCGGCACCATGGATTGGGAGAACCTCGGCACCGACCTGGCGTTGATGTCGGTCGGTGCACTCGGTTCGCTGCTGTGGCTGACGAATCCGTGGCTGGTGCCCCTCTGCATCGGCCCGCTCTTCTTGATCTACCGGTCGCTGCTGGTTCCCAGCCTCAGAGAACAGGCGCGCACGGACCCGAAGACCGAGCTGGCCAACATGAAGCACTGGAACCAGCTGGCGCAGGCGGAAGTCGAGCGCGCCCGTCGCTTCGGCCGCCCCCTTAGCGTCGTCCTGGCTGACTTCGACCTTCTCCGCGACGTCAACAACCGGCATGGGCACCTGGTGGGGGACCAGATGATCCGCCGAGTGGCAGACGCCATCCGGGCCGCACTGCGCGAGTACGATGTGCCCGCGCGTTTCGGCGGCGACGAGTTCGCCATCTTGATGCCGGAGACCACCCTTGCTGAAGCGATGACGGTGGCGGAGCGGATCCGTCGTGGGGTGGAGTCGATCGTGCTCAAGATCGCGGATGGGTCGAGCCCGGCGGCCAGTGTCAGCATCGGCGTCGCGCTCTTCCCCGGCCACGGTCGCACCGCATCGGACCTGCTCGCGGCAGCCGACCGCGCTGTCTATCAAGCGAAGGCATTGGGTCGCAACCGGGTCTGCGCCTTTGCCGACCCCGACACTGAGGGTCTGCGCCCGCTCCGGATTCCCGCGGCCGCGCGGCGCGAAGCGAGCTAGGACGACTTCTTGGGCCGCCGACTGCGCCGGCGGTCCCCATGGGCGCGCATGAAGGTGTAGGTCTTCTCGGCCGCGTAACCCTTTTGCACCGCGTCCTGGATGCGCGGCCAGAATTCTTCCTTTACCCAGTTACGCGCCACCAGCACCTCGACGCCGGCGAGGCGAAGGTCGCCCTTCTCCAGGTCGGCGGTCGTGTCGCCGCGCTGAAGCGAGCGCACCGCATCGAGGCTGAGGTTGGGAAGGAGCCATCCGTGCGGGATGAGGACCTCGGCCTGCCCGCGCGGCTCGTCTGGCACGGAGCAACTGTACAACGGCGGCGGCCCGAGCCGTAACGTATGCTGCTCACGTGCCGGTGCTGAAAACGCTTCACGTGCTCGGCGCGATCTTTCTGCTGGGAGGCGTCAGCACGCACGCGTTGTTGCGGCCGATGGCCGCTCGGGCGGCCGACATCGCGCAGCAGGCGCTCTATCAGTTCGCGTGGCGGGTGCAGCTGGCTCTCGTCTACACCGGCTCGGCGCTGGTGCTGATCACCGGCCTGTTGATGTGGGTCGGCCATTTCAAGCTCTTCACCGGTTGGCTTCTCCTCGGCTTCCTCCTTTATGTGGCGGCCGCTGGCCTGGACGGCGCCTTTTTGGCTCCCAACCTGCGGCGTGCGCGCGTCGCGACGGGGGAAGGGTCGAGCTCCTTGGCCGCGGCGGCCATGACGATCCAGCTGGTGGCCTGGCTGTTGCTCGTCGTCGTGGTCTTCCTCATGGTCGCGCAGCCCTTCTTAGGCATTTGGCGCCGCTGGGACCGATCACGCTGACCGGGAAGCATATCCGCCTCGAGCCGATGCGTCCTTCGCATGCGCGGGCCCTGAGCGAAGCCGGACGCGATCAAGCCATCTGGAGCTGGATGCCCGCCCGGCCGCTGAAGGCGGAGACGATGGATCGCTGGCTCGAGAAGGCGGTGCAAGCCGAGGCGCAGGGCCGCGAGTACCCCTTCGTGGTCGTCCGCCTCGAAGACAACCGGGTGATTGGCAGCACCCGCTACCTCGAGGTCCAGGAAGACGATCGGACCGTCGAGATCGGCTGGACCTGGTACACGCCCGACGCCTGGGGCGGCGTCGTCAACCCCGAGGCGAAGTACCTGCTGATGCGCCATGCCTTCGATGACTGGCACGCGATCCGGGTGGCGCTGAAAACAGACATCAAGAACCTGCACTCCCAGGCGGCCATCAAGAAGCTGGGGGCGCGCTATGAGGGGACGCTTCGCAACCAGCGCATCCGTCCCGACGGGAGCTATCGCGACACGGTGATCTTCTCCGTGATAGAGAGTGAATGGCCCTCTGTGGAGTTGCGGCTCAAGCAGCGGATTGAGCAGGCGCCGACGCGCCCTAAATAGCCTTCGCGTCTCCTATAACTCGCCATTGAATCTATGTGGGTCGGCCCATGACGCCCGATACCGCGACCAGCAAGCCAAGCGCTACGAAAAGGGCACCGATGAACCTATGCCACCACGATGGGTACTGAAACCTGAATGGAAGGCGGGCATAGTCTCTGTTCAGAGCTATGGTGATGGATTCCCCAAACCGCATGAACCAGACGCCAGCTGCGACGACGCCAAGCCCGATGAGAGTTACTCCCAACTTGCCGATTATGAGTTCGGTCAACCTGTTCGAGGTTATGACGCCGAGGACCCTACAATCCGACGCCGCGATGGGGACTCTTCGCTAGGTTGATGGTGTCGTCAGCAGGTGCGTTTATGGTTTCCCGCCGTTCAGCACCCGCAAGCCGCCTCGATCTGCCGCTTCGCGCTCGAGCAGGAGGGGCAGCGTGGGAGCGCTTGGATTTTCCCGCCCCCGCTTGCGGGGGAGCGCCGTGGTGGGGGCTTCTTTGCGCCGCGCCCGGTAACCGCTGGCGACCTTCGCGGCTGCCGCCTGAGCGGCCGCGATCAACTCCCCGCCGGCCATGTCGGCGTTTTCGAGCGCTTCCAGATCGAAGGGGACTATCTCGCTGACGCAAATCTGCCGCTGCGGATCGATGATGACAACCGCGACAAAGGGCTCTTGACTTGTGATGCTCGGATGGATCTGTGACCACGGAATGACATTGCCCATGACGGGAGCCTAACCCCCCGTTTTGACAGCTGTCTGTCGCAACTTCCGGAACAAGCCCGAGTTACTACTGTGGCGTGATAAAGCCGCAGCGGCCCCAGATCAGATACGCGACGGATGCCCTGCCAGGCGGGGATCGTTTCATCCGCACGGTCGGCCTCAAGGCCCTTGGACAAACCGAGGTTGGTGCACGGGTCCCCGCAAAGCGCGCCCATCAATGGGATCACGGCGTCATCGGGGTGCTGCAGTTTCTCGCGAACTACGTCGTCGGCAGCGGGGCCCGAATCCTGCCGGAAGAGACCGTCGAGTATGGCTGGACGTTCCTCCGCTTGCGAGAGCGCACGCCGGCGCTCCTCGAAGCCTACGAGATCGAAGACGTGTTCAGCGAAGACCCGCAGCCCCCAGTTGTGCCCGGCGTTGATCGCGCGGTTCGACTGACAGAGGCCGCTGACGATGTGATGCGACGCAATGGGCTTGCGGGGATCGGTGATTTCCCCTACCGTGGCCGTGGCGCCATGACATGCATCCATCTGTCAGAGGACGCCACGCAACCGTTCTTCATGGACCGGGACGCGCTCCACAACCCACAAGACTCGGGATGGTCGATCGACTGTGGAGAGATGCGTGAGGAGCATGGAGAATCCGACTTGTTCATCGAACACCTCGCGCACATCGCGGCGCGCCGGCCGTTCATCGTTCCCTATCTGACGCTTCCCATCGGCTACGGCGTGTCCTTCGAGCGCGAAGGGGCGTTCATCTTCATGCCGGGCAAAGAAGAGAATCGGCGCGATCCCGGAAAACCGTACGACTTCGGCCCGTGGAGCCTCACCGACTGACGGTCGCCCACTTGGTTAGGCGCTCGGGACTTCTTCCTCTTCGGAGACCGGGCTGGAGCCGTTCGCCGGCGGAGCCTCGGCGGATGCCGCAACCAGGGCCGGTCCGGGGAGCCGGATGATGGTCCAGTCGTCGGCCTTCTCGGCGCGGTCGGCGAGCGCCTCGTCCTTCGAGAAGAGGATGACCTGGTGGTCGAGCCGGCCCAGTTCGTCCATCGCGGCGCGCAGCCGGCGACGATCCGCATGCACGAGCGCTTCGTCCAACAGGAGAGGCGGTGGCTCCGCGTTGCCACCGATGATCCGCGCCAGCGCCAGCCGCTCGAGCAAGTAGATCAACGAGCGGGTGCCGAGGCTGAGATTGTCGACATCCTTATACGTGCGCTGGTCCTGGGTCCGTACCTGCAGCGCGAGGTCGTCGCCGACGCGCACATCGCGATACCGGCCGTTCGTGATCGGGGACAGCTGACCCTGGAGTTGCGACTTGAGCCGTGGAATCACGGCCCGGCGGACCGACTTTGCTGCCGCTTCAAGCGTTTCGATGGCGAGGTCGTACGCGTGTGCTTCGGCCTCGAGTTCCTGGAGCTGCTCGCGCGCGGTTGCGATCTCCTCTTCGAGCGTGGCGACGTCCCCGATCTGGGTCAGCCGGTCATTTAAGAGCTCCTCGGCCCGGGCCCGTTCTTCCTGGGCGCGCTCCTTGGTGCTCCGATGCTGGTCGCGCTGCCGTTCGAGCTCGGCCAGTGGCAGCACGGCGAACTCCGCCACTGCGGCCGGGTCGACGCCCCGGTTGACCTCACCGATCTGGCGAGTCAGGTCGTCGACAAGCTGTCGCAGTGATGGCCCTTCGTCGTTGGACGCCGTGCCCTGTTGGGCCTCCAGCTCGGCGAGCCGCGCGCTCGAGGCGCGGTAGGCCTCCGCGTGGCCGACGCCGGCGTCCCAGGCCTGCGCCGCGCGCTCCATGTCAGGCTCGACGATGCCGGCCGGGCCATAGATGGCGGCGAGCTGACGCGCGTAGTCGTCGGCCTTGGCGCGCTCGGCGATCGAGCGCTGGCCCGGCGCCCGAAGCTGCTCCAGCTGAGCGTCGAGCTGCTCGATCCGGGTGCGGACCTGTTGCGCTTTGCGGGCGGCCTCGCAGCTCGCGATGAAATCGCGGGCGGCTCCGAGCGCCTCCCGGCGATCGAAGCCCAGCTGGTCGAGCAGGCTGTGCAGGCGCTGGCGAAGGGACTCGCGCCGCTGATCCATCTCGGACTCCGCGCGGGAGGCCTCCTGCGACCGCCCGCTGGCGGCGTTCCAGGCGAGCGTGTCCTGGGCGAGCGATTCGATCTCGCGCGCCGTCTCGTCCACGGCCTCCTCTGTCGGCGCCGGTTGCGGAAGTCCCCAGGATCCGACCAGCTCGCGCAAGCTGCGGCCGGCGGTCTGCGCGCGCTCCTCCAGCTCGGTGGCCTGGCGGTCGAGCTCGAGACGGGTCGCGTCGTATCGGACTTTCTGGAGGTGCTCGACGAGGGCCTGCTGAAGTTCCGCCGAGCTGCGCACGCCCCAGGGCTGGAGGATCTCTCGACGTTTGACGCGCGCCTCGTCCTTGGCACGGAGCCGGCGATCGACCTCGCGGACCGCGGCGCCGCGTACCCAGATGCCGATGCCGGTTGAGAGGACGCCCATGCCGAGCAGGAAGAATGCGACCCCGCTGAGCGGTAGCGGCACGCCCCCTTGCAGCGTGAGGAATGCGACCAGGATCGCCATCGCGGTCAGCAGAAGACCGCCGAGCATCGCCCCCAGGAAGGTGCGCTGCCGGCTTCGGGCGCGCTCGGCCATTGCTTCCTCACGTCGCATCGACTCCTCGGCCTGCTGGCCGGTCTTGATGACGTCGGGGACCTCTTTGTAGCGAGCGATGTCGTGTTTGAGCTGCTCCAGCCGTGGCGGGAGCTCAGCGCCTGCGCGGCGGCGTGCCTCGAGCGCGACGTTATGGCGTTCCCGCCACTCGGAGAAGACGCGCTGGAATTCCATCTGGCGAGCGGGCCAGTCCAGGTTGTTGCCGATCAGGCCCGGGTGCCGCTCGGCGATCCGCCTAGCCTCTTCTGCCGCGGTCTGGGCGCGAAGGTGGACTTCGGGCGCCTGGGTGTCAGCGACGTTGAGCGTGGAGAGGAGCTCGCGGACGGTGGGTTCCTGGGCAAGCGCGGCGTCGTCGATGCCGCGGGCTCGCGTTTCGTGGCCCTGCGCCTCGGAATCGAGCTTCTGACGCTCCGCGTCGAGCTGTTGCACCTGGGCGGTGCTGTCGGTGGCGCGACCTTCGAAGTCCGCCTGGGTCTCGCGCGATGCCCGCAGGTGGCTGCGCAATTCCTGGACCTCGGCCTGGCGGTCGAGCGGGAACATCGCGAAGCGCGTGTGCTCCTCCTGGCGGCCGCGCTCCTCCGCGATCGCCTGCTCCAACGACTCGACGCGCTCGAGTCGGTGACGCGCATCCTGCAGGCGCGACGCCAGCAGGGCGGCCTCGAGAGTCTGGACGATCCCGAGTTCGGCTTCGGTCAGCGCGGACACGGTCTCACGCTTCTGTGCCAGCTCATCCACGGCGGCCCGCGCCTGCCGGGCGGCGGCCAGCTGTCGCTCGAGCTCTGTCAGGCGAGCTTCGAGATCGTGCAGTGGGCCTGAGCGCCCGCGCGGCTTGCCGATACGATGGGTCCGCTCCTGGCGCAGCCGATCGAGAACCTTCTGCGCCGTCTGGTCGGGGTGCGCCGAGTCGGCGAGGGCGACGATCGCCTCCTTGATACTGCCGGCGTCCTCCAGGCGCATCACCTCGCTGCGCGAGATGCACGCCGTGTTGGTGTAGATGTCGCGGCTGACACCGAGCAGCTGGCGTCCCACCTGCAATCCGCCCGAGGCGTCCCGATCGAAGCGGTCGCCGAGCTCGGCGCCGGTGCTGATATCGAAGACGCGAACCGTCTCGGCGTCGAGATCGCGCTCCACGCGCAGCTGGGTCCCGTCATCGAGCAGAACCTCGAGCGCCAGCCCGAAGTTCCCTCCTTGCCAGGGGCGCCAGCGGTCGGCGCGCTCCGCCAGCGCCGAATGTCCGCGATCGCCGGACTGCAGCCCATAGAGGCCGGTCACGATTGCTTCCTGCAGGGTCGACTTGCCGGCCTCATTGGGCCCGACGACCAGGTTCATCGTGGGACCGAAGCGCAGCTCCAGCCCCTGAAGCGCGCCAAAGCCCTCGATCTCGATCCGGGTTAAGCGCACGGCGGCCTCACCACAACGTCCAGGCTGGCGTCATTCGTCGAAGGCATCGAGGGCGAGCTGCAAGGCGCGGCCCACCGCCTGTTCCTCCTGGCGAGACCCCTGCTTGTGATCAACGAGCTTGCGCACCATTTCGCCGCGGCTGGTGAACTCTTGAGCGGCGGCCTCGAGGTCGTGCGACACACGCGACTGGTCGCGGAACTCGAGATAGGCGAATCCGTCGTTGCACTCCGTCGCCAGCGCCTCCGGATCCAGGGTCAGCGAATGGGCGCGCTCACCCGTAAGCGTGGCTCGGATCACGCCGCCGTCGAGGTGCTTGTCCTCCCGCATCGCCATCACCGCGTCGCGAACATGCTCGAGGCTGGTCATCCCGGTGACGTCGATCGTCTCCTGGGCGAACTGCCGCAGGTTGACGTCCTCCAGTAGCACCTGCACGCCACCATCGTCACCGACCGTCAGCAGCGCCGTGCAGTGCCGTCCCGTTTCGTTCCAGCCAAGCGGCTCCGGGCTGCCCGGATAGGTGATCGACTCTGCCGTTCTTGCGTCGTGATAGTGGCCGAGGAGCGCGTGGCGGAAGCCGGCTTCCTGGACCTGGGCGGGCAGGATGGGCTTGTAGGGCGTCACGTCTTGTGGGACCTGGCTCATATCGGATGCGTACAGCAGCAGGAGGTGCGTCCCCTCCTCGCGCCGGGGGAAATCGCGCAACGGCGCCTCCGGCACGTCCGGGCGCATGAAGCCCGCGGTCCAGATGTCGACGTTCCGATAGCGGTAAGGTCGCAGGTCCTCGTGCGCCGCGACTGTGACATTCTCGGGCCAGCGCAGGTACCGGTAGGGTGAGCTCGGCAGGGCCGGATCCGCATGGCCGGGGGCGATCAGCACCGGCAGCCCGGCATCGCCCAGGGTCTGCACGACGAAGCTTGCGGTGTCGCGGGTCACGTGGTCGTGTTCAAAGAGATCGCCGCCGCAGGTGATCACGTCGGCCTGGGCCTCTTTAGCCCGTTCGATGATCCGTTGGAGGGCGGCCCGAAGGTCCTCGCGGCGTCGTTGCGCCCCGACGCCATAAAGGCGCTCACTCGCGAAGGATCGGTCGAGATGCAGGTCAGCGAAATGGAGCAGGCGAAGGGCCACAAATCCCCCGTAACCACGCGAATTGTGCCTGGCGCGATGGCATATGTGAGCGCGAAAGCGTGCCCATTATAAAG
>WNFA01007346.1_pt1 | contig 22255 bp, 24 predicted proteins | sample 5400481 | NCBI WGS metagenome assembly WNFA01 (sample SAMN13153340, study PRJNA577476) | soil metagenome | isolation source: 120 cm saprolite under Douglas fir tree site 2 hole 1 replicate 2 | place: USA:California | collected 2015-04-18
GGAACCGGCACTTCTCCGACTGGCGATGCTTCCCTGCTCGCCGCGACCGGCCTCAGCTTTGCACAACAAACCAGCGTTGGCTTCTTCCCCTTAAGTGGCGGGGCCGCAGTCCAGTCCACCAATCAACTCCCCGGTGGGACTTATAACGTCACGGCCCACTATGCCGGTGACGCCACCTACGCCCCCAGCGATTCCAGCCCGACATGGGTCATAGTTCTGTTGGAGAACAGTACAACAACGCTCAGCGGCCCTTTTACCCAGGACAGATTTGGATTCTACACTGTCCCCTTTACCACCCTGCCTTTTGGCAGCCCCGTATTCATTCGCGCCGACGTGCAGGGGAGCTCTAAGACAGGCACACCAACCGGAACGGTCACCTTCAACGCCACCGTTAACGGCACCCCGGGGACGATTCCGAACGGAAACCCCGCTTTGTTGAATAGCGAAGGCAACACCTCCGTCGAGAGCAATCTTCTGTTAGCGAACGGCCCTATTGTCCCTTTCGATGCAGGCCAGTACACCATCACGGCGTCATATAGTGGCGACAACAGTTTTAACCCGAGCAGCAGCACGCAATCGGTGAGTTTCACGATCCAGCCCGGATTCCTCACAAGTCTGGGCGCTGTTCCGTTGGTGAATATCAGCTCTGCGGGATTGTCGGGCAGCATCCCCATCAATGTGTTAGTCTCCAGCGGTTTCACCAGCGCGATCAGCTTTACGTGCGCCGGACTGCCGGCGGAGAGTACGTGCACTTTCGGGCCAAACACCATCACCGGCAGCGGCCATATTCTGGTAACGGTTTCGACCACCGCTCCCCACATAACACAACTGCTTGATCAGCGCCCGTACTACTTGGCCCGTTGGCTAAGCGGCGGCGGATTCGCGCTGGCGGGTATTTTCGTCCTTGCTTCTCCGCGCAGGCGTCGCCACAATCTTCCCCTGCTGCTGATCACCTTGGCGCTTCTGGTGATGATTCCTGCTTGTGGAGGAGGAGGTGGTAGCCACCACCAGCAAGACCCCGGCACCCCAGCCGGGACCTATAACGTGAGGGTCACTGCCACGGGCGGCGCGATTCTACAGACCAACTCCTTCACGCTTTCTGTGCAGTAGATTATCGCCCGATCGCCCATAGTAATTTGACAGCGACTTGGACGGCACGTCGGTAGGCTCCCGTTCAAAGTCTTCCGCATTCTCCTTGGTGTACGATTTATCACGTCTTTCCATATTGCCTATGAAACTTTCTCAGATCGCTTCAGCAGTGAATGCCCGCCTGGAAAACGGTTCGCCTGGCTTCGAGATCACCGGGATCAACGGCATTGAGCAGGCCGGGCCGGGTGAAATCACGTTTGTCTCGAATCCCAAGTATGCGGCGAAAGCACGCAGCACCAAAGCCTCGGCGGTGATTGTGGCCGAAGATTTCCCACCTATCCCCGCGGCCATGCTGCGCGCCAAGAATCCCTACCTGGCTTTCGCCCATGCCCTCGAACTGTTTTCTCGACGGCATAGCTATGCGCCTGGCGTGCACCCGACCGCGGTCATTCATTCCAGCGCGAAGATTGGATCAGGCGCTCATGTAGGGCCCTACGTCGTGATCGATGAGAACGTGAAGATCGGGAGAAACGCCGTCTTCCTCGCCCATGTCGTGATTTATCGCAAGGCAAAGATTGGGGATAACTTCTTTGCTCATGCCCACGCTGTGGTGCGGGAAAACTGCCAACTGGGGAATAATGTGCTGTTGCAAAACGGGGTTGTGGTCGGCTCGGACGGTTTCGGATTCGCCAAGGACGAACACAGGCGCTGGCACAAGATCCCTCAGCCCGCGCCGGTGGTGGTGGAAGACGACGTGGAAGTGCAGGCCAACTCCTGCATTGACCGCGCCAGCGTGGGCGAAACCCGGATTGGCCGCGGCACCAAGATCGACAATTTGGTGCAGGTCGGCCATGGCTCGCACGTTGGCGAAGACGCCCTTCTGTGTTCGCAGGTCGGCCTGGCAGGCTCAACCGAAATTGGCGACCGCGTGATTCTTACAGGACAGGTTGGCGTAGTCGGGCATTGCAAGGTTGGCAACGATGCCATCGTCACCCCGCAAAGCGGCGTTTCTGGCAGTGTGGACGCGGGTGCGATTGTCAGCGGCGCCCCGGCTGTCGATCACAAAGCCTGGCTGAAGTATTCAGCGATTTTGCCCAAGTTGCCCGAGATGGCGCGAGCGTTGCGGCGCAAACGACTGGGCACAAAGGCGCACGAAGATTAGTGGGACCAAGTTGGTCTGCGCCTTCGCGTCTTTCAGGACTTTGTGGCCTGATATTCTTCTGGCAGGCCGCCATCGATCGCCGCTCTAACTTTTTCCATCAGGCACTCGCGGCTGCCGAAATCTTTGGGCGCAATCGGTTCATGGAAGATCACCTTCACCGTCCCCGACCTGATCGCAAATCTCTTTTTTGGCATGGCGTAATGCGTGCCCGCAATCGTGACCGGGACAACGGGAACACCGCACTCCATCGCCAAGTAGAAAGGTCCTTTTTTGAAGGGCAGTAGCTTGCCATCGAATGAGCGTTTGCCTTCCACGTAGATCGTCATGTTGAGGCCTTGCCCTATTACCTCCTTGGCAGCTTTGACAGCCTCGATGCCGGCATCGCGGTTGCCGCGATCCACCGGAACCAGCGATCCCATTCGCATGGCCCTGCCCAGAATCGGATAGCTGAACAATTCTTTCTTCACCATGACCGATGTGCGCCGCGGAATGAGAGGAATCAAAATCGGTGGATCGAGATTCGAAACGTGATTCGACATGAATATATAAGTTCCCGCAGCATCCAACTGGTCGAGACCTACGGTTTCCACGCGTGCGCCGGTCAGACGCACCCCGTTCCACGCGCCCCACATGAACATGCGGTAGAGCAGGCTGATGTCGCCGCTGATGAAGGTCCAGGGAAAGCCAATGAGTGCCGCCACCGGGGCTGCCAGGCCCCAGAATGTCAGCATCGCAATGGTGCGGATCACGGGCGCGCGACTCCGGCCGTCTGCGCTTCGCCTTTCAGCCACGCAGAGCGACGCGCCCGCTGTTCGGCGGTCAGATTGTCGACATCCTTGAGCTGAAATGTTATTTCCTCATGGCTGCCGGCATTCCAGCTCAATATCTGTTCGCCGTGCCGGCTGCTTACTTTGAGCTGGATGGTGTCGCCTGGCTTCAACCCAGCCAGTGGCTCGCGAGAATCTTGTCCGGCAGGTTTTCCCTGGATTTCAAGGATCGTATCTCCGACTTGCAAGCCCGCACGCTCAGCCTCGGAGCCAACGGTGACGGCCTCTACTTTCATGGGTCCGTCGAAATTGCGCGAAGCGGAGAAGCCAGCGTTTGCGGCCGCGGTTGTGCTCTCTGCCAGGCGCAATCCCACGCTGCGGAAGACATCATTCCAGGGAATCTCTTCTGTTCCAGCGACGTACTTCGCGAAGAAATCTTTCAGATCGGCGTGACCCACTGCTTCGGCAGCTTCCCGCACGCCGTCAGAGTCGGCAAAGAACCTTCCCTTCTTCGCATAGTTCTGATTCATCCACTCCAAGACTTCGCGCAGCGACGCGCGTCCCTGACTCATTTCCCGCAGCTTGAGATCGAGCATCACACCGAGCAATTCTCCTTTGTTGTAATAAGAAATGCTGCGCTGCGGACGCCGGTAGTAGGCGTCGCCTTCGAGCCATGAATCCAGACTGGACTCTTCCGCCGACTGCGTCAGATGCGCCGGACGCCGCTGCAATTCGGCAATCTGCCCCGCCAGTTCCGCAAGATAATGTGGCTCATCGATCAATCCGGCGCGTAGCAGGATCGTCCCCTCTGCGCTGCTGGTCACGCCCTCGCTGAACCACAGTGCCCGTGTGTAATTCTCTTTCGTGTAATCCACCGGTTCGAGCGTCTGCGGCCGGATGCGCTTTACGTTCCACAGATGGAAAAATTCATGCGCGGTAACTCCCTCCAGCGGGATTGAACTCTCCTTGAGCGACTCGGCACTGACGTCGATAGCGGTCGAAAAGCCGTGTTCCATGCCGCCTCCCGCCGGCCCATGCACGAAGTGGTAAACGAACATGTAATTGTCGAAGGGTCGATCGTTCATCCAACTGGTGGCCGCGGCTGCGATTTTATGCAGCATGCCTACGATCCTTGTCATGTCGTAGTCGGCGGTATCGGCATCCACGATCACGCGATAATGTCCGCCGCCTTCGTCAAAATCTGATTCCTGAAAGTTGCCGATTTCTACGGGAGAATCAACCAGGCGATCATAATTTTCCGCATTGAAATGACCGTCCGGGGAGGATGCGAGCGGAGTGCCAACGTGCCATCCATCGGGCACGTGATCGAATCGCACGGTCATGGGCGCATTTCGCCCGTCCGCGGGATACATCAGAATTTCCGCGAGATTGAAGAACGCGTGATGCGGATTGAGTTGGGCTCCAAACGGGCCTGCCGCGTCGACGAAAATCTCATACTCCACCGTTGCTCCATTCTGCGCTGCAGTAACTTCCCAGCGGCTCTTGTCGAGCTTCCGTATGGACAAGGGATGCCCCGCGCGGTCCTTCGCGCGTACCCAATTAACATATTGGGAGAAGTTACGCACCTGATACAACCCGTTCCAGACTGGAAGTTGGAGCTCGTGTTGTGCGCGGCCCGCCGGAAGGAAAATCTGCACTTCGACCAGGTGCTGCTCCGGGTCCGCCAGCGAGATGTTATAGGAAACTGTGTCCAGAGCGTTTGACGTGTTCTTGCCGCCCGGCGACACCGCCGATGGCTGCGCGTGCGACAGCACCACGCACACGAGAGCGCACGCCACAAGGTGGAAGGTGAAATTCCTGGGCTGACATTTCATGCCTTCGCCGCCGCGTTCGCCGAGTCGTTCCCCGAGCTCTGATGGCTGTTCCCCCACGCCAGAGAGCGAAGTCGCGCCGGCAACTTCTCGTATATGCCCCCGAAGCCACCATTAGAGAGGATCGCCACCACATCCCCGCTTCGCATCTCGGGGGCGACCGTCTGCACGATCGCGTCCGCATTAGCCAGTAGTCGGATTCGCCGCCCGTGTTTCTCAACATCACCGGCCAGCGCGGGCAGCTCGAGCCGCTCGTGTTCTGGCACGGCGTCAGACCGGAAGACTTCCGCCACAACGATTTCATCTGCTAACGCCAGACTGCGGGCCAGTTCCTGCTGCAGTACGCGCCGCCGCAATGTATTCGATCGCGGTTCAAGAATCACCCACAGCCGCGATCCCGGATAGCGTGATCGCAGAGCCTTCAGCGTTCCAGCAATTGCCGTGGGATGATGCGCGAAGTCGTCGATGATGGTGACGCCGTTCACCTGCGCTTTCACTTCCAGCCGCCTCCTCACGCTCTTAAAAGTCTTTAGCGCCGCCGAGATTTCATCTTTCGATATTCCGCAACCGGCGGCTAGCGCCGCCGCAGCCGTCGCGTTCCACACGTTGTACTCGCCCGCCAGAGCGAACTCGAAGTCAGCCCAAAGGTGGCCGTCGTGCAGAACCGACCATGCGGTGCGTCCAGGTTCCAGTTGCAAGTTTGCGATTCGCCACGCCGAGTGTTCCTTCGAGCCATAGCGTTGCACTGCGCAGAAAGCTTTGCTGATCGATCGATCGATGCTGGCTGCCGCAGGCTCCGCATCGGGGCTCAGCGAACTCGAAGCTCCGTCAAACGCCACAATGCGTCCTCGACGAGGGACAAGATTCACCAGTCGCTTAAATGCAGTCTCCACTGCGTCCAGATCTTTGTAGATATCGGCGTGGTCGAATTCCACAGAGGTCAGGATGGCCGCCTCAGGAAAGTAGTGAAGGAACTTCGGTCCCTTGTCGAAGAATGCCGAATCGTATTCGTCACCTTCGATGATGAAGTGCTTCCCCTGCCCAAGCTGAAAGCTCGAACCGAAATTCTCGGCAATGCCGCCAATCAGAAACGACGGCTGCAGTCCCGCGGTGTGAAAAATCCAGGCCAGCATGGAAGTAGTCGTGGTTTTGCCATGGGTGCCCGCCACCACCAGTACTTCCTTGCCACGCAGAAATTCATCGTGCAGCAATTGAGGCAGCGAGCGGAATGGAATGCGCTGATCGAGAACCTGCTCCAACTCCACGTTTCCACGTGACACGGCGTTTCCCACGACCACCAAATCGGGGCGCGACGCCCCGCTCTGATCTGCATTTTGCGGATCAACGTTGCGGGGATCGAACGGCTGCGCCACCGGGATTCCAAGCTCTCCAAGAAAATCCGACATCGGCGGATAAGCTGCCGCGTCTGAACCGGTCACGCGAAAGCCGCGCTGCTTCAGCATGCCCGCGAGCGATGCCATGGCGGTTCCGCAGATACCAATCAAGTGAATGTGCTTTTTATCGTTCATTGCCTTCCGTCCTAGACCCGTGTCGATATGATCGAGGATTTGTCAGCGACCTCTGCGCTTCAGGCTTTATTTCACTGATACGGCGGCCTCAGTAATCCTGAGACTCGCCGCGTTTTGCGCAACTTCGAACTTCGCGCTTACGCCGATAGGCAGCGTAATATTGCGCCGCGTAACATGCCCCGACCGCATCCCGTACGCCACGGGCACGCCCAGGTCGCCAATGATTCTCATGACCACTTCCTCAAGCCTATAACCTTGTTGCGAGTTCTGCGTACAGTCCAGCATCTCGCCAAATACAATTCCGCGGACTCCTTCAAACTTTCCCGCCAACTTCAACTGCATCAGCATGCGGTCGACCTGATACGGTTTTGCGGCCTGGTCCTCCACAAAAAGAATCGTGCCCTTAGTACGGATCTCATACGGCGTTCCCAACGAGGCGGCAAGCATGGAAAGGCAGCCGCCGTAAAGTATTCCCTCGGCAGCGCCCGAGGCGAGACCCGTCGCCCCGGACTCCCCTCCTAGTCCCCACGCTGACAGCCCCGACAGCGCTGCCTCCCACGAGGCCAAATCCACGCCATCGTCATGCGCCCAATCTTTGGCCACCATGGGGCCGTGAAAAGTAGTGAACCCGGCAGCGTCGGCAAAGTATGTGAGCAGGGTGGTGGTGTCACTGTAGCCGACAAAGATCTTAGGATGAGCTTTGATTTTTCCCAGGTCTAGCATTGGCAGCAAATAGTTTGCGCCATACCCTCCCCGCGCGCAGATAATCGCCTTCACATCGTCTCGCGCAAACATTTCCTCTAATTCGCGAGCCCGCCGCTCTGCCGAGCCCGCAAAGTACAAGTCGTGCTGGAGAATGGAATCGAAATAGAACGGCCGATAGCCTTGCTGCCGCAGCACTTCACAACCTTTATCCAACAGTTCACGCTTAATGTTGCTCGCGGGCGCCACGATGCCCACGGTATCGCCGGGTTGAAGAGCGGGCGGCTTGGTGCGCGCGGTGAATGAGGAATGCATGAAAAGAAGCTATTCGCTACAGATTCCGCAGATCAACGCGGATAAAACCGGAAATTAACTTTGCGAGACCTGCGCTCACCTGCGAACCGCCGCGAATCTCGAGCCTTATAAGAAAAACTCTCCCCGGCAGACCATTCGCGCGGCGCCACGCAGAAACACTCGCTGGCCTTCGGTACGCACCGTTTGTGCCCCGCCGGGTGCGTGCACTCGCACCGGCGATTCGGCCTTCCCAGACGCGATGGCGGCCATCGCTGCGGCGCAGGATCCCGTGCCCGAAGACCTCGTCTCCCCCACGCCGCGCTCGAAAAATCGCGCCTGCAGATCGTGCACTCCTTCCGCCACTACAACCTCAACGTTCACTCCTTGCTTGAACTCGGCGCTGCGTTGAATCTCCGCCGCTTGCAACTGCCACTTCTCTCCAAACTCGGTCACGAAAATCACGAAGTGAGGATTGCCCAACGACACCGGTGCGCCTCGGACTTTCCGCGCACCCAGCTTAATAGTGATCTCCTTCTCCACACGGGCCTCGCCCAGTTCCATCTCAAACTCGTATTCCTGATCGCGGCGGGCGGTCAACGTGCAGGTTTTCACCCCCGCTCCGGTGCGGATCGCAAGCTTCTCTCTTCCCTGCTCTTGGCAAATGTAAGCCGCCACACAACGCGTGCCGTTGCCAGAAATCTCCGCCTCCGAGCCATCCCCATTCAGCAGCCGGATCTCGACGTCGGCAGCGACGTCGGTGAACATCCATTCCACTCCATCGGCTCCGACACCCTCATGCCGGTCGCAGATACGTCTGGTAAACCCAGCCATATCGGGTGGAGCCAGCGCTCCATCAATCAGTAGAAAATCATTGCCGCACGCACTGGCCTTCACAAACGGAATCGCGGCTGTACTAGACTGCCCCCTCACTCTCGCTCCACCGGTCCCAACGACACGACGCTGCCAAACACAGGCGACTGCTTCAGCAAGCCCAACAGTTCTTCCTGCTCCCGGTGCCTACCCTCTGCGTCGAATTGCAGGCGCACGTGCTCTGGCGTGCTCGCCGTGACCACATTTTGCATCATGCGATGTTCACGCTCCAGGATGCGGTTGATCTCATTGCTGATCTCATCCACCGTGCTGCCTGTGACTTCGTAGGTCACAAGCAGCAGCTTCAGGTTGAAGTCCACTTCCAGGCGGCCCAGCGCGAACAATGCCAGCAGGATCATTCCCGTAGAGAACATCGCAGTCAGGTAAAGGCCCCCACCCGCCGCCATGCCTACGGAGGCCACCACGAACAGTGTGGCGGCGGTAGTCACTCCAGTCACAAGTCCACGAGCGTGCAGAATTGAACCCGCTCCGATGAATCCGATGCCCGGAATGATCTGAGCCGCAATGCGCGTATAGTCTGACGCGGAACCCGCCAGCGCCGTGGAAAGAATGGTGTAAAGCGCGGCGCCGAAACAGATGAACATGTTAGTGCGGAGCCCGGCACGTCGATGCTTCAGTTCCCGGTCCAGGCCGATGAGTCCGCCGAGGATCGCTGCCAGCAGCAAGCGCGCGGTAGACGACGAGACGATGCCACTCGCCATTTCTCCGCGCATCAAATCGAAGAGATAATGCCAATTCATCGGCCAATCAAACCTATATACAGAGCACGGCAAGTGGCTGGATTTTATCACCGCAACCAACAGCTTTTGCTGCCGCTCGGGCGGATCGCGTTAACCCGCGTGATTACCGTGGGGCTAGCGCGCCCGGTAGACGACGGCCCGGGGTTGTCCGGTGGTCTCTATCTCGACCAACTCCGGAAGTTGACGCCCTTGCCGCCCTTTCCATACCGGATCGCCATCGAAGGCGACCACGTAATCGGCTAACGCAGCGGGATCAGCTCAGAATCGTGGAATTCGGCGGCAACGACTTTAGCCAAACCGCGACTTGTTTCTCGAGTGCCTGCCTGCCGCGAGAATTGATTGCTGCTTCGCGGTAACAAACCGGTTGCGCCTGCCAGATTCCGATGTAGCTGGCCGTCACCAATGCCAGCGTCGCAAATGATATCGACAGGATCATCCATCTTGAGGATTTTGCGCCAAAAGATTGCGAGGATTTCACCATCTCTACAATGAATAAAAATCCCAATGCGCCAAACACCACCAGGGCCGGCAATAATTGGAATCCGTAACGCACGTTGTAATATAGTTCCGCAGCCTTCAAAAAGTACGCCGCCCCTGCGCACACGCTGCCGGCGGCGGGATTTATGGTTGCCCTCCTCTTCGCAATCGCTTGCGCCGAGTATGGTCCGTTCGCGAATTCCAGAGGATTGCGATAGACTGCCGCGTTGTAAGCCACCCACAACAGCGGCCCCGCGGCGGCCAGAACCACAAACTTTGCCACCGTTCGCCGCAACGGCCGGTCCTGGAGATTACATGCGGCGATCGCTACGGCCGCTGCCGCCATCACCCCCGCGAGCAACCATCCGTCGTAACGCGTCAGGCAGGCGGCAACGACACAGAGCCCACACTTCGTGAGCGCTTTCCTATCCCGGCGGACAAATTCGCCGAAGTAAACCACCGCCCAGATAAACAGAGCCAGAGACAGCACCTCGGTCATGGCGGTGCTTTGCATGTAAATCAGGTTTGGATTTGCGCCATAAACAATCGCTGCACCCCATGCCATGGTTCTTCCGGCTCCATCCAACTCTCGATCGCGACTCAGCACTCCGCGCACCAGCCGGAAAATACCGGTCACGCTAAAAACGTAGGCCGCCATCGATGGAATCGATCCGCCTGCGCCTCCACGCCACATTTCATCGGACAGCAAGAATGGGAGCATCAGCAAATGCGGCAGTGGCAGCCATACCGTCCCCAACTGCAAAAGTCCTGGAGTCTTTGAGTCGAAGACCCGGCGAGCGATGTTGATATGGGCTACGGCATCGCCATACAGCAGCACCTCGCCTCGGCGGTAGTAAAACAGGAAGGTAAATATGGAAACGCAAGCCGCGAGCCAAGCCAGCAGCCTGACCTCGTGGTCCCAGAACGGGCTGGCGTCGGACCTCATTCGAGCTGCTTCATTCCAGGTGAGTGAGTTCGCGGAAGATTTGAAAACGCGCGTCAATTTCTTCGCGAGTGAGAGATTGCAGCCTCTCCGTGCCAAACCGTTCCACGGCGAAGGATCCCAGGACGCCACCGTAGAACAGTGCCCGCTTGAGCACTTCCCGGCTCACCGCTCCTTGCGACGCAATGTAGCCCATAAACCCGCCAGCAAATGAATCGCCCGCGCCGGTGGGATCGACGACTTCCTCGATGGGAAGTGCTGGCGCGCGAAAAGGATGATGCCCAATACCAAACGCGCCTTCGCGAAAGAAAATGGTCGCGCCGTACTCGCCATGTTTGATCACCAGCGCCTGCGGACCCATGGCTAGCACCTTCTGCGCCGCCCGCGGCAAGTTGCTCTCCGCCGCGAGCATTTTAGCTTCGGTGTCATTGATCAGCAGTACGTCTACCAACTTGAGTGTCTGTAGCAACTCTTCCCGTGCGCCTCTTATCCAGAAATTCATGGTGTCGCAGCCCGTCAGGCGCACGCCGTTCAGCTTCCGCCGCACGTCAGCCTGCAACGTGGGTTGGATGTTTGCCAGAAACAGAAACTGCGTATCCTCGTATTCCTTCGGAATACGGGGCTGAAAGCTCTGGAAGACATTCAGCTCGGTGAAATCCGTCTTTGCCTCGTTCAGGTTGTCAAGATATTGCCCGCCCCAGCGAAACGTCTTCCCTTTCGCGCGTTCAATGCCGCGAGTATCGATGCCGTGCTGGTGGAAGACATTCTCCTGCAGCGGAGTGAAGTCCTCACCCACCACAGCCACGACACGCACGTTGGTGAAGTAGCTGGCGGCCAGCGAGAAGTAAGTCGCAGCCCCGCCGAGAATATTTTCCACGCTGCCGGATGGCGACGTGATGCTATCGAAGGCTACCGATCCCACAACGGCGATGCTCATCGTAACGTTTGCCTATCCTCTCTGGGAAAATCTCCTGGCATCCCGCCGCACCAGCAATCCCAGCGAACTCTGCGCATCAGTCTTTATCGTCTTCCAAATCGTTCATTACTTCGCGGTTCCCACATACTTACCAAGAATCAGCGCCAGCTTTTTCTTTGTCGCGGCAGGAATCTTTTTCGGGTCAGTCAACATCGCATGAGCCAACGCGGACCCACACTTGCAGGCGCGCGCCTTCGGCATCGCCGCCACCGTCTCCCGCACAACTCGTGTAGCATTCTCGGCATTCTTGATCAAAACAGCAACGATCTGCTCGACCGTCACCGAATCATGGTGGGGATGCCAGCAGTCGTAATCCGTCACCATCGCGATCGTGACGTAGCAAAGCTCCGCCTCACGCGCCAACTTAGCTTCCTGCAGATTCGTCATGCCGATCACATCCATACCCAAGCCGCGGTAAACATTCGACTCCGCCTTGGTCGAGAACTGCGGGCCCTCTATGCACAGATACGTTCCCCCACGCTTGCCGGCCACTCCACTCTTCTTGCAGGCAACTTCAACCACGCCCGCCATCTCGGCACAGACGGGATCGGCGAATGCGATGTGCGCGACCACTCCCCTGCCGAAAAAGGTATCCACGCGATGCCGTGTCCGGTCGAAGAACTGGTCAGGAATGACGAACTCAAGCGGCTTATGTTGTTCTTTCAGCGAACCGACAGCAGAGATGGAAACGATGCGCTCGACCCCGAGCTGCTTGAACCCATGAATGTTGGCCCGGAAATTCAATTCGCTGGGCAGGATGCGGTGCCCGCGCCCGTGCCGTGCCAGAAAGGCTACCTGGCGACCCTCAAGCGTACCGAGCACATAGGCGTCCGAGGGCGCGCCGAACGGCGTCTTCAACTTTACTTCCTTCACCTTGCTCAGCCCCGGCATCGAATACAGCCCACTGCCGCCGATGATTCCGATCTCCGCCTGTGGCAAACGACCTCCGACATTCTCGCGCCCATCAGAAATCTCAAAACGCGAAAGTCAAACTCGTGATTATACAGGAGCGCATTTGCGCCAGACCGCAGCCTACTCGCGGACCAATTACAATTCCCCTATGAAACTCGCGCCCATCCTTTTTCTCGGGTTCTCCCTATTCAGCCACGCCGTCATTGCGCAGGATGCTTCCAAAGCAGCCGCTCCATCCCAGCCCGAGCCCAAATCCGTCACGGTGCCCGTCACGCTAGATCACAACCGAGTCGTCATCGACGTCTACCTGCCCCTCGCCGACGGCTCGACCAAGCGGGTGCGCGGCTGGGTAGATACCGGAAATTCCGATCTCTGGATGAGCCGTCGCGTCGCCACTCTCCTGGGACTCACGGTCGATTGCGGTGAGAAGACTTGTTCCGCGACCGGATCACTGCGCGAAATGGTTATTGGCGGCATGAAGGTTTCTTTCGCCAATCTGAAGCCGGCCAAGATCATGGTGAAGTCGGACCAGGCGCAAGATGTCATGATTCGAGTTCACCATTGGCGCTCCAGGAAGCGCGCAGTTCCACGGCATGAGCAGCACAATCTTTGTGAACCCGGAAAACGGCTTAGTGCAGGTTCCCAGCAAAATCGACAACAAGAGTTATAACCTCGGGTTGGACGTGGGTGCTTCCATCAGCTTTCTTTCTCAGGATGTTTTTGACAAGCTCGCCGCGTCCCATCCGCAATGGCCGCGCATGGCCGGAGCTGTCGGCCCCGCCAACATGTGGGGGATGAACGATGAACCGCAGTGGAAGCTTCTTCGCCTGGAGCGCCTGCAATACGGCCCGCAGTTTTTGAGTGGCGCCGTGATGGTATCGACACCGTCGGATGCGAGCGCAATCCTCGAGAAACGCGCCGGCATCGCTACCGCCGGCCTGCTCGGCTCAAACGCGCTGCTCAACTATCGTATCGGTATCGATTATGCCCGCAAGATGGCATATTTTGAAATCGGCACAACCTTTAAGGCACCTGACTTCGACGTCGTCGCTCTCACTCTTCGCCCCGAGACCGACGGTCGCTTTACCGTGATTGGAGTTGCCGATTTTGATGGCAAGCCGTCCGTTCCTGAAGTCCAGTCGGGCGATCTACTGATCTCAGTGGACAAAATCCCCACCCCCGGCTCGACCATGGGGCAGGTTTGGTCCATGCTCGAGGGCATGCCCGGTCAAGAGCGCAAGCTGACCCTTGAGCGAGGCGGCAAGCAGTTCACGGTTGCGGCGAAGGTGCAGCACTTTCTGGGAGAACCGCTGGAGGAAAAAACAAGGGGACAAAGTAAAAAGCATTAGGCTGCGACCTTTGCAACTCCTGAGCCCCAACGCGATTCGGCGGCGGATTCTCAGTCGGCAATTGGAAATTGAGAATCGCACAATTACTTTCCAAATACTTCCTTTTCCAACCGTTCCCTCGTCACCGCATCAAGGCTTTCGCTGACCAACACCGTGTCGCCTCGTTCCTCGATCGTCACCGTTCCTTCCTCGGTGGTCCAGCGATGCCTCCCTTTCAGCACTTCAACCTTGTGCTCGTCGTCCCCCGCCGCATTTCGAGAATTACCTGGCTCAGCCTCCTCGGCTTTCTTATACCGTTGCGGCAGCGAGTGCGAATAAATCGCAGCAAATTCCTCAGCCTTTTCCGGACTCGACCAGCGCGACACGTAGAGCAACCCTAGCGGCGCCGCCGTATCCCCCTTGGGCCGCGCCGCATAGTAATATCCGCCGCGCCACTCCGGATAGAGCCGCTTCGAGAGCTCCGGACCCACGTACTGATCCATCAGCATGGCCACATCAAATTCGCCCATGGCGCCAATATCGAAGCGATCATAGTTCTTGAAGTCATGAGCAAAATCGGGCACGGGCATGGGTTCGATCTTCTCGCCTGATAAATAAGTCTCGGGCTGCATGATCTGCCTCGTGGTATGCGGAGGATTAGCCAGCACCCCGGCAAAAGCCTTCTGTTTTCCTCCCACTTCAATCAGCTTGATCACGAATTCCAGCCCGTGACTGTAGGGGAAGGTCAGCGATTCTTTGAGAAAAATCGGAGCATTCTTGAACGCCGTCGAATCCGGTGTTCCATTGGTCATTTCTGATTCCATCGACTTCACCAACTCCGGCGAATCCTCAATCGAGCGGCCCACGGGCGCCAGCGCGTAGTCCAGCATTACCGCTTCCGCCTGGCCTTCCACGACGGCCTGGCGCGCATTCCCCATTTCATCGCTTTCGATGTCGGCGGGTGTGGGATTCTTCTTGGTCTCCCCCAGGTCCTTCTCACCCTTTCTCATCCACTTCTGTAAACCCACCGACTGATCCTGCAGCGCGTGGGTCAGCTCGTGGGCCAGAACTGGTTCCTGCTCCTCCAGCGGAACCCAATCCAGCAAATTCACCGTCTTTGTTTTCGGATCGTAATAGCCGGCTACTTGTTCACGCAGCAAGTCCACGAGCAGTTTTTCCAGGTTGAAGTCGCGCGGCAGGAGACCGAATTTTTTCAGCACCAGCTCCGACCGCTTGAGTCGCTTCGCGTCTTCGTCATTCGTATGCTTTTCAAGATAAGCCACCACTTCATCACGGCTGGTCAGCCTGCGCTTGACTTGGTGTTTGATCGCAAGCCCAGTCTTTTTGCTGTCGAAAACCAGGATCTCATCCACGCTGTGAAAGAGTTCTTTCGCCTGCTGTGGAGTGATTTTGACTTCTTCTTTGGGTGGAGCTGGTTGCTGCTCTTGTGTGGGGCGGACACTTTTGTCCGCCTGCATTTGATTTTGATCTTGGTTTTGACCTTGATTTTGATCCTGCTCAACCCCGCCCGGCGTAGTCTCGGATACGGTCTCCACGGACGACCTGGAACTCTGCGCCAGGCAGACAATTCCGCCGCATACCCCCAGCAAAAACACCACCGTCGCAAGGTGCGGCAGCCGTTTCTTTGCAATCCATTTCGCCGTTATCATTGCCTTCGAGGACGTCACCATAAGTGAGGTCTCAACCATGTCGTTAGCCTTGAATTCCGGTCGTTGCACCGGTCTCGTAGCTGGTCTGTTCGCCGCAGCCCTTATTCTTCTGACCCTCTCTGCCTTACCCATTTCCGCGCAGGATGCTCCCTCTCCAAACAAGCGCCTGCTTGGCTATTACACGGCATGGTCGAAGTACAACACTCCGCCGTATGCAGCGAGCCAGATCCCCTACTCGAAACTCACCCACATCGCGCACGCCTTCGTGCGGCTGGCTAAGACCGACGGCACACTCGGAATTCCTCCCGGCACGATCGAGCCTGCACTCATCTATAAGGCGCACGCCGCCGGCGTCAAGGTGCTGATCTCAATTGGCGGTGGCGACGGCACTCAAGGCCCACGCTTCAACAAAATGGCGGCTTCGGAAACTTCCCGCCAAGCCTTCGTAAAAAATGTCCACGGCTTCCTGGTCAAGTTCGGCTACGACGGTGTCGACATTGACTGGGAGGTGCCCAACGCGGGGGACCGCGCCAATTGCACTACGCTCATGCAGGAACTGCGCAACGCCCTGCCTTCCCCGTGGTTGATTTCCATGGCCACCCCCTCCGATCCGCGTAGCTGGGGACAGGGCTTCGACATCCCCGCGCTGGCCCCGCTGCTCGACTTCATGAACGTCATGACCTACGACTTCTACGGGTCCTGGTCGACCTCGACAGGCCACGTTTCCCCAGTGCTGCAGAGCCCCGCCGACCCTGATCAGGCCGGCAGTGTGAAATCTTCGATGGACCTTTATGCCAATCAGTATGGCGTGCCCCGCGCGCAGCTCAATATCGGGACGCCCTTCTACGGATACGAATTCGACGGCACCGACCAATTGTGGGCACAGTGCAGCACCTGCGTGAACTCTTCGCACAGGTACGCTCCCTACATCAAAGCCCTGGTCAACCAGCAAGGCTGGACGCGCAAGTTCGACAATCTGGCATTGGCCCCGTACCTGACCAACCCGAATGTCCAGAACTCAAAGCTCCCCGGCTTCATCACCTACGATGATGAGGCGACCACCGCGGGAAAGACTCGCTACGTCATGCAGAAACGCGGCTTCGGCGGAATATTTATGTGGGAATTGAGCGGCGATTATGACGGCCACACCCAGAGTCTGCTGGACGCCATGTACAACGCGTGGAAGTCGGCGCCGTAGTTGAGCGGCTGAGACACAGAAATAAGTTTGTCATCATTCTGAGCGGAGTGGAAACGCGGCGAAGCACGAATCTCGGGGAAGGAATCCGCCTCACTTCCTCTGGCAATAGAACTCATCCACCACCTGCCACCGGTCGTCTGGCAGCTTCTCTTCGTTCAGCATGTGAAATTCGTCGCTGCCTCGCCGTGTCATCGTCTGGCGAAGCTCGCAATCGATCCCCAGCATGGTCAGACGGCCCGCAAAAACGACGAAGTTGTCCTGCCATCCGCCCGACTGCAACACGCCATAGAGACCGTCGACAAATGTCATCATCCAGCGGCTACTGAACGGATCGAATGTTAGATACGGCCGAGGATTCCCGCCAGGCCCCCGTGATAGAAATGCGCGTATCACCTTCGCAAAGCTGGTACATGTACAGGTACGTGTCGGTGTATGCCGGAGTCGTGGGCGTAGCCTGCACTCGATTCTCCGCCGACCACTCGCCCACCAACCACTTGAACTCCTCCATCTTGGCCTTAGGGATCGCGGGAAACTTCCCCACCACCTCGCGATTGAAGATAAGCACCTTGCGGCCGGGGTCGAGCACCATGAACCCGCGGCCCACGAGCTGTTCAAAAATCTGCATGAAACCCTCTGTGGCCTCTGTGGTTCAAGCTTTGTTCTTTTCGTCTCTAGCAGGCTGCTGAAAACTTTGATTTCGACTGCTAGTGCGAAGACGACTGGGCTATCAAGCTAAACGCTGGTGGCCTGCTACCGCCGCATCCTCCGCCGCATAATCGAACTGAGCCAGGAACGCAGCGGCCGACGGATTTTCCCGCTCCCAGCGTATCGTCTGCCGGATTGCTTCCTCAATCGCCACCACCTCCTTGTACCCCAACTCGTTGCGGATACGCGCCGAACTCGCCGTCCAATGCTGCGCGGCATTGCCGGGCTTTAGCAAGTGGTGCGGCGTGCGCTCCTCCGGCAGGACGACGAACTCCCCATCCCACCGCATCTCGCTGGCGATTCTCCGCGCCCATTCCAGTTCGCTAAACGATGATTCCTCGCACACGTTGTAGATACGTCGCGCTGCGCGATCATCTGTGGCAGCCACCGCAATGGCTGCGGCCACGTTCTCCACGTAGCCGCGCGGCGAGCGCCAGGCGGCCAGCGCCTCGGGGAAAATGATGTGGTGCCGTCCGTCGACGATGCGCTTCACCACAGGATAAAAACGGTGCAGCCGATCGCCGGGTCCATACACCATGGGCAGCCGCAGCACCGTGCCGGGAAGTTCGCGGTCGTTCATCACGGTGCGCTCCGCCGGGACCTTGTCGTAATCGTCTGTCACCCAAGGAAAAATCTGGCGCATGATCTGCATGATCTCGGTTGGGTAGGCAGCGGTAGCTCCTGCAGCGGACCGCTTTCCGTGCCCTGCGAAACGGCTATCGCGCGGTAAACGTCGATGCTGCTCAGCATGACTACCCGTCGCGTCGCGCCACGGAAGATGTTCATCAGCTCTTCCGCCTGCGGACCCGAACTGATGATTAGGTCAATCACGACATCGGGAGCAAAGCGCTTCAGTTCCTGAGCGCTGGCATTCAGTTGGTGACGGTCGCCTCGAATCTCATCAACGTCAGGGGGCGCGGCGGTGGTGCCGCGATGAAACACCGCCAGCGTGTGTCCCTGCTGCTTTAGCGCGGCCACGGCGACCCGTCCGATGAAGCCGTTCCCGCCAATTAGAAGAACGCGCATAAGACCGTCAAATAATCACAGACTTTCCGCAGCCTGCTACGGCGCTCCTCAAGGATTTCATCGGAGAACTCTTTGCGCTACCCACTCCCCCGCTTCCCGCGTCCCCAATGTACCGCCGATATCCTGCGTGGTCTTCTTCTGCCGCACCGCTTCGAGCACGGCGGCCTCGATCTTCACTGCTTCCGCCACCAATCCCAAATGATTCAGCATCATTGCCGCGGTCAGAATCGCGCCAAACGGGTTGGCGTGATTTTTCCCCGCCATCGGTGGCGCCGATCCGTGTACCGGCTCGAACATCGAAGTCTTGCCCGGATGGATATTCCCACTCGCCGCCATGCCCAGGCCTCCCTGCAGCCCAGCGGCAAGGTCGGTGATGATGTCGCCAAACATGTTATTGGTCACGATCACGTCGAAGCCGCGGGGGTCGCACACCATCTGCATACTCAGAGCGTCCACATACATGTGCTGTGTCTTGATCTGGGGATATTCCCTACCCACTTCCTTGAACACACGTTGCCATAGACCTCCGGCGTGGGTCATGGCATTCGACTTGTCACACAGCAGCACGCGCTGACGCGGTGAGCCGTCGACCTTCTTGTGTAGCTCGCAATATTCGAAAGCGTAACGAATAATGCGCTCCACACCCTTGCGCGTATTGATGTCTTCCTGAACGGCGACTTCATCCGCCGTGCCCTGCTTGAATACGCCACCAACATCACCGTACACGCCTTCCGTGTTTTCGCGGATGACGACGAAGTCCACATCTTTGGGCTCAATCCCTTTCAGCGGACACAGCGCCGCATCGAGCAGCCGCACCGGCCGCACGTTGGCATAGAGATCCATCTTGAATCGCATGCCAAGAAGAATTTCTTTGGCGTGGATGTTGGTGGTGACCCGCGGATCGCCGAAAGCTCCGACAAGAATGGCGTCGAAATCGCGCCCGAGCATGGCGAACCCGTCCGCAGGGACGGTGACACCGTCGGCAAGATAACGATCGGCGCTCCAGTCGAACTCACTCAACTCAACGGAGACACCTGTCGCCTCTATGACCTTTACCGCTTGAGCAATGACTTCCCGCCCGATGCCATCCCCGGGAATAACGGCGATACGCGTCTTGAAACGCGGGTTCGAGTCCACGGCAGAAAATTAACACAAGCCAAACAGAATGAGTAGGATAGCATTCGCAGCGCGGGCAAGACGCCTCATAACTCCGTTATAATCTAGAGAGAAAGCATCATGCTTCCAGCTCTTCACAAAAAACCAAAACCGGCCGCGGCTCAGAGCAGCGAGAATCGTGGCCCATACGCTGTCCGAAACTTCGGCGATACGCGGGCGGAGTTCGCCGCCCTGCGCGCGGGCTGCGGGATTTATGATTTCGGCTGGCGCGCCAAAATCGTGCTGACCGGCAGTGACCGCATGCGCTGGCTGAACGGCATGGTCACCAACAATATCCGGGATCTCGAGGTCAACCGCGGCGTCTATGCTTTCCTGCTCAACCCTCAGGGCCGCATTCTTGGCGATCTTTACGCGTACAACCGCGGCCAGTCCATCCTGGTTGACACCGACCGCAGCCAGCTGGAGAAGATTCTCGCCACCTTCGATCACTACATCATCATGGACGACGTGGAGGTCGCCAATGGCAGCGATGAACTCACGGTCGTCGGCCTCGCCGGTCCGAAGTCGCGCCACGTTTTGAAGGCAGCGGGAATTCAGATTCCGGAGCTGCAGCTCGTCGAGGCCTTTGCGATTCAGTGTGCGTGCGAGTGCGGTTGCCTGGAGTGTACTGTGGTGCGCGGCGCGTACGAAGATCACGAATCCTATGAAATCTGGCTCGCGCCCGCCCACCTTAAGCCGCTTTGGGACGCACTGCTGAAGGCGGGTGCAACTCCAGTCGGCTCGGACGCAATTGAGCTTCACCGAATCGCCCTCGGCATTCCACGTTACGGCCAAGACATTCGCGAGCGCGATCTGCCGCAGGAAACCGAACAAGCCCACGCGCTCAACTTCAATAAAGGCTGTTACGTCGGACAAGAAATTGTTGAGCGCATTCGGTCGCGCGGCAACGTGCATCGCAAGTTCACCGGCTTTGTGCTCGAACATGAACCAGCCTTAATCGCGCTGGGGACAACATCGGACGGAACGAGGGCCGCTGCAACCAATACCAAGATCACGTCTGGCGGCAAGGACGTGGGTGAAGTCACCAGCCTTGCTTCCCTGCCCACGACGCACGGCAGTAAGAGCGTAGCTCTTGGGTACATTCGACGCGAAGTGAGCGCTGCGGGCAAAGAGGTCGAAATCGGTGGTGCACGCGCGGTCGTGGCGTCACTGCCGTTCACCGATATTTGAGCCGGTAAGTACCTATCGGCAAGCTCCAAACTGCAGATTTTGAGGAAGACCTTTATGGCTGAGAAAAAACAGGAACCAAGTTTCACCGTTACCGACCGGCGTTTATTCACGTCCGAGGGCAAACTACGAACTGATGTGACAGACGAAACCGAAAGGCCAGAGCCAGCCCCTCAGTCGGCGCCGCCGAAAGAAACCGAAGCCAACCACTCTTCGCCGGCAGCCGCAGACAAATTCTCCTCCCCAGAGTCGCAGTCAGCGGTTCTGGACCGGGACCTGCCTGTTCCCCCTACCGCCGCCGAGCAGGAGGCACAGGCAAATGCGTACCAGCAGTCTTCGAAAGATTTGGACTCTCGTGTGGAACTTAGTGGTCAGTCCGCCAAAGATTTCGAAATGACGTTTGAACGCTTCATGGCGTCGCTGTACATGACTGCCATGATGCAGTTGGGCCTTATGCATGAGCAGGGCGCGCAACCGCGTGTTGACATCATTGGCGCGCGCCAGACCATCGACACTCTCAGCCTGATCGCGGAAAAGACCAAGGGTAACCTCACGGCGGCGGAACAAAGCTTTCTGCAGAATAGCCTTTACGAGCTGCGCATGGCATACGTCGAGGTCACGAATGCGCTCTCGCGTCCGCCGGCAGCTCCCGCTACCGGAACCATGGGACGATGAAAGCCACGCTCACCGTGCTGGGCAGCGGCACTTCCATGGGCGTGCCCACGATTGGCTGCGATTGCGCGGTGTGCCACTCCACCGATCCTCACGACCGCCGCACTCGGCCTTCCATCATGATTGAGTATGGCGGCAAGATTGTTCTGATCGACACCACTCCCGATTTCTACGCGCAGGCGATTCGCGAGCGAATCAAGTGGGTAGACGCCGTACTCTACACTCACAGCCACGCCGACCACATTCTGGGCATCGACGACTTGCGGCCCTTGAGCTACCAACATAAACCGGACAAGCTTCCTCTTTACGCTCGTCCCGATGCCGCCGCCTTTCTGCGCAAGATGTTCAGCTATATTTTTGACGCCGATTACAAATTTGGCGGGCTGCCCCGGCTGGAATTACGTCCGATTGATGGGCCCGTTGAATTGTTTGGAGCACGCTTTGAACCCGTCAGGCTTATCCACGGAGAAGCGGAAATTTATGGCTTCCGCTTCGGTTCGGCCGCCTATCTGACGGATCACAGCGAAATCCCGGAGGCATCGTTTCATCAGTTGGAGAGATTAGACATTCTGTTTCTGGACGCGCTGCGGCACAAGCCACACCCCACGCACTCGACGGTTGAAAATTCCCTGCGCATCGTGGAACGGGTAAAGCCGAAGCGGGCATTCTTCACCCATATTTGCCATGACCTCGGCCATGAGGCTACGAATGCCACCCTGCCCCGCCACGTGCAATTGTCATACGACGGGCTGAAGCTGGAGTTTGAAATCAGTGGTCAGTGATGATTGGTGAGTGTCTACTGCGAACACGGATCACTGAGCACTAGCCACTGTTCTTCTAAATGCACATTTTCCGCAAACTCGACGACGTGCCCTCTGACTTCGGGCCAACCCTCGTCAGCGTCGGAAACTTCGACGGCGTACACCGGGCCCATGCCTACGTCCTGCGCGAAATCGTTGCTCGCGCCCGGTCTGCCGGCGACAAGGCCGTGGCAGTAAC
>WNFA01001050.1_pt1 | contig 22254 bp, 13 predicted proteins | sample 5400481 | NCBI WGS metagenome assembly WNFA01 (sample SAMN13153340, study PRJNA577476) | soil metagenome | isolation source: 120 cm saprolite under Douglas fir tree site 2 hole 1 replicate 2 | place: USA:California | collected 2015-04-18
GGACTTGTGGCCCGCGTCGATATTCGCTGACAAGAAGCCCCAACTGGCATGATAACTTCCGGGCGGCCCGTCATTTGTGAAGAATCGGACGGAACGTCAGGAGGCCGACACTATGATTGGCTGGAGGACCCTATGGCGACCTTGGTTATGATGGGTTCTCGTACGACCTGCAGAGGATTCGTCGCAGAAATGAAAGTGACGGATTGCTTCCCGTCTGCGCCGACTACCTGCCCCAAGGCAGAATTTTCGCGATCACGTCGAATAGCTTGAGCTTATCGAGAAGATAGGTTGCAACGCCGAGGGAGACAAAGAGCTGTGTCTTGGGCCACTGGAAGCGCTTTTCCATCAGATCGCAGCCCCGATTTGTCGCCTCGAATCTGTCGCCAATACCGAAAGATTTGTAAGTCGTCGCCAACAGGCGGGAGGCCTCTAGCGACCAGATCGGCGGCGCGTCAACAAACTGGCGCTGAAAATCCCGGACAGACTGGAGAACCTTTTGAACGGCCCAAGGACGCGGCCGGTAAAATGAAAGCGTGGAAGAAATCTCCTGCACTCGACGATCTGCATTGTCCAGCAGTCGCCGAAGAATAATGCAATTTTCGAACAACTGAACAGCGCGAAAGAGGGTCTTTTCGTACTCATGCTCATTGACGCTGTTACTGTAAACAGCGAGGGCGTCTGTCCAGCGGACATAGAGCCGCTCATACCTCCGTCTGCTGATATTATTCTCAGCGTTCACATACTGATCCAGAAATCTGAGTTCCTCATCCTCGTAGTTGCCGGTGAAAACTCGACCGAGATCGGTTGCATTGTCCTTGCAAAACGTATCGAGATCGCCAGTTCGCGCCCGAATTGCTACAAAAGGGTATTCCCGATCGTTTTCCACGATCCCCAGATCAAGGCTGTTGACCTCACGATAGGGATCTCCGGAATCCCACGTCCGCCGTTTCAATTCCAGAGGATCTGTTCCTTCGGTGATGGTCTGCCAGACCGAGAACACTCCGGCTCCGTACTCGGGGCTCACCAATATGGAATTGCCCTTCGCGTGAGCTAGGCGCGCAGAAGGCGGGAAGCAGAATCGTCCGAGACTCGGTATTGGTTCGCGACCGAAGACCCAGTTGCGGCTCTCAAGATAGAGGTTTTCCAAATCCTGATTCCCGTGCGCACGGCTCAGTTTTCTAAGATCAGCTCTGGAGACTCTGTCGTTGCGGAACTCGAGGTCAAATAGCGAAACGAGGTCAATCCTCTCGTACTCCATAAGACCGCCTCATTGGATTTACAAGCGCGATTCTAGCGCAATGAAGTCACAAACGGAGCGAAACCATTCGTGTTACCCGTGCCGCGTCGATGGTTGGCAATCCGGAAGTCGGCCGGAAACGGGGTTCGCGGAGATCAATCGTCATGTCCGCGAACGGGACTTCTGGCCCCTTGTGCGCGAGCGTGGCAGGCCTACATGCTTGACATGCTCGAGACCGTCAGGATCAATCTTGAGTCAGAGTTACGGGTAAGTAGTTGCTCCGTATCCCAAATCCTTGTCTGCATGGAATTCCTTCGGTCAAGATGACACAGATCGGGCAAAAATCGCTAGAATGCAACTGGCTGCCGTCGTCGCCTGGAGGATCCCGCACCATCTACGATAAAGCACAGCCAACCTAAAACTTTTCCCAACCCCCGCTCAGAGCCACCTCTTCGACCATGTGTTGACCCAAGCGCCGGTAACTCTCGAACTGCGATTCCGTAAACCACTGATTCGCGGTGCTGTCATGGGGGAAAGTGCTGTGCTCAAACCGGTAATTCAAAATGTCTATCGGTTCGCTCGGCAGCTCATCCTGTTTTTCCCGTTTGATCGCGCCCGTCAGCGAGGACTTGATATACAGGATTTCCCCGTGCTCCTTGTCCGGTGTCTCGGGATAGCGAATCGTGCCGCGAACATGGTGCGCCTTGCAACGACCGGTCTCTTTGTTGGGGCGCAGCGCCTCCAGATCCAGCGTGATCTCCACACCGAAATCAATCCGGCATTTCCGGATGGCGGAAGCGATGCCCGCGAACATGTGCTCCTCGTCCTGTTCTGCATCGCAGATCACGATGCGATAGCACCTCCGCCGCACCAGTTCGTAAAGTCCCATGTTGTCAAAGTGCCCTCCATCGCTCAGGTAAACGTACTTGGACTCGTCATTCGCCATCCCCAGAAGCTCTTTGCCCAGCTCGAAAGGAGCGAAGCGCGGTGACGGCCACTCCGGCAGCTCGCTGGCCGGCCCCACGGCCTTCCCCGCGAATTTCGATCTTCGCGGGTTGAACAGCCACCAGCCCAGCCTCACATTGAACATCGTGAGAAGGAAAGCAATCGAAGGATTGCTGTGATACCCCATGTTGGGACTGGCCGCCGCGCCGGAAATCGCCACCGCGGTCGCAATGTTGATCCCGCCATTGGGAACCGCGTACAGATCCGTCGGCACGAAACCGTTGAAGCTCAGGTGGCGTTTCCCCGTCCCTGACGTCCATCCGACGTGATATCCGCAATACAGCGGAGTAAATGCGAACGACGCCGCCTTGCGCTCTTGCCACGCCAAATCCTGTCCAAAGGTAAGGTTGATCGTCGTGCAGATAATCGGGTACGGACCCAGGTATCCTTTCTCGACATTTTGTGCCCCTGCGGACGTTTGCGTTGCTGCTGTTCCGCCGGCCGCCCCGGCAGAGGACGAACTGCCCGAACCGATCATCCCAGGAGGGAGCAGTTGCGACATCTTCATTTCATCTGTGTCGCGGTCGTCGAAACCGGTCAGCGGATTGGGGTCCCGTCGCGCGTTGGTGGCGCCCAGGTAGCAGCGCGTCAAGCGGTTACGGTAAAACGGGTTCATCGAAAAATCGTTGATGTCCACGCGAAAACCGAAAAGCACAAAAATAAACAGCGGCGCCGCCAAGGGAACCCAGAAGGTCCATCCATTGGCCGCGGACTTGCCGCACATCGCCGCAAATTTCGAAAGCAATAACAGCAGCCCCAGGATGAAGATGGGCGGTCCGAAGGTGGTCAGCAGCGCCAGGGTGCCCGCGGTCTTCTCGGAGTCCTTGGCGCCTCCGGTCTTGTTGCTCTGTCCCGCCAGGACAGCTCCCACTGTGGTCACAATCCAGGTGACCACGGCCGCCCACTTCACGCCCTTCATCCAACGCGTGGCGTCCGAAAACAGATACGGACCCAGCAATGCAATCCCGAAATACCCCACCCACAGAACCCCGAACAGCAAGGCCCAGGCTCGCACTCGCCCCAGCCATTCCCGCAGCCAATCCCGGAAATCGCGTCCGATGAGGCCCGCTCCCAGGACCAGGGACATGAAGGAAGCCGCAAGCATCATCACCGGGCCGAAAGTGAGCTGAAGCTTCCAGTCATCCGGCCGGCCAAGCGCAACGTATAAAGAGATGGGCATCTCCGCGTGCAAGAGCCAGTTCGCGCCCCATAAGAGCAGCGTGCCTCCGGCCGCAGCTACCGCGGCGTTAAACAAAACCACACCACCAATGGCCACCAGAATGATTCTGATTTCATACCAGACTCGTTTCCAGCCAGAAGGTTTCGCGGTCAATCCGCGCGCCATCTTGTAGACATCCAGACACGCCCCGGCAAAAGCGAGCGAAGCAACCAGCACCCACTGAGCCAAAAAGACGCCGAAGAGGTCCCATTTGTGCACACCGTGGTTTACAACATGCTTCAGGTAAAACACGCCGGCCAGCAGCAGCGGGAGGATCACCGCGAATTGAATGGTGTTCTCGTTGCCGCGGTCCAGGAATCCCTTTCGCGCGAATCCATTTTTCGAAGGCGCAGGCGGCCCGCCGGTGATCCGGTCGTACTCGTGCCACAGCGTATAGGTAATGCTGGCGAGTGCGAGCAGGAACAGGATCACCGCTGCCGGCACAAATCCAACATCGGATTTTTGGATCAGGTACGGAGCGACCAAGTTGGGCAAGTGTAGGAGCAGAAATAGAATCGAGACCAGAATCAGCTGGTTGAGGAACGTGTTGCGGAACCAGATGGCCACCGCCACCCAGGTGTCCCCGGTAAGCAGCCCCTTCTGCGGCGTCAGATAATTGCTGTATTTGCGCAGCCAACGGATCGGTTCCGGATGGCATGGCTGGCCGCAGTCGGGAAGCGGTTTCAATTTCTTCTCGACTTCACCCAAGGTTTCGCGTTTCACCCACGCCGCAAACCATTCGTGAATGTACCCGCCCCCGGATACGCTCGAGAGATAGTCGAATCGCGAGAGCATCCCAGGCTCGTCGTCTTCGTGTGGTAGGCCCGCGAGCCCCTGAAGAATCCCCAGATTCAGCGTGGCGCTGCGAATCCCGCCCCCGGAAAAACAAATGCCCTGGAGTTTTTTGAGCCTGGCCCACTTGTACGGATCATCGCCGGGATCAAACTGGTCGTCGGTCTTGGTAACAAGGATGCGGCGCCGACGGATCGCCGGGATTTCCTGGGCAAGCAGCCACTGGCTTGGCGTGAAATTGGTAAGCGACGCCAACTGCTCCTGCAGATGAGGCTTGCCGTCTATGAACTCGGCCAGTGCCGCAGGATCGCTTTTGATCTCAACGATCTTGGCGGCGTGCGGGAGGTCTTCCGGCACCTTCGGCAGCTGCGACACTTTTATTGCGAGCGCGGCCAGGTAATCGTTGGACTTGATGTCAGCTGGGTTTTCAGCCATGGGACCCTCTGCCCCGACAGGCCCTTATGCGTCCGGCACCCGTGCCCTGCCGCTTCGATCATCTGAAAGACCAGTGGGTCACCCTCACTGTCAGTAGTGCCCGAGAAGAGCAAAGCGTTTCACGGTTTGTTTGTGGTAGCTACATTGAGTCTTGTCGAGGGTCATGGATGCTCTCGTGAACGCTCCCACGATGTAGCACGGTTCGTCCCTAGGCCCTTGAGCGAGCCTTCTGCAAAAGCCAACTCTAGAGAAAGTGCCCAAGAAGGAGAATTGATCTCGCTTCGTTTTCCACAATTCAATTTTGCACGGAAAATAAGGATCCTCTCCAAGAATGGCGTCCGCGCTAGTGGCCACTCGGAAGTTAGTCTGCAGGTGCCGGTCCAGAAACGGGGTTGTAGGAAGCCAAAGGCGAAGGTCTGGGCGGGTTGTTGGGCACTCGGAGACTCATCCACTTCCCGAATCCCTTGCCTCCTCACTTCCCCAGCCCTTGCCGCGCAAAAATAAAAACAGCCGGCAGGAGGGCTAGACTGCCGGCCATTTCTTTTTGAATAAGCGAGACTCAGGATTAAATTCCTCTACGTTCTCAGCTTCCGGCACTTCCTTTCCCCTACTGCGGGAACCGCCCCCGATCCACCAGCTCTCGCACGCGCGGCCAGGGGTTCGTAGAAGCAGAAGAAGTAGAAGTAGAAGAAGTGGAAGAAGTAGAACCTGCCAAATCGGGTTCGAGGGCCGAACTCGGCTGGACGCACGGGGTCTGCACGGGTGCAGTCGGATGCGGCAAATCGGGCACCGCCGCATTGATGGTATGAAAGTTGAGCGCGCGCGCCAGATTTTGCACATCGTGCGAGGCGTCGCGTGCAGTCAGAGGAGAAAGTCCGAACCGCCATTCAATCAGCTTTAGGATCGAAGTGTGGTCGAATACCATTCCCTTCACCTTCGGGTCGCCCGGCTCACCTCGGCTGAACGGCGACGCGATGATCGTGGGAACGCGGAAGCCCAGGAGCGCTTTTCCGTTCACAAGATCGATATCAACGCTATTTGCGGGCGCTGCGGCACGCGGCGGTGCCACGTGGTCAAAGAACCCGCCCCACTCGTCGTAGGTCACGATCAAGACGGTGTTCGACCACGACCCCATTGTCACCGCATGGAAGATATCCGCAAGGAACGCATCTCCCGCCCGAATGTCCGCGGGCGGGTGATCGTCGTTCGTCGTGCCGGGCGCGCTAAAGCCAGTGAAAGCAGGGTCCACAAATGACACCGCAGGGAGTGTTCCATTCTTAGCGGCGCTCATGAAAGCCGCTATGTTTGGAAACGGAGGAGGAGTGGTGATCCCGTTCAGGAAGTATTTCGGACCCCAAAGGATTAGGAAAGGAATGTTTGACCAATAGTACTGCGCACTTACGCCAGCCGCGAGGAGTTTGTCCCAAATCGTTGGCAGGTTGGTGGACACCAGCGTGTTTTCAAGGCGGTCGGTTTGTGCGGAGTGCAGGAAGAAACGATTGGGAAACGTCGGGCCGAGGATGGAGCAGAAGGAGCGGTCCAGCGTGGTGTAGTTGCGCGCCAGCGCGTTAAAGAACGGCCGGTCGTCTTCGACATAATAGCCGATAACGTAGTCGTCGTTCGCGCCTGAGCGCAGGAATCCGTCCATCGCGCCGCCGTCGTACTGCACGCGGCCACCGTCATAGGAGTGGTCAGGATCGGGATGGCCGCAGCCTTGAAAGTCGGGAGCCAGCGGTTGAGTAGTGTGAGCTACGCCAGCTGCATCCAGGTACGTAAGCCCTGCCTGCATTCCGTCGGCGTTGGGTAGCCAGCCAAGCAGGTGATCAAAGCTCCGGTTTTCCATCATGACCACAACGATGTGTTCGATGCCAGAATCTTCCGGAGGCGGGAGGGAAGCCTGGCCGAGATTTTGGGCGAATGCCTCGGCGCCCGGCAAGCCGGTTGCTCTCGCAACCAGAGCAGCTCCGGATGCGCCTGCCGCGGTGAAGAGAAAATCGCGTCGCTTAATGCGCATGGCTGTAACTCCTTTCTGGATTTACTTGACGTGGACCCGCGTGAAGGGGCTTCCGAGAGCAAGAACGTGGAACGAGATTCTCCGAAGCGGAGCGGGAAAGCCGGCAGCGAGGGGCAACTGCATGCGGGGTCCAAACAGGAAAGAAATCCTGGGAATCGTAGCCTCAAGGGAGTTCCTTGTCAAACTGTTCGCGTGTCCTCCTCCGCAAAAGAAGAGTTGGTCCAGTTTGAGATTGTTCAAGGCCCCAAGGGTTCCCAAGCGGCCAACGTCTCGAAGAACGGAAGCTAAGGAATTCTCAAGGCAACTGGCCGGCAGCTCTGCCCCCTGCCGGCCGTTTTCTATTTTGCGCGGCAAAGGAGGCTCAGGAAGTGAGGAGGCAAGGGATTCGGGAAGTGGATGAGTTTCCCAGTGCCGCGTCATCCGCCGCAGCCCGCAGCAAAACCAATGGAGCTTTCAACTTCCTGCAAGCGGACTTATGACTCGGAATAGGCCCATCATCGCGAGGGTCTACGGAAGGTCTCGCCGGTCATTGATGACAAACAGCTAAGATGGCCCGTCAGTCGGTAGACCCTTCTGGGTTTGCACCAGGAGTACGGGAACAGCAGTTTCTTCGCCGTTCAGAATAACAACGGAAGGCGAGCCAACCGGCAGATCATATGGATGAGCATCTTGGATGCTCTCACGATTTCTGTAACGAATGGGCGGTTGATGTCACAACTTATAGAGAAAACACCCGATACCAACGATAGGAGGGAGAGATGATGAAGATGCTTCGCTCCGGAGTCACGACCACGTTGCTTTTCGGGCTGTTATACGCCTGCGCATCGTCCGCTGCACAAAAGGAGCCGCCCAAGACGCCACCGAAGCAGGCGGCCGCGAAGGCGCCCACCGCGAAGGAGCAGCTCTCGCCCGAGGAAGCGAAGAAACGCAAGGACTGGGCGCTGTCCATGCACAAGCAGGCGGCGCCGAAGAAAGGGTGCTTCACCGCCACTTATCCCGATACCGAGTGGAAGGAAGTGCCGTGCGGGCCCGCGCACAACATTCCGATGATTCCGCGGCACGGGCCGCGGCCCTTCGTGGTGGGGAACAGCAACGACGTCTCGGCGGGAGCGCCGTCGGGATTCATCTCCCAGGTGATCGGGCATTTCGAGAACATCAGCAACGTGACCAGCGAAAGCGGACCGATCGGAAACTCGGGGCCGTCGATCACCAACGCGTACACGCTGCAGATCAACATGAATCAATTCACCAGCACCGTCTGCAGCGGATCACCGAACCCGAATTGCAAGGGCTGGGAGCAGTTCGTCTACGAGAACGACGGCTCTTCCGGCGCCGCCTATATCCAGTACTGGCTCATCAAGTACAACGCGACCTGTCCGGCGGGCCAGAACTGGAACCAGTTCTCCTTCAACGGATCGACCGACATCTATTGCTGGAAGAACAACAGCGGCGGTGTGGTGACGGTGCCCAACCAGCCGATCACCAACATCACCAACTGGATCTTCAGCGGAACTGTCAGCGCGACGAGCGACAGCGTCACCATGACGGTGGGGGGGACCGCGCACACGAGGAACGGCGACAATGCCGTCAACGCCGCGAACGGTTGGACGACCGCCGAATTCAACCTTTTCGGCGACGGCGGCAACAGCTCGGGCGGCGGCACGGCCAGCTTCAACAGCGGAGCTTCCGTCAACACCCGGACCGAGATCATCTACGGCGGCACCAGCGCGCCCAACTGCGTGGCCGCAGGCTTCACCGCCGAGAAGAACAACCTCAGCTTCGGGCCGACCGCTCCGGCGGCGACGGCGCCGGGACCGGCAGTCATTTTCGAGGAGAGCTTTGCCGGCGGCGCAACCTCGAACTGCGCCGCTGCCTCGACCATTGGCGACACCCACCTGCGCACGTTCAACGGCCTGTTCTATGACTTCCAGGCGGCGGGCGATTTTACCCTGGCGGAGGTCGCTCCCGGCTTCACGGTTCAGACGCGGCAGGTGTCGGGCGCGCCGACCTGGCCGAATGCGACGGTGAACAAAGCCGTCGCCGCCCGCTTCGGCAAGACCAGGGTGGCCATCTGTCTGGCCCCGCCGCAAGGCGACCAGACGCTGCGGGTCCACGTCGACGGGAAGCTCACGCCCATCGAGGACGGGAAGACGGTCGAGCTGCCGGAGGGCGTGGTCATCCGTCGGCAGGGCAACGTCTACCAGATCGCGGGCGAGGACGGTGATTCGGTGCGCGCCGAAGTCAACTCCACCTGGATCAACGTGGACGTCGGCCTGGACAGCTGGCCTTCCTCGGTGCATGGCCTCATCGCCAACCCCAACGGAAACGTCAACCAGATCGAGACGCGCGATGGCGTCGTGCTGACGAACCCGTTCAGCTTCGATGACCTCTATCATCGATTTGCCGACAGCTGGCGGGTCTCAGGTGATGCTTCGATGCTGTCGGCCTGCAACGCCGAGGAGGTTATCGAGGTCGGCATTCCCAAGCGGTCTTTCTATGCCAAGGACCTCGAGCCGGGCATCCGCGAGAAGGCGCAGGGAGTCTGCACGGCGGCGGGCGTGAAACCGGGACCGCTGCTTGAGGCTTGCACCCTCGACGTCGCGGTGATTGGTCAGGACGCCGCAGCCAAAGTGTTCGTCGACGCGATTCCACCCGCGAACGTGGGGACGGTTGCCGGTGGTGGCCGCGGCGGCATCCTCGAAAAGTGGTGGTGGCTGTTGTTGGTGCTGCTTGCGGTCATCGTCATTGTGTGGTTCTTGATGCGCAAGAAGCCGTAGAATTCAGAAAGTTGAAAGAATCCAAGAGCGGTCGCTCAGAATTCTAACGGCCGCTCTCGGAAATCCCTTTGATTTCGCGCTATCACAGCTTGGCCTTGAACTCGCTCACGTAACGGCGCCCATGAAGACGCGTTTCATCACACTCCTCGCCCTCGTCGCGAATGGGCTTCCATTTCCGAGCCCTGTCCGATCCACGGTCGTCCCTACCGCGACAGTGATCCAAGCGCTTGGTCTCGCGGTCTGGAAAACGGGGTTCGGGTCCCTAGCCTTCTTCGTGGATGACCATACTGAACGCGGCGCAGGAGGCCGCGAGTATGGGACATCGGAAAAAGACAAGCAAACGCTCACGGGCCAAAACGATACTTCGGCTGCCAGACTTGGAACAATCGAAAAACGCAGTTCTGAACTCGCTCGCAGCGGCCAGTTCCCAAGAGTCGTATGGACATGCCATCGATGAATTCATCGGCTGGTACTGTTCCGAGCCGCGCTTGGCCTTCAACCGTACTGTTGTCCTTCGTTACCGATTCTTTCTCGAACAAAAGAACCTGGCGCCCTCGACAATCAATGTGCGCTTAGCGGCTGTCAGACGACTGGCACACGAGGCGGCTGATACTGGACTCCTGAGTCCTGAATTGGCAGCCGGAATCGGTCGCGTTAAAGGCGCAAAACGCTTGGGTGTTCGGATCGGAAACTGGCTGACCGTCGAACAGTCCAGAACCTTGCTCGCAGAACCGGGGTTAGATAGCCTGCGAGGCAAACGTGATCGAACGGTTCTAGCGTTGCTCATCGGGTGCGGCCTGCGACGTGCGGAGCTGGTAGGACTCGGACTGGAAGATTTTCAGGTCCGCGAGGAGCACTGGGTGATTGCCGACCTGATCGGCAAAGGAAAGCACATTCGCACAGTGCCAGTTCCGGCCTGGGCAAAGCGCGTTGTTGATGAGTGGGCCGATGCAGCGAGTATCAGTACAGGTGCGCTCTTCCGGCGAGTAGGCAGGCTAGGAAAGATATGGGGCGCACGCCTCACACCGAAAGCCATCTGGCACATCGTCAACGCGGCTGCGAAACGTGCTGACATCAAGAATCTCGCTCCGCACGAGCTACGCCGCACCTGCGCACGACTCTGCCACTTAGCTGGGGGAGAACTTGAACAGATTCAGTTCTTGCTTGGCCATGCATCGGTTCAGACGACCGAGTATTACCTCGGATGCAAACAGAAACTGCGACACGCGGTGAATGACAACCTGGGACTGGAAGATGTCTGACGGATTATTCATGGCCTCGAACGGGACTTATGGCCCAGAGCGGTCGCCGACCGTCCCTCTTTCTCCGAATGGCACGTCTGCCACGCACCTGGCGAGCAGGTGGCAGCACCTACTGTTGCTTGCGTCGCGGAGCTGTAAACAAACAGTGCACTCTCTCTGGCAGTTGGAATGGGGGTATCGTAGCGCATGGACTCCACGACTCACGATCTGTCCCGTGTCCTAATCGAACTCGGACTGATCGTCGTTAGTCTTGCGATCCTTGCTCGCATCGCAAGTCGTTGGGGCTTCTCTGCCATCCCTCTCTATCTGCTGGCTGGCCTCGCCTTTGGTAAAGGAGGGCTGGCGCCACTCAACCTCAGTGCCGGCTTCACTCACATCGGCGCCGAAATCGGTGTGCTTCTACTTCTCTTCATGTTAGGTCTCGAGTACACCGGACACGAGCTGGTCACGAATCTCCGGAGCGCGTTTCCCGCTGCCATCGTTGATTTCGCCCTCAACTTCACGCCTGGTGTTGTTGCGGGACTCCTACTCAAGTGGAAACTGCTCGCTGCAGTCCTGCTAGGCGGTGTGACCTACGTCTCTTCCTCCGGCGTAATTGCTAAGGTCTTGGCCGAACTTCGTCGCCTCAATAATCCGGAAACTCCAGCCGTGCTGTCGATCTTGGTGATAGAGGATTTGGCTATGGCCGTCTATCTGCCTCTCGTTGCTGTGCTTCTCGCCGGAGGCGGCCCAGGAAGAATGGCCCTGTCCATCTCCGTGGCATTAACCACCGTACTTCTGGTTCTCGCCCTCGCTGTCCGCTACGGCGGCCCCCTTAGCCACGTTGTTGCTCATCGGTCCGATGAGATCGTACTTCTCACCATTTTTGGCGTGGTCCTTCTCGTCGCCGGAGTTGCGCAGCGGCTCCAAGTCTCGGCCGCTATCGGCGCATTTCTCGTGGGCATCGCAGTCTCCGGACCCATGGCTGAACAAACGCATCGTCTGCTCGCGCCTCTTCAAATCGACCCGGCAACCCTGCCGTCCGCGCTGCCCTCCGCCGTTTTGCTGAGCGTTGTAACCGCGGTGACAAAAGTGTTGACCGGTTTCTGGGCTGCGCGGCGAACCGGTATTGATCGGCGAGGACGCTTGCGGGCGGGCATGGCCTTGGTGGCGCGTGGCGAGTTCTCAATCGTAATCGCAGGTTTGGGTACCGGCCTCGAGCCGCAACTTGGACCGCTTTCAGCCGCCTATGTGCTCTTTCTTGCGGTGTTCGGTCCGATCCTCGCCCGTGCGGCTAAATAGGTTTCTTCAAACAAGTCGTGTGCCCGAATGTGCTAAGTGTTCGCTAATGTCTGGTCGCCGTCCACAAACGGGGTTCGAGGAAATCGGACCGCGAGTATCATTCAGCAGGAGCTCACTTCCGCGAACGGGACTTCTGGGGAGTCAGGGGAGACTTCAGTTCTCAATTTTCGGGATGGAACATTTACGACAAAATCTCGTCTAATAGGCCATGCGGTCACTGTGGCGAGACATTCGTTACGGCCTACGCGGACTGCGTGCAAACCCCGGATTCTCCGCGCTAGCGATGGCGACTTTGGCGCTGGGCATCGGTGCTGGGACGACCATGTTCAGCGTGATAAAGAACGTCTTACTTTCGCCATTCCCCTATAAGGACGCGGACGAGATTGCGACGTTCGATATCCACGACCTGGACAACGCACGGCCCGGAGGGCGAGGGTGGTTGAAGCCTGCGGAATATCTGGAGTTCCGCGAGCAGAACCACGTGTTCAGCGAAGATATCGGCGGCGGGGTCGAGGATGTGCTTTGGACATCTGGCGAAGGAACGGAGCAGTTCGACGGGGCGTACGTCACGCCGAACACATTTCGTTTCCTCGGTGTGGCGCCGCTGTTGGGACGCACGATCACGCCGGAGGACGCCAAGCCCGGGGCACCTCCTGTCTTCGTGATGAGCTACAAGATGTGGCAGCGGCGATGCAACCGGGACCCGGCGATCCTGGGGCGGACCTTCGTGTTGAACGGAAGGCCCACGACGCTGGTGGGCATCATGCCGAAGCGATTCACGAAGCGAGCGGCAGACCTGTACCAACCGGCGGAGCTGGACCGCGCGGACGACCGGTGGTTCATGTTCCAGGCGCGCTTGAAGCCAGGCGTGACGTTGAAGCAGGTGGAGGCGGATCTGCTGCCCATCGCGCAACGCTGGGCCCAGGAGCATCCCAAGGACTACCCGAAGCGCTTCACCATTGAGGCGAGCAGTTGGGTGGACAGCATAGTGGGGCCGTTCAAGAAGACGCTGTACACGCTGGGGGCAGCGGTGGCGTTGCTGTTGTTGATTGCCTGCGCGAACGTGGCGAATATGCTGCTGGCGCGGTCGACGACGCGTGACCGGGAGATGGCGATCCGCGCGGCGTTGGGAGCGAGCCGATGGCGCGTGGCGCAACAGTTGCTTATAGAGAGCCTGCTCTTGGGCATCGGAGGCGCGGCCCTGGGCACCATCATGGCCTACGGTGGGATCAAAGCGCTTGTGGCATTCATTCCCGACGGCGCGATTCCGCGGGAAGCAGAGATCGGGTTGGACGCTCCAGTGTTGTTCTTTAGCCTGGGGCTGGCGGTAGTGACGGCCCTGTTGTTCGGCCTTGCGCCTGCGTTACAAATGGCGCGGCGGGACATTGTCGAGCCGCTAAAGGACTCCGGCCGGGGAGTGAGCGGCGGATTCCGGCGTGGCAAGTTGAGGAGCGCGTTGGTGGTCGTGGAACTGGCGCTCTCACTGGTCTTGCTGACGGGGGCGGGGCTCATGATGCGGACGTTCGCGGCGCTGCTCCAGGTAGATCTAGGATTCAACCCGAACAACATTTTGGTGGCGCGGCTACCGTTTCCGCGCGGGCAATACAAAACGGCAGCCGACAAAGAGCGATTCTTCAGCCAATTGCTGGCGCGGTTGAAGGTGTTGCCGGGGGTCGTCGAAGCGACGGAGACCAGCACACTGCCTCCGTACGGAGGCATTCGCACCGAGATAGAGATCCCCGGCAAAACGCACGGCGACCGATGGGACGCGCTCTACCAACTGGTTAGCGAAGGCTACTTCCGGACGCTTGGTGCGAGGCTCATGCGTGGACGGCTGCTCACCGAGGGTGAAATGAACGACGCGCGGAAAGTGGCGGTGGTAAACCAGACGCTGGTAGAGAAGTACTTCGGGCATGAAGACCCGATCGGGCGACAGATTCAGATCCAGCAGTTGGGCTCGATGCCGAATTCGCCGGTTGCCAATCCCGTTTTCGAAATCGTAGGCATCATTGGAGACATGAAAAACCAGGGAATCCAGGAGCCGATCCGGCCGGAGATTTTCATTCCCTACACAATCACGGGGAATTTCGAACGCGGGATTCTGGTGCGCACGGCAGGCAGAGCAATGCCGTTGTTGCATCCGGTGCGGCGAGAAATCTGGGCGGTCGACCATAACGTGGCGTTAACGATGACGCGCACCCTCGAGGATTTTCTTTCGGATTTTTCGTATGCGCAACCGCGATTCATTTTGTTGGTGCTCGGGGTGTTTGCGGGGATCGGGCTGCTGTTGGTAGCCATTGGTGTGTATAGCGTCATAGCGTACACGGTGTCACGACAGACTCACGAGATCGGGATCCGGATGGCGCTAGGTGCGAGCCGCAAGGATGTGATTGGAATGGTGTTGCGGATGGGACTGTGGTTGATCGCCGTGGGTCTGAGCATTGGGGTGGGCGCGAGCCTCGCGGTGAACAAGGTAATTGCGAGCGAATTGTGGGGCGTGTCGCCACGTGATCCGGTCACGTTCGTCGGTGTGGGGCTGGTGGTGCTCGCCGCAGGTGTGGCGGCATGCTGGTTCCCGGCCCTGCGCGCGACACGAGTGGATCCGCTGGTGGCGCTGCGGTTTGAGTGAAGGTCCAGAAGGCGTGCATTTCGGAACCGCTTAGGAACCCAGCTTCACTCAATGTGGCCGATCCACGGCACCCCAGATTTTCGGCGGTTCCCCCGGTAGCGGCTCGGGGTTTTCATCCTCCCGTTCTTTGAACGCGCTAGGTGGTGGTAAGAACACGGTTCCTCGATCCTTCGTTCGGCCCTTCCCCCTTAACCTTGTGCGAACGGGTTCCAGCATTCGGAGCAGATATCGTATTCCTTGCCCTCAATTTCCTTCTGTAGACAATCCCTTGCTTTGCCGCAGAGATCGCAGGTAATCATGGATTTTCCTCCCTTAAACTCGCTGCAACTGTTCTCTATTCTTTCGCGTAGCGTCCGCGGAAAACTGGCATGCGGTCCACAGACGGGGTTCGAGGAGATGAGAGCGCGAGCCACTTTCGGCGGAACCTCACTTCCTCGATCGGGACTTATGGCTAGTTTCATGGGACTCGCGTGCACGTGACGGGCGTTTCTGAACAAAACCCCGGGGTTAATCAACGCCCGGAAACGAGCTTCTAGTATTGAAATCTCCAAGTTATCTGAGTAATATGCCGACCAATATGAATGGTGCGTCTGGCTCACTCGGCGAAGAAGTGGCGCGTCTACAGGAACGATTGCGTTGCACTGAAGATTGGATTCGGAGATCGGAAGAGGCCTCTCACCAGCCCAAGGCGAAGGCCAAGGACATCTGGGATGTGGTGCAAATTCTCTCCGGCCTGCTCACTCCGCTCGTGCTCGCGGTAGCCGGTTTCTATATCAACAGCGCCCTTCAAAAGCCACAGCTGGAGCTGTCGAATGCCAAAGAGATTCAGACACTTCTTGCAAAGCTGGGCGACCAAAATGTCACTAAGGCGGATGCTGAGGCGTCTGCTATTACGCTGGCGACTTTTGGTCCGTACTCGATCGGTCCCCTGCTGAGTGTCCTCCAGAATGGAGGGGATATCAGAATTCCTGCGGCGGAAAAAGGGCTGCGAATTGTCGGCATTACCAATTCCGAACCGGTTTGCGAAGCATTGGTTCGCGTGCTTAGAAACCGCACCCAGCTTTTTAATTGGCTGACGCATAAGTCTGCCATACGACTTCTTGGGGACTTGGACTGCAGGTCGGCTACTCCGGCTGTGCAAGAATATGGAACCTTGGTCGACCAAACCAGCCTGCCGGATGGGCTGACCAGATATCAGAAAGTCGTTCAGATCGAAGCGAGCGCTCCTCTGGACGTCGACGTGCTTAGGAGAGAATTGCAAACAGCTTTGGGGAAACTCGAGCATTCGGGTTCATGAAGGTCGGTAACATGACCGGAATGAGTATGGTTGCCAAACGATCATCTTCCACATCTGCGCTCAAGAGGCACTATGCCTGGAGTGGTCGGCCTTGCGGTTCTTTTTTGCTTTTATGCTTTCTCTGTTCCGGCCTCGCTCCAGCCGCTGACGCTCAGCTCCGAGAGTGCCGCGGGACCTCGACGGAGGTTGGTCTTAAGATTCTGCGGGACGCTGTTTCCTACGATTCCTCTGAGGCATCCCGGTCTGCCATGGCGCGCGTGGTGGACCGGCTGAATGCGAAACTCTCCAACGATGTGGATGAGTTCCATCTGATTGGTGGAACGCCGGTGGTGATCGTGCGGTGCCCGGACCGTCACCCGCAGGGTAGGGGAGACTTCGATGCGCCGATGGTCGAGCAACTAAACCTTCGGCAGGTCGTCTTGGAAGTATGGGGCACAGTACAATCCGAAGACCGGGGCGGGATAAAGGGCTATGTTGCTTCACTCGAGTATGTCCTGATTCCCGCTCGTGCCAACGAACTCGGAGGAAACCCGCCGCGGAGTGTGTATGCCAGTGAGAGATGGCAGAAGGTGGCTTCACTTCCCGAGGATATCCAGAAACTCTTTAGCCAGGACGGCGATCTCGGACTCTACACCCATGTCGCCGTGGGTATGAAGTCTCTTGAGACGAGGAAATATGACCAAGCTTTTCAGTTCTTATGCCGGGGACAAATTCTGCTCTCGAAAAAGGTCGGGCAGCAGCCTGGCACACCCCAATCCGATTTGCTTAAGTTTGTGCAGGATCTCACCGTCAAGACATTTCACAAGGCCCGCCAAGACCCCAATTATAGTGGCTGGATGAAAGTGCTGGTTGCGGGGGCGCCGCCCAACTGTCGAGAAGGGGGAAACTGAATTGCTGCTCTCTCGCATCGAAAAACGCTTGCGTCCGATGCGTCCTGTAATAGGGGCCGCGTGGCTCTGTCTTTTCGCGGGTATGGGTCCGGCTGCCCAGGCCGGCGCACCGGAGGTAGATTGCAGCAGGCCCTTCGTTTTTAGCGAAGCGGGCGTTAATGCCGTGGTACTACCGTATACGTATTCTGGGGCGGCGGATAAACCCCTAAGCTTTGCCGGGAAGGAACTGTCTTCGCTGATCTACTTAAATACGCTCTTCTCGATCCTGAAATTTGAGAGTGTGGGCGCTGTTCAACTGGTAGCGCGGAATCCTTTAGATAGCAAAGAGTGCACGGATTCGATCGTCCTGGACAAACTCTTCGGGAGGCGGCCTGGAGCGACCACGCAGATTCGCCCCGGAAACGGTCTGGTGATGCTGTGGGGGCGGATCTATGAAGAGGAGGAGCATATATACGTTCAGAGTTACGTCCGGTTCCTGCGTCGTGGCGCGAACGAGGATGTAAGCTTTCAGACGGGCGAAGAGAGGTTCAATGCGGGCTTGGCTTCTCAGGTCGTAACCTTCGCACCCCAGAAATTGAGTTCAGAAGACCTGGATGACATCACGTTCGAATTCGTGCATTCCGCGGGCCTTAGGGACAAACCTGACCCGCAGGAACCCAGTCGGCCAATGCCGATGGATATGCGGCGTTACGACTTACCTTTTGCGTATCACATCGTCGAGGTCCGAGGAGAGTGGATGCGAGTGGAACCTTTCGTGCCATTCACGCGCGGAGGGTGGGTAAGGGCTGGGTTTGGTGCCGACCGATGGCCCCTTCGAGATAAGATGCCTGAAATGAGTTTTGTTGAGGGGCTGGTCGGTTATCTTACCTATCGCCGCAGCGAGGCCAGAGACCCGAGTCACATCGCTTCGTCAATCCAGCAAAAAATCGCAGAGTCGTTCAAGCGCTACGAAACTGCGAGCGAAGCTCAGTCCGGCGCGCTCCCGAAGGCGGTCGAACGGCAGATCCTTGGGATTCTCAAAACACTTCGCCGCGAAACCTCTCCGGGGGACGCTGCTACCACATCAGCACTATTCAGGGAAGCATACGGCTTGATACCCGAGAGCGCTGAAGCTAGGAACTTGATGGCCTGCGCGGAACTGTGGACTGAATGGACTGCTGCCGCGGAGAACTGGCCCAACGAATCTAATATCGAGAGGATCATAGAGGGTTTTGTTGGCGCTGTTGCTCTAGATCCACGCAACGACCGCGTACTCGGTAACTTGCAGAGCTTCTACGATCTGGCCTTGAGGCTAAGAGGTTCTCAGGACAGTTTTCGTGCTCAGCTTGTTAAACGACGCGATGCACTTACCCGCCTGCGCAGAGCTAACGGAATAGCTCCTAAACCCCCAGCCTAGTTGTCGGTGTCCTCCTGTTCCGGAAGATAGATCACAAACTACTTCGGCCCCTCGAAGGTTAAACACAATCTATCATGCCGGACATGTCCCCTTGCGGTCCAGAAACGGGGTTCTGGGAAATAGCTCCTCCCTTGCGCCTAGCGTAGAGCTATCCCGGGGTCTTGCGTTCAGTTGCTGGGATCACGGGCTACTCGCAGAAACGCCTTGGTCTGCCTGAGATTGGTGGGATTCTAACCAACGACAGGGCAGCGTTCTAACCAACTGAACTACGTCCCCAGCCGTGGAATCAACAACTTAGCGTAACACCTTGCAAATAAGGCCTTTGCAAGATTCGCATACACCGTTCGCCTTCTACGCCCCTGACTGCAAGCGTTCCTGGCAAAACCTCCTGTAAATCTCCTGTAAAAATCAGTGCGCTCATGCGAGTTTCATACTAACACAGATGCCTGCAAGAGCGAAGTAGTGTCCGACGGGCCTCGGCGAATCCTCCCCGCCACCTGCCGCTCGCAACCTCTTGCTACCCGATATTGACGCTCTGGCAACAAAAAATGACGCACGGTCAGCGTGTACGAAATCGCGAACATCTGATGGATTCGGCCAGTGGGAAAGAGCTGTGCAGAGGTCTGGCTTGACCCCACTTGAAGCCGGCTCTAATCGAAAGCCCCCCAAGCTTCCACGTGGGTTCGATTCCCCAGTAGACCGCTTGCCTAGCAGGTGTGCTATTGACTGTCGCAGGTAGGTTCAAACTGAGGCCCTAAGGGGAACCTCACGCTCGACGCGAGTCTCCGGCACTAAAGGTCCAGGCGGTGATTTCGTTCCTACGAAGAGCGTACCCCTGCCAGAAATCCTGACGATTCGTTCAGGAAATCTTAAGTAGGCGAGTCCGACCAAGGCCCCTAAGATGAGCGGAGTCGGGCGGATCACGCCTTGGCACGAGATTCCCGGTGGGCGAATGCCTCCGGGCACGGGGACGCACATTGCCTTTCGATTCGAATCAGAACAGAGGTCTTGCAAGGGTCGCCAAAGTGATTGCCTTGTCACTCTGTCTTTTTCTTTGCCCTCGATTGAATGCCCAAGTCACGGTGGGGACTCTGGTTGGCCGAATTGCGAGCAGCACTGGAGCTCCGATTGCGAGTGCGGTGTTGACCGCAAAGAACACGGCGAATGGTGACACGAGTAGCACCACCGCGAAGGCCGACGGCTCCTTCTCGTTTCGCAATCTCCTGCCTGGAGTTTTCGAGGTCCGAGTTACTGCAAAAGGTTTCGTCGCATCGCAGACGACCGTGACGGTAATCGCCGGAACGGTCAGCCGGGCGGATATCGTCTTGCAAGCCGAAACCAGCGCAAGCGGAGGCGAAGGCGGAGCTTCCGGTGTAAGCGGCGTCGTGAGTTCGAAGAGCGTGACCGACCTGCCTCTCAACGGGCGTTCCGCCTCCGATCTGGCTGCGCTTGAACCGGGAGTTGCGACAGCCCGCACGCAATCCACAGGACAGGCGCAGCGCGGTTTCGGAACGCAAATGACGATCTCAGGAGGCCGCCCGCGGCAGAACGACTCTCGCCTGGACGGCATCAGCGTCAATGACTATGTGAATGGGCCACCCGGCAGCGCGTTGGGGGTCAATTTGGGTTCAGACGCTGTCGAGCAGTTCACCGTGCTGTCGAGTAATTACCCAGCGCAATTCGGGCGCTCTTCGGGCGGCATTATTGGTGCCTCGACGCGAGCGGGAACGAAGGATTTCCACGGAAACGCTTTTGAATACATCCGGAATAGCGCGTTCGACGCCCGGAATTTCTTCGACACGACGAAGCCTGCGTTCCATAGGAATCAGTTCGGCGGTTCCATTGGCGGACCCGTAGTGAAAGACGGCACATTCTTTTTCGCTGATTACGAAGGTTTGCGTCAGTCGCAAGGAATCACCCAGGTGGATACCGTACCTTCGCAAGCAGCACGCGATGGCCATCTCTGCGTCCCTCCCGATTGCAGCACGACGAATACGGTGGCCGTGGACGGTCAGGCTGCGCGTTTCCTCAAGGCGTTTTACCCGCTGCCGAATGGGGCTTTGTTGTGTCCGTTCTTTTCGTGCGCGCCTGGGACTGGGGACACGGGCATATTTACGTTCGCTGGACAGACCGTCACGCCGGAGAACTATTTCACGACAAAGATCGACCATATTTTTTCCGCACAAGATGCGCTCGCGGGAACCTATATGTTTGACAGTGGAACTGTACGGCAGCCTGACGAGCTCAACAACAAACGGACGGGATACGATTCACGCCGGCAATTCTTTGCCTTAAACGAAACTCATACGTTTAGCCCGCGTCTCGTGAATTCTTTCCGATTCGGAATCAATCGCGTGGTCGCGACCACCGGTCTGACCTTCGCAAGTGGAAACCCTCTCGCCGCGGACTCTTCGTTCGGAACCGTGCCGGGCCGCAACGCTGCCGGTATCATCGTCCCGGGCCTGACGGCTTTTGTGGGTGGTTTGGGAGCCATAGGAAGCTACCATTTCCACTGGACCTCAATTCAGGCCTACGACGACATTTCGTTTGCGAGGGGTAATCACACCTTCAAATTCGGGGGCGGGGTGGAGAGAATCAGGGACAACATCCTGGCGACTTCCGATCCCAATGGTGTTTTTTCCTTCAACTCGCTCTCCGACTTTCTGACAAATCATCCCTTTTTCCTGTCCGCGGGAATACCCAGCACCGTCTCCGAGCGGGGCTTTCGCCAGACGATCGTCGGGGCATATCTCCAGGACGATTGGCATTGGCGACAGAACGTCACCATTAATCTGGGCCTGCGGTATGAAATGGCGACCATACCGACAGAAGTTCACGAAAAACTGACCGTTCTCCGGCAACTCACGGATGCTACGCCCCACTTGGGTGATCCGCTGTTTTCCAACTCCACAACCCGGAACTTTGAACCTCGTGTAGGAATTTCCTGGGACCCCTTCCGCGATGGCAAGTCCACTCTGAGCGGTGGCTTCGGGATCTTCGACGTATTGCCGTTGCCTTACGTCATCCAGTTCAATGAACTCTTCTCCGCACCGTTTTATGGTTTGGGAAGCGCCACGAATTTGCCGGCGGGCTCGTTTCCAAACGCGGCATTCAATATCGTCGCCGCGTCGTCCAACACGTTTCGCCAGGCTTACTTCGAGCCGCATCCGCATCGCAATTACATCCTGCAGTGGAATCTGACGGCGCAGCGCGAGATTGCTAAGGACTTCAGCCTGAGGCTTGGTTACGTGGGTTCGCGCGGCGTGCATCAGCCCTTGCGGGTGGAAGACGCGGACATCGTTTTGCCTACGCTCACACCGCAGGGGTATCTGTGGCCGTCGCCTGCCGGAAGCGGAACACGGCTCAATTTAAATACGGGTCGACTTACCGCTGCCTTCTGGGAAGGGAATTCGTTCTACGACGCATTGCAAGTCCAGGTTAAGAAGAAATTCGGTCTGGGACTTCAAATTGAGGGCTCGTATACCTGGGGCAAAACAATTGATACCTCTTCGGGGAGTCTGGTGGGAGACGAATACTCGAATTCCGTTTCCAGTCCGCTGTGGTTTGACACGAAACGGAATCGAGGACTGGCGGATTTCAACGTCGCTCACAACCTTGAAATAAACTACACGTGGGACCTCGGTACGCCGAAGTGGGCCTCCGGCTTCGGTTCATGGGCCTTGGGCGGGTGGCAATTGGGCGGAGTCTTCGAAGCCAGCACGGGTGTGCCCTTCACTCCGGGTTTCGCGGGAGATGCACTCGGCGTGAAAAGCACCGATCCCAATATCGATGTTCCCAACTTCTCGGGCGGTTCCGGTTGCGGATCGCTTGTCAATTCCGGGAATCCGAATCGCTACATACGGACAGGGTGTTTCACGGTCCCCAATCCGATCACGTTGCGTGGAGACCTCGGGCGGAACACCCTCATTGGGCCGGGGCTTTTGAACTTGGATTTTTCCGTATTCAAGAACAACTACATCAAGAGAATTTCGGATGCGTTCAACGTACAATTCCGGGCGG
>WNFA01004881.1_pt1 | contig 22218 bp, 19 predicted proteins | sample 5400481 | NCBI WGS metagenome assembly WNFA01 (sample SAMN13153340, study PRJNA577476) | soil metagenome | isolation source: 120 cm saprolite under Douglas fir tree site 2 hole 1 replicate 2 | place: USA:California | collected 2015-04-18
TCCGAGGTTTGGGTGATTGTCGGCGATGGCGGATTCCAGATGACCATGTGCGAACTGGCGACGATTGTGCAGGAGAATCTGAAGATCCATATTGCGATCATCAATAACGGCTATCTCGGCATGGTGCGGCAGTGGCAGGAATTTTTCTACGACCGCAATTATGCGGCGACGCCCTTGCTCAATCCGGATTTTGCAAGGTTAGCCGACGCTTACGGGATCAAGAGCGCGACTGTGTCGGAGCGGTCGCAGGTCGTGCCTACTGTTGAATCGGCGCGGCGGCACGATGGGCCGATGCTGATCAATTTCAAGGTTGAACAGGAAGATACTGTCTATCCGATGGTCGCGGCCGGCGCGGCGCTGAACGATATGATTCGGCGGCCCAGCCCGATTGTCGAGACGGCGGATGACGAGTAGATACATTTAGTCATTGAATCATTGAGTCATTGAGACATTGAAAACCAATGATTCAATGTCTCAATGACTCAATGACTCAACGATTTAGTGTCTCAATAAAACTTATGCTGAACACATTCATGGTATACGTCGAAAATAAGCCGGGTGTGCTCACCCGCGTGGCTTCGCTGTTTCGCCGCCGCGCCTTCAATATCGATTCGCTCACGGTGGGGCGGACTGAGAAGCCCGAGGTGTCGCGTATGACCATTACCGTAGACGCCGACCGCGACCAGGCGCGCCGCATCGAAGCCAATCTGTACAAACTGGTGAACGTGTTGCTGGTCGAGAACATCACCAATCAACCGGCCATCATTCGGGACCTGGCGATGATCCGGGTGGCGGCCACTCACGATGCGCGCTCCCACGTGCTGGAACTCGCCGCCGTGTTTCGCGCGCGGGTAATCGATGTCTCTCCCGAATCGTTGACCATCGAAATCACCGGCGCGGAAGACAAGATCGACGGACTGCTCGAAGTGCTGCGTCCGTATGGTGTGTTGGAAATGGTGCGCACCGGCATTGTTGCCATGCGACGTGGCAGTAAGACAAGCGACGCCGCCTCTGCAACGGAAAGTACGGCGCAAGGCTCTGCAGATTCAAGCTCCACAAATTCGGGCGCCGCCAACGACGATGTCTCCTACTCCGTGTAAGACGGATGACTTGTCGGCCCTAGTCATTACTGGTAGTTAATCCGTAATTTTCCCTGTGTTTCCCTGTGTCCCCTGTGGTGAGGATCTTGCGTCCATGCCGACGCGTGATCCCGAATCCTCTCCCCAACGAAGTAGTCCCTTAACCCTGAAATGGACTGCCCGCACGCCTCCCGATTCGTGCGCACCGTGAGAGTTTTCTAACTTGGCGGGGCCTTCCGTGCGACTGAGGGCCGAGGGAGAGAACCGAAGATCGAGGTCAGCTGGCATTTCTGTGCTCAAGCGAGGGAAGGGCTGTGCCGATGGAGAAGGTATTCGCTAGCAGTGATTCCGACGACATGGCCAAAGCGTGTCTGGTCGGGAGCCAGGTAGCGAAGAGATCAATTTCATCGCCGCCGCTGGCAGCGCTTCAGGACAGGAGACATGCAACCAGTTCGCATATTAATCGTCGATGATTCGGCGGTCATTCGAAGGTTGCTCGGCGATCTGCTGGCATCGGAGCCGGAGATCGTCGTCGCTGGCACGGCGGCGAACGGCAGTCAGGCGCTGGCCCGGATTCCAGAGGTCAAGCCGGATCTGATTACGCTCGACATTGAAATGCCCGGGATGGACGGACTGGAAACACTGGTAGAGATTCGCAAGCTCTATCCAAGACTACCGGTGATTATGTTCAGCGCTCTTACCGAGCGTGGTGGGACTGCAACCCTGGATGCGCTGGCGCGGGGCGCCAGCGACTATGTCACCAAACCCTCCCCTAGCGAGACCCCGGAACGTTCGCACGAGCGGGTGCGGGAGGAGTTCCTGCGGAAGATCAAGTCCTTGTGCGCCGTGCGCCAGCCGCGGCAAGGGCCTGCGCCAATTCCCATCCCTATCCTTGTCTCCGGCGTCTCCGCGCGCCCGCAGGCGCGGATCGACGTGGTCGCCATCGGCGCGTCGACTGGTGGACCGAACGCGCTGACTGAACTGATCCCGCAATTCCCCGCGGATTTCGCCGTGCCCATCGTAATCGTGCAGCACATGCCACCCCTGTTTACGCGTCTGCTCGCCGAGCGTCTCAATACGCTCGCCCCGCTCAAGGTGCAGGAAGGCAAGGAAGGGGCGAAATTGCAGCGAGGTCAAGTCTGGATTGCGCCCGGCGGCCAGCACATGACAGTCGATCGCAAAGGGACTGAATTTGTGCTGGGCCTCAACCATGATCCTCAAGAAAATTCCTGCCGCCCCGCGGTGGATGTGTTGTTCCGCTCGGTGGCTCAAACCTACGGTGCGAATGTGCTGGCGGTGGTGCTTACCGGCATGGGGACGGACGGCACTCGTGGGTCGGCCGTCATACGGGAGGCGGGCGGAGAGGTCATCGTCCAGGACGAAGCGTCCTCGGTGGTTTGGGGCATGCCCGGAAGTGTGGTTGCCGCGAGCCTGGCCGATCGCATATATCCTCTGGCGGGCATCGGGCCGGAAGTTGTGCGCAGGGTGTCGGTGCGGAGAGCTTTAGCCACCTTAGCCACCGCCGGCCGCCCGTGAAGAACTTCAGAATTTATTAAATGATGCCCATCGAAATCGCAAAACCTGGCGCGAGTCTGGAGTCAAACCCGGGCGATCCAGCGTATTTGAAGATCCGCGATCTGATTTACCGGACCTCTGGAATCTATCACGCCGAGGAAAAGTTTTATGCTCTGATCCCACGCTGTGCGCGCCGGATGGTAGCGCTCGGCGCAGCCAGCGCCTCCGAATATTTGGAACACCTCACTATGCGCGCAAACCGCGCCGCGGAATTGCGCCTGTTGCTGAACGAAATCACCATCAGTGAAACCTATATGTTCCGCCACCCCACCCAGTTGGATGCGCTGCGCAACGTGATTCTTCCCCAGATACTACAGGCCAAGGGCGCTGTCACCCTCAAACGTCTGCGCTTCTGGTCCGCCGGCTGCTCGACCGGGGAAGAGGCCCACACGCTGGCGATGTTGTTGCTCGAAGAAAAAGACAAGCTGCTTGCCGGTTGGACCTGGGACATTCTCGCCACCGATTTGAACGATAATTCGCTCGAAACCGCACGCGCCGGCATTTACGGACAGTATGCTCTGCGCGATACCCGCGAAAAGCTGCGCCGGAAATACTTCAAGGATATTGGCGACAAGAGGCTCCAGGCGAATGATGTGCTCAAAGCACAGATTCACTTTGACCGTGTCAACCTCAACGACGACAGTAAGATGTTGTTCCAGAAAGGGCACGACATCATTTTCTGCTGCAATGTGCTGATCTATTTCGACCTGGCTTCGAAGCGCCGCGTCGTGCAGCATTTCTATACCAGTCTGTTGCCCGGGGGCTACCTTTTCCTGGGACAGACCGAATCTCTGTTTCAGGTGGACGATTCGTTCCGGCTGGTCCATTTCCCAGGCACGACGGCGTACTGGAAACCGACAGCCGCTCAGGCCGGTGTAGCCCAAAAATGAGCTCGAGAAAGCTTACATGTGTCCGGTGAATTGTTGCGGCAAAGAAAAACGCCCTGAGCGGTTAAGCTCAGGACGCCTTCGGCAGCCCTCCCCCAGAACTGCCAAACTACATGGTCATCCTATGTCCGTTTGGCCCTGCTGTAAATGTCACCTTCGTAATGTAAGGCTGGCAAATGAGTACCGCGGGTCATGCGCGGAGGTAACGTTACTTCGCGGAGTGACTAAGTGCTATTTGTCTGAAAGCAAGAGGGAAAACCCATCAAAAGAGTACTCCCGGTGGCCCTCAGTTACTCGGCTTTTGGCCCTGCCGCCTTGTACTTGCTGGACTGCATCGGCCAGGCGCTTCAGATAGAAGGGCTCGGCAACCGGCACGTTGTGCGCGGGCAGAAGCAACTTAAGTTGAGGTTCAAGCGCAGCCAGTTGGGCGACGGATCGCGCGTAGGCGGCGAAGTCGGTCTCGGGAACGAAAAGGTAAATCGGTCCGGGATAAAAGGTGTCGCCAGTAAAAAGCAATCCGTTCTTGCGATCGAGAAGGACCACGGAGTCCGGCGTGTGTCCCGGTGCAAAGATCACTTCCAGTTCGCGTCCGCCAAGATTGACCTGCTCACCGTCCCGCAAACTGTGTGTGCTCTTCCAAGGACGAATCGAATACGATTTTGAACTCCTGCCTGGCGGCAGTGCTCCGCACAGACGCTCGGGAGCAAGCGCATCGCGCGAGTAAGCGTTGCCCTCGCCACGCATGTTCTGACGCGCGTAGGGCAGATCGCGATTCCATATCTCCTGAAACTCGGCATTGCCGCCCACGTGATCGAAGTGGGTGTGCGAGTTGATTACGGTCACCGGCAGGGGCGTAAGTCTGGCGACCGTGGCGCTGATTTTTCGGACTCCCAGACCTGTGTCGAATAGCAGCGCGCGCTTTTCACCAAGAATCAGATAGGAGATGACTTCTTCAAACTGCTTCGGTTCGTAGATGGCGAATACGCCCGGCCGGATGCGGTAGATTTCGAACCACGGTTCATCGCTCAGAACGCGTTCTAATTTGCCGTACTCCGGCCTTGGCAGTTGCCGGCACCACTCTGGGCGAAGCGGCTCTGCGGGCTGCTCCGCAAGACTTGCGACGGAGAGAATAGAGAAAAACGCCGCAAGGCAGATCGTCAGAAGCGTGCGGATCACTTCTTAGCCCAGGTCTTCTTATCCCAGGTCTTTCCGCCGTCGGCGCTGCTCCAGATTTCGTTGTTACTGGTCGAAAGTAGAATCTCCGCCGGACCGCGGATGCCGTCGCGCAAATTGCCGTGCATATTGCCGCGCAATTCATCGTTCCGCATTTCAATGTGAGTTATATCGGAGCTAAGTGTCTGCGCTTTGATGGAAGGCTGAACCTGCACCCAAGTTACTCCGTTGTTGGCGGAGTGGAAGAGTATGCCCGCCCGCCCGCCTGTCCATACATCCGCGTCGTGACTCGCGTAGCACAGCAATGGATGATCCGCGTGCAAAGCGTCTTGCCAGCTCTGGCCGCTGTCCGGCGACCGTTGCAGGACACCCCCGGTAATCGTCCAGGCGACATGCGGCGCTACAGCTGAAGATTGGTTCGCAGTGGACGGCAGTTTTCCGGCAGACATCACATTCCTGGCTAGCGCCCTGGCTGGTCCGGGCACAGCGGCTGCCTGGGCCTCCCGCTCCTCATTCCCTTCCATCTCTTGCTGCGGCGCCGGCTTCGCCTTTTCAATCGCTGGTCTCTCGTTGCGAGGGGCATCGTTCCGCGCCATCAGGGCGTTTTCGGCAGAAGGTTCTGTCGTTGCTGCGGCGGCTGCTCCAGAAACCTCGACGGTCTCAGTCGCTGCTCGACTCCTTCGTGTATCGTAATCGTAGGCTTGGGCGCTGGCCGATGGCGCCGCCGACAGCTTGTCTGCCATCCCTGAATCCTTCTTGTTATCGGCAAGCAGCATGCCGGACTCCGCTTGAGGCGATGGCGTCACAACCCGTCCAGCCTTGAATTTCTGGGACAACCGCAATTCTGACTTTGGTCGTGCTTCGTCAGTCTTGGCCGAGACTGCGGATTGGTCGGTTGGCGACGATGGGAGCGACGACGACGCGATCTGCGAGACGGAAGGTGTCGGCGGAGTGGTCGCGACCTGCGGGTTCACGGAAGGCAGTACCACCTGATTTAGTTTCCCTGGATGCACCAGAAGAACTGCGGCAGCCACCACAACTCCCGCTGCCAGCGCGGCCCAGCGCAGAGTTGGCCAGGCAAAGCTTAGCCTGTGTGGCGCGGGCGCCCCCGCCCGCGAGACAGTTGCCCCGACACCAGCCTCGTCCGCAGCCTGAGGTGCGGTCTGGGGCGGCGCCATGTCCGCAGCCGGAAGCGCCAGAGCGACCACATCGCGGCAGTCTCCGCAGAGCGCGAGGTGTTCGAGTACGCCGTCGCGCTCGGTCGTCGATAACGTTAGTTCGGCAAAAGCCGCCAACAGATCCGCATCCGGATGCGCTGGCTCAGGCAAAGCGGTCCGCAAGCGGTCATATACGATTTTGGGTACTTCAGTCATGTTTCCTTAAGTCGGTGCTTTCAGTCATTTCCGCCAGTCGTTTCCACTAATCACGGCTTCCGTCAATCAGGGCTCCCGTCACCTGCGTCCTGTGCTGGGACCTTTCTCCCAAGGAACGGTTTCGCCCCGGAATCTTGCGTCAAACGCGAGCGCAAATTCAACTGTAGGTCCCGCACGTCGGTTTCCAGCGCTTCCGTGGCCTGGGCATGGCTCATCCCCTGCATTCGCAGCCCCGCCAGAATGCGCTTCCGGAGCCCCGTTGCCAGCCGTTCGAGCCGCCGGCTGACGCTTGATTCGTGCAGTCCCAGGGTGCGCGCGATTTCGGCCAGCGTCCGTCCATCCAAATAATAAGACGCCAGCGTAAACCGGTCCTCTGACGAAAGTTCCGCGAGCGCTTCATCGGTCGCCGCTTCCAGCAGTTGGTCTGTTGTGCGATCTGAAGCGAAAGCCGGTTCAGGGATGGCCGCTGCAAACTGCACACCCTCTTCCGTCTGCTCTTCCAGACTGACCGTGCGTTTCTGCTTGCGATAGCGATTGATGAACTCCTGCGCCATCACCGTGCGCAGCCAGCCTTCGAGCGAACCGCGGCCGGTGTAGAACACGAGCTTCGACCTGCGTACTCCATCGCGCGCGTTCACGCCATACAGATCGGCAAACAGCGAATCGGCCAACTCCGCGGCATGCACCCCGTCGCGCGTGATGTGCAGCGCCATGCTGTGCAGCTTCTGCCGGTAGCGGTTGATGAAGTCCTGCCACGCTCGTTCGCTTCCCGCGGCACAGGCACGCGCCAGCGCCAGTTCTTCCAGACGCAGCGCGGCGCAGAAGGCGGCTTTCTGTTCGGCTGAAACGTCAGAGGAATTCGCGGCCGAATTTTGCGTGGAATTTTGAGCCGTATTCTGTGAAAGATACTTGCGCAGAATTTCGTCGAGGATCGCCGCGAATTGCTCGGCGCTCATGTCGTAAGCCGCAGCCCCGCTGCGCTCGTAAAGCGCGGCAGCAACGTCAATGTCTGCTCCCTGGGCGGATTGGGCGGGCTTTGGCATTTCCTGGCTGGGCATGTCCCAGATGATGCTAGCAATTTTTTAGACGCAAGGAAGAAGAAATTGTACGTTCTTCGATCAGCGAGCAGAGAAAGACACTCCTGGAAGACTCGCGGATGAGTTCCCCGGCACGCTCTATCTTTGAAGGGGATGGGCGTGCCGGGGCGGCGGCACACGCGGCGGCACACGCAGACGATCGCGCGTACGCGGGAGCACCAGTGTCTACACTGGTGTCTTTACTGCTGGGAGGCCAATTATGCGGCTGGCGATGGTGGTTGCTGGGATCGCTCTATTGGTAGTGGCGGCTGTTGTGGTTCCGTGCCTGCTGCAGGCAGGCGAAGTGGCGCCAGCGTCTGGTTATTCGCTGCTCAACCCAATTCGCAGCGGCAACCTGACCGTTTTTCCCGTGGTAGCCGGTAAGTCGTATGACACAGTAGAGTTTCTCACCCTCGATGAAGGCCTGCGCAGCGGCGACGTTGTCGTGACCGAAGCAGGCCAGGCGCGTGGCCTTATCCGTCACCGTCCCCGCGACCCGGCAATCATGCATCCCATACGCGACGCCGAGGTGAATCGGCTGGTGCTGGTTAATAACTCGAAGCGGCCGTTGTTACTTCTCGCTGGCGAGATAGTTACTGGCGGCAAGCAGGATCGCGTGATCGGCAAAGACCGCATCGTGCCCCCCGAGAGCGATCCGGTCGATCTGAGTGTCTTCTGCGTCGAGCCCGGACGCTGGGTAGCGGCGAACGGTAAGAATGAATTCAGCGGCGGCGGCGCCGCTGGCGGTGTCGTGGCTTCGTTTGGTGTGCGCGGAAGCGCAATGGCGGCCAAGAATCAGCAGCAGGTTTGGGACAACGTAGGAAAATCGAAGCAGGCAATGGCCGCGATTGTTCCAGCTCCGGCTGCCGCGGAAGTGAACGCGACCACCTCTTACGCGCGCGTTATGGACAACAAGGAAGTACAAAAGCAGGTCGATGCCGTTGCCGAGCCGGTGCGGCGCAATTACGAAAGCGTTATCCGCCAACTGCGCGATAAGAATGCGGTGGGCGTTGTGGTCGCCGTGAACGGAGAAATTGTCTGGGCTGACATTTTCGCGAGCACGCAGTTGCTGCAAAAGTACTGGCCGAAACTTGCCCGCTCCTATGCAACCGAGGCCGTGGTGACGCGCGCCAAGGGCGGAGAGGCCAGCAGCAAAGACGCGCAGAAGTTTCTCTACGAACTGCAGGGCCGCCACGAAACGGCCGAAACCGAGCCGGGCATTTATCGCCAGTCGGAAATCACCGGTGACGGCTTCAAGGTGTTCGAGCTAACGTCGCTGCTGCCGAAGACGGGCTTCCCCGTGCACGTGGCCAAGATGGCCGACTAAGAATTGCGTGCGTGGGATGTCGCCCGTGTGGGGACGGGCGCCTCGCCCGTCCAAGCCGAGCGCAGCTCGGCAGCTTACACCGGACCCGCAGCAACTACGTCTGCGCCAGTCCCTTGAGGACGACGTCATTCGCGTCATACGCCAGATTGAGCGCCGGCAATTCGTCGCGCGTGAACCAGCGAACATCCGCTGCATCGCTCCCCGCTTTGAGATCGCCGCTAACCGGACGGCACAAAAAATCAATCAGCACATAGTGATACCGTACCCGTCCCTCGTCGCCGCGGATCACACGCTCATACACGCCCAGGATCTCATCCGTCTCGACGACCAATCCTGTCTCTTCGCGGGCTTCACGGACCACCGCTTCGCGCAGAGTTTCACCGCATTCGAGGACGCCGCCCGGCAGGGACCACTCCCCAAGCAGCGGCGGCTGTCCGCGGCGGATCAGGAGGACGCGATGATTTTCGACAATCACAGCGCCCACGCCCACCAGCGGAGACTCCGGGTATTCACGTCTCATTGGCTCGTTATTTCGCGCTCACTTGATACTGTTCGATCTTGCCGTCGGGCATAATCCGTTCCCAGACATCGACCGTCTTGTTTGGAAAATGTACTTCGAACAAGCGGAACGTCATTCCTCCGCGATCCTGCTTGTAGGTCTGTGTAAACTCCGTCGGCGATCCCAGCGGCCCGAGGCTACTGGCGAAATCCCGGAGAGCCTGTTCGCTGAAGTACCTATTGCAGTTATCCGTGAACAAGGCGCGATTGATTTTCCAGTGCTGCAACGCCGCGAATATTTCGCGGGACTGATCCTCCTGCTTGCCGGCGTCCGCCTCGCGGAAAAGCAAAGCGGCGATCTTGCGGGCGATGTCCCCCGAAGCGTCGACCGAGTCCTCATTAACCAGGACGACCACTGCGATGCGTGCGTCAGGAAAAACCAGATTATGGGCGGTAAAGCCGGAGACTTCGCCCCCATGCTCGATGGCGCGTTGCCCGGATTCCTCCCGCACCGATACGCCCAGGCCATAGCGCGTTCCCAAGCCGTTCTTGAGCACGACTTCTTTTTCCATCTGCGCGTACGAGGCTGGCCGGAGCACGGTCTGATTGATCATGCTGATGTCCCATTTCGCCAGATCTTCGGCGGGCATGGCCAGTTCGCCGGCGGCAAACAGCCAGCCCTTTCCCTCTTTTGGTGCCAGTCGCGGCGGCCCGAGCGCATAGCGCAGGTAGCCGGTCGCGTCGGTTTCGGCGAGCCGGTTCTGGTCGATGTTCATGACGCTCTTCATCCCCAGCGGCGCGAAGATGTGCTCGCTCAGAAATTGCAGCAGAGGCACGCCGCTGGCCTTTTCTACAATCAGCCCCGCGATCACAAAATTGGTGTTGCTGTATTGCCAGTCGGTTCCCGGATCAAAATCAAACGGCTTGCGCGCCCACTGATCGAGAATTTTGTCGGCCGTGATGGCCTGCAGCATAAACGGCGGAACATAGTCTTGTGGCCAGTAGTCCTGGTAGCCCGATGTATGGGAGAGCAGTTCACGAATCGTGACTTCGTTGCCGCGGGTCAGGTTGGGCACGAATCGCGACACGGGATCGTCCAGCGAAAGCTTCCCCTGTTCCGCGAGTAGCAGCACCGCGGCCGCCGTAAACTGCTTGCTGATGGAACCGATGCTGTAGCGCATCGAAGGCAGCGCGGGGGTGTGCGGCTCGATGCGGCCGTCGCCATACGCCTGGAGATAGGTGATCGCTCCGCCTTGCACAATGGCGACCGAGGCGCTCGGAACACCGGTGTTGGTCAGCGCCTGCTTTGTGATCGCATCAATCTTCTCCCGCAGCGCGGCGGAGATTGGCGCCGGGGTTTGCGCTTGCAGAAGCGAAGTGGCGAGCAAAATAAAAAGACAAATGGCGCGCAGATTTCTTGGTCGCGACATGGGATACATGCATCTCTCCTTGGGAGCCGGAACAGTATACGGCCTTCGGTCGGCAGTCCGCAGAGTGGCTTTTTGGTGCGAATCCACGGTCGCTGTGGTCACAGGCAGCTGCCGAGCTGCGCTCGGCTTGGACCCTTCGACTTCGCTCAGGGCAGGCTCGCGAGGAGCCCGTCCCCACACGAGCCTCGCGGAATTACAATAACGACCATGTCGCTTCAAGAATACAAACGGAAACGGCGCTTTGAAGAGACTCCTGAGCCTCCGCCCAAGGTCGAAAAGCAATCGCGGCGTCGCTTTGTCGTGCAGCGCCACGCCGCTACGAGACTGCACCACGATTTTCGGCTGGAGATGGAAGGCGTGCTCAAGTCGTGGGCAGTCCCCAAAGGACCGTCGCTTGACCCTGCGGACAAGCGTCTGGCGATGCAGGTCGAGGATCATCCTGTTTCGTACTACGATTTTGAAGGCACCATCCCCGAAGGCAATTACGGCGGCGGCACCGTGATGGTTTGGGACGCAGGCACGTGGGAGCCGCTGTCGCCGGTTCCCGTCAATGGCGAGTACGTTCCGGGCACGGAGAAAGAAGCGGCTGCGATGCTAGCGAAGGGCGACCTGAAGTTTCGCCTGAAGGGGAAGCGGCTCAAGGGCGATTTCGCGTTGGTGCACATCAAGGCCCGCCGGCCTGGAAGCAAGGGAAACGAATGGCTGCTGATTAAGAAAAAAGACGATCACGTCGTTTCAGGATTCGACATCGACTCGTACGACACTTCCGTCCTCAGGCGATGCGGGATCCGCGGAATGGACAAGCAGCCGCCCGGCATCCCGCGGGAAGGTGAAGGCTGGGTGGCTGGCGGACGCAATCGCCCGCGCGGATCTAAAAAAAAAGAAAGCGGCAACCGCGCAGGACGACGCGGAAGGCGCGAAGGAAAATAAACAAAAAGGCACTCGACAGGCGGCACGAAGTACAGTCCAGAGCAAGAACACGGCTGCCGGTGCGTCCGAGAAGAGCGGTTCAAAATCCGACAAGAAATCCTCCGCGAACTCTGTACCCTCCGCGGTTAGAGCTTTACCAGGCGCCGAGGCGAGGCTCATGCTTACGGTCATCCACCCCATGCTCGCGACTCCGACCGACAAGGCTTTCGACAATCCTGACTGGCTTTTCGAAATTAAATGGGACGGCTACCGCGCCATTGCCTTTATCGAAGGTGGGCGCGTGCGTCTGATGTCGCGAACTCAAAATGACCTTACCGCGCAGTTTCCGGAACTCGGTGTGCTGCCGCGATTCGTGAAGGCTGAGCGCGCCATTCTTGATGGAGAAATTGTCGCGCTCGATGAAGAGGGACGTCCATCGTTCAGTTTGATGCAGCAGCGGACCGGATTCCGAGCGGGGAAACGCCGTATGCCACAGCGCGAAGGTGTGCCGGTCATCTACTATGCCTTCGATCTGCTCTACCTCGACGGGCTCGATCTGCGGCGCGTCGCCCTTGAGCAACGCAAGCAGTTGCTGCAAGATCGGATCGTGGCGGGAGGTGTTATTCAATTTTCCGATCACTATGCCGAAAAGGGCCTTGATCTCTTCGAAGCAGCGAGGCAGCGCGGGCTGGAAGGCATCCTCGCCAAGAAGCGCAGAAGTGTTTACGAAGAGAAGCGCTCGCGCGATTGGCTGAAAATCAAAATTACGCAGCGTCAGGAGTGCGTCATCGGAGGCTACACCGATCCGGAGGGAAGCCGCGAATATTTTGGCGCGCTGGTGCTCGGCTTGTACGACCAGAAGGGCCGGCTCATTCATGTCGGACAGGTCGGCACTGGGTTCGATCACAAGACGCTTAAGGAAATGTTTGCTCGCTTGCAGCCGCTCAAGACGAAACAGAATCCGTTTTATGGAGAGATTGGCGGATTGCGAAAAGTTCAGTTTGTCCGTCCAGAGCTTGTTGCCGAAATCAAGTTCGCCGAGTGGACTCATGAAAGTGCGGACGGCGGTGTGAAGCTGCGGGCGCCTGTCTTCATGGGGCTAAGAGACGATAAGTCGGCGGAAGAGTGTCGTCTGGAAGAAGCAGTTGCGAGCTAGGGGCAGGCCGTCATCGACCGCCAGAGTCGTGGGAGTCACCCCCGAGGGTCGTGGAAGAAACTTCCTGCAGGGCCGCAGGTGGTGCGGGCAGGCATGGGGTCCTTCGACTCCGCCAAGCCATTCGCTTCGCGAAGGACTTGGCTGCGCTCAGGATGACATGGGTAAGAGATCGGGACAAGAGTAAGAGTTTTGAGAATTAGACGGAGCTTTCTCAGGTTTGCGAGATTAGAACGCGCTGCCACCACCGCCGCCGAAGCCGCCTCCGGAGAAGCCTCCGCCTGAGAATCCGCCTCCTCCGCTGAAGCCCGATCCGCTGGAACTGGCTCTGGGGGCGGAGACGAAGACCTGGTGCATGTCCGATGCCATGCTGTGCATGGAACTGGAAAAGAAAAGTGGACTGAAGCCGACATAGCCGTTCGGCGAGACGTACCAACTTGGCGGGTCTTTTATTATGCCGTCGAAAGCCTGCGCCCAGTGATGCTCGACGCCCAGCGCCATGGCGTAAGGGAGAAATTTCTCGAACGTGTCGGGCGGCATGCGCTTGATGCGGTCGGCATCGACGCGATTCATGAACTCCTGGAATCCGAGGACAGCGATTCTGGTGCGCGCGCCGGCTACGGTCTTCGCCGTCATCTGGCGCGCGAAGAGCCACCAGAACAGGGCGGAAACTAGAACGCTCCCGATCAGCAGCGGAATGGAATTGAACAGGTTTATCCAACCCATGACTTGCACGGCGACCACGAGGATCGCTATGGCGACGCCGGCGACAATGCTGTAGCCATTTGCCGATTCCGGATCGAGCGTATAGATTCCCTTGTTCTTGAGCGCGAGCATGATGTCCTGGCGCACGACGGGAATCACGGTGTAGAAGCGATTCTTCAGGCTGGACAAGCGGGTTTCAGACCCGTCCACAAAAATGTTTTCCAGCATGACGCGTTCGTGCGGCGTGAGGTCGGGGCCCCACTGCTCGCGCGGTTTCAAAAGGTGGAATAAATAATCCTTGTGGTGAAATACCAGAAAAGTGTCGACTTTTTCCTCGATCTTGATGTAGCCGCGCACGGCGAGATCGACGATTGTGCTGGTGATATCGCGGGGATGGATGGTGTCATCGACCAAAGTTCCGGCTTCGGCGGGACAAATGCCTTTGGGCGGTTCGTACTGCGGGGCCACGGACACGCCGGGATCGGGGTCGCGTCCCACAGAACGCCAGAGGGCGAACATCACAGCCAGCGTCAGCAGCGGCAGGAACACGATGGGATTACTGCTTAGGAACCAGCCCAACTTCGTGAGCGCGGACGGAGGCTTGAGCACTCCCTGCGGGATATAAATGTCGATGGTGACGCCGCCGTGCATAGGAAGCGCGTGGGTGGTTTCGAAAAGAACGTCGGCGCCTTTGACTTCGGCGGTCGCGTCGCTTTGCCTGGAACCATAGGCGCCGGTGAAGGCCTGAGCGCGCAGTCCGGCGGCATTTTCGGGCAGGGTTACGAAGGCCGAGGCATGGTCGATGGGAACCGGCCAATCGTTGCCGGTCACGTTCCAGTAGAACTCGGCGTAGTTATCTCCGGAACTATCTCCGGAACTATCGAAAAAGCGGACGCCATTGCGAACGGAGTAATCGATGTTAACGACGCGCGTGGTGTCGACCGCGCCGGGAATGTAGATTTTGAGATCGCGGGTGGCTCCGGACTTGCTCGAATCGTATTTGAGCTTGCCTCCATTTTCGTCGGTGACGCTCATGACGTTGAGAAAGAGCGTGTAGTTGGTTCCGTGCGGTCCGGGATATTCGACCGGGATGGTGCGGTGAATGCCGTGCCACTCACCGACGAAGGCGAGCGTGATTTTTTCGCTGACCAGGGCGTTGCCATCGGCGGCGATGGAGATGGTGTCCTTGAAATCGGTGACGCGCCAGTTGCGGAATTGGGAAGAGGCGGGGACGGCGAGCGCCAGCAGTAAGAATAAGACGAGCAGTCTGCGATGCGTATAGGCTCCGCGAAACATTTTAGAACTTCACCCTCATAGCGAATCCAGAGTTGCTGTGGCCCACAGACAGCTGCCGAGCTGCGCTCGGCTTGGACGGGCGAGGGCGCCCGTCCCCACACGAACACAGTACTCTAGAATTTCACCGCGACTGGTTCGCGATCGGCGGCAGCGGTTTCGAAGAACTGCTTTTGCTGGAAGCCGAACATCCCGGCCAGAATATTGGTCGGGAAAGATTGAATCTTGGTGTTCAGGTCGCGCACGACGGCGTTGTAGTAGCGCCGGGCGTTTTGAATTGCGTCCTCGATTTCGCTGAGAGAATTCTGGAGTTGCGTGAATTCCTGCGAGGCCTGGAGTTGGGGATAATTTTCGGCCACGGCAAACAGGCTTTTGAGCGCGCCGGTGAGTTGATTCTCCGCAGCAGCCTTGTCGGCTGGGCCTGTGGCCTGCATGGCCATGGAGCGGAATTTGGCGATGTCCTCAAACGTACTTTTTTCGTGGGCGGCGTAGCCCTTCACAGTTTCGACCAGATTTGGAATCAGGTCGTGGCGGCGTTTGAGCTGAACATCAATGTCGGACCAGGCTGATTCAGAGCGCACGCGCAGTTGCACCAGGCTGTTGTACATCCCGACCAGGAAGACGCCGAACAAAACTATGACTGCCAGAACAATCCAGGCCATGCAGATTCTCCTCGAGGCGGATTCAAGGGGACGTTAGCACATGAAGGAGAAAGTTTCAAAGTTTCAAGGACTCGAAGCAACCTTGAAACTCTGCAACCTTGCAACCCGGCCTTACTGCCTTGGAGCGTAGTATCCGCGGCGGGCGCGGACTTGGAGATCTTTTTTCACGGCAGTGATTTCGATGGAGCGGTAGCGTCCATCGGCATCGAAGTCGGTGGGCTTGTAGGAAACGTCGTACTGGCTGCGCAGTTCGTCTTCAATGGCGGCGAAGGAGTGCGTGATGTCTTTCATCTTGTAAGGGAAGAAGGCGCGGCCGCCGGTGGCGGAAGCGAGGTCTTCGAGAACTTTGTCGCCGCGCAGGATCAGGCCGCTGTCGTCGGTAGAGATAGCATAGATGAGAACTTCGGCGCGCTGCGCCATTTCAATGGCCTGGGCTCGTGTGTATTCGCTTTGATTGTCTTCTCCGTCGCTCAGGATGACGATGGCTTTTCGAATGGGATGCTCGGAATGTTCGCGCAGCAGCTTTTCCTTGCAGGCTTTGTAGATTGCGTCATAGAGCGCGGTGCCGCCGCCATTGCTGAGGCGCTGCACGCCGGCAGAGAGTAAAGGCACCTTGTCGGTGAAATCCTGGGTGAGGCGGCTCTCTTTGTTGAACCCCACGACGAATGCGCGGTCATAGCCGGGACGGATGATGTGCTGTAGAAATCCGATGGCTGCTTCTTTTTCAAATCCAAAACGGCCCTGCACGGAGCCGCTCATGTCCACGAGTAGGCCCATCTCGATGGGCAGGTCGGTCTCGCGACGGAAGTTGATGATGGTCTGCACCGGCTTGTGATCGTCGAAAATAGCGAAGTCGTTCTGGTTCAAATTGCGGACGAATTTGCCGTGCCGGTCCGTAGCTATGAACAGAACGTTGACTTCATCGACGCGCTTCGTGATGGTGAGGATGGGTTCGTCCGCTGCGCTGGCGGCGGGAAAGGCAGCGGCGGTGCTGGAGTCAACCGCGGCGGCAGAAGCGGCGACGACATAAGGGCTCGTTTGGGCGCATCCGGCAACGGACAGGCCAAGGACCAAGATTGTCGCGGATATGATGAGTGCGAATCCGCTCGGTGCCGACTCGAATTTGTTGTGCTTCGTCATTCTTTCGCCTTCGTTCTCGGATCTTGTTCGCGCACCCTATGAATATCGGAACCTCCAAATAATTCGATGCACGCCGGGGGCCGAAAAACTCAAATGCACGGTTCAATCGACTCTAGGCCGTTGTTGGGTGCAAGTCCAAGTTACAAAAGGAGTACGCAGACGGTGCGTCATTTAACCACAGGCTGCTCAATAGGTTGGCAAAAATTCTCAGGATATTTTTTTCATGATTGGGTGGGTGCCGTGCAAAAAGTGCTGAATGGTTGGCCTACATTTGGACCTGTACCCTCGAATGGGGCTGCGGTATCAGTGCCTGGCAGGCTACAGTGATAATCTGAGAACCCCTGGGGCCGTATCCGGCCTGGAGTCGCGTATGTATTTTGAACAGTTCTATCTGACCTGTCTGTCTCATGCCTCATACATGATCGGATCGGAGGGCGAGGCGGCGGTGGTTGATCCGCAGCGCGATGTGGACATCTATCTGAAGGTGGCCGACGAGCAGAATCTTAAAATCCGGCACATATTCGAAACTCATTTGCATGCCGACTTTGTTTCTGGACATAAAGAACTCGCGGCGCGCACGGGCGCGAAGATCTACATCGGAGCGCAGGCCAATGCCGAATTCCCGCATGTGTCGCTGATCGACGGCTTTGAAGTGAAGATGGGAGCGGTGCGCATTCGCTCGCTGGAGACGCCGGGCCACACGCCGGAAAGTGTATGCCTGGTGATAACCGATGAAGAACAATTGTCTGAAGGTAAAGCAGCGCAGCCCTGTGCCGTTCTGACCGGCGATACGTTGTTTATTGGCGATGTTGGACGCCCGGATCTTTCGAAGACGCACACGTCGCGGGAACTTGCGGGGTTGCTCTACGACAGCCTGCACGAGAAGTTGCTGGCGCTGCCGGATGCGGTAAAGGTGTATCCCGCGCACGGTGCAGGTTCGCTCTGCGGACGCGCCATGCGGGCGGAGCGCTCGTCCACGATTGGCACGGAGCGCCTTACGAACTACGCCCTGCAGATCGCGAGCCGGGAAGAATTTATCGCGCAGTTGACTGCGAACCTTCCGAGTCGCCCTGACTATTTTCTTGAGGATGCCGAGATCAATCGCTCGGGCGCGGCGACGTTGACGGAACTGCCGCCGCTTCCGGCGCTTTCTCCAGCCGAACTGCAGGCGCTGTTGCAGCAGAATGGCCATCTCAATGTCATTGTCAATGTCCTTGACGTTCGTCCAGGAGACGAGTTTGCGGCAGGACACGTGCCAGGGTCGATCAACATCGCGCTCTCGGGACAATTCGCGTCGTGGGCAGGAGGGATTCTGGGGATCCACTCCAAGCCAATTCTGATCGGCGAAACTGATGCGCAGATTGAGGAAGCTCGGATGCGATTGACTCGTGTGGGCATCGAGGAGTTGCGCGGTTATCTGGCCGGCGGGGTGGCGGCGTGGCAGAAGGCTAGACTGCCAGTGGTAACGACGACGCAGATCTCGGCGCGGGAACTGAACGAAAAACTACGCGAGGGAAGCTTGTGCACGGCTGACGTGCTTGACGTCCGTCGCGAAGGTGAATGGCAGGCGGGGCATATCGCCGACGTGGAATGCAGGGCGCTCGATACATTTCCGCACGGACTGCCTGCAATGGACAGTCGGCGCCCAGTTGCGGTTCACTGCAAGAGCGGATATCGCAGCATGATTGCCTGTAGTTTGCTGGAGCGCGCCGGCCATCGCAACGTGATGAATGTGGTTGGAGGCTTCGACGCGTGGCATGCCGCAGCCCTTCCAGAAGTTTCGGAGCTTCTGGCCAAGGCATGATGCACCGGGATGTCGTTACCAGCATTGGTGGGTTCGCGGTTCTTATGGCGCTTCTCGCATCGTCCAATGACGCGTCCAATACCGCGCCCGCCCGGGTCCCAGCCACAGCCATTAACGGCTTGTTCGCAAAATTCGTGAGTGCGCACGAGCCTGGCTGTGCGGTGCTTGTCGTCAAAGATGGCCAGCCGGTATTCCGAAAAGGTTACGGCGTCACCGATCTGCGAACCTTGCAGAAGATCGGTCGGGAAACGAACTTTCGGCTGGCGTCACTCACCAAGCAATTTACCGCCATGGCAGTGATGCTGCTGGTCCACGATGGGAAACTGCACTATGAAGACCGTCTCACCGATGTTTTTCCGGACTTCCCAGCTCATGGAAAGGCGATCTCGATCCGCCATTTGCTGAACCACACCTCTGGACTGATCGACTACGAAGACATCATGGCGAAGCAGTATGTGGGTATTTCCGATGACAAGATCCCACAAATCAAGGATGCCGGCGTGCTCGATTTGCTGAAGCAGCAGACGGGCACGAAGTTCACGCCGGGCACGCGCTGGGAATACAGCATTCGGGTTATGTAGTGCTGGCGATGGTGGTGGAGAAACGGTCGGGGATGAAGTTTGGCGACTTTCAGCGCCAGCGAATTTTCATGCCGCTCAAGATGACGGACACTCTCGCGTACGAGAAAGGCAGCAATGAGGTCGCGCATCGCGCATACGGACACACGAAGACAGCGGATGGATGGAGTGAGACCGATCAGAGTTCGACTTCGGCTACCCTCGGAGACGGCGGCGTTTATACGTCGCTCGACGACTTGGAGAAATGGGATGCCGCGTTAAGCGCTCACACGCTGCTCACCGCGAAAGAAATGGAGCCGGCACTGACCGCGGTGGCCGCGGCGAACGGCGCCCCTCTGCAGCAAATGGACGGCAGCCCGGCGCCGCTCTATGGCTTTGGATGGTTTCTCGATCCGTATCGCGGGCATCGCCGCTACTCTCATTATGGCGAGACTGTCGGGTTTCGGAACTCCATTCAGCGCTTTCCCGATGACCGTCTGACTGTGATTGTCCTCTCCAATCGCGCCGAGGTCGATGCCCCCGCTCTGGCCGAAAGCGTGGCTGACTTGTACTTCGTGAAGCATTAACGGAATGTCTTTAGTCGACTGTCCGTTAATCGCTCGTGGCGGCTTGCGCTTTGGCGATGGGCGTTTCGCGGCGAGTGGGAAGGTGAGGCAGCGCCTCCATCAGGCGGCGGGTGTAGGCATGGGCGGGCGCAGTGAAGATCTGTTCGGTTGGGCCGCACTCGACAATCTGGCCTTCGTGAAGGATAGCAATGCGCTGGCAGATTCCGGCGACCGAAGGCAGGTCGTGCGAGATGTAGAGGATCGACATTCCAATCTCGCGATTCAGGCGCGCGAACAGTTCCAGGATTTCGGACTGCGTAATTACGTCGAGTGCGCTGGTCGCTTCATCGGCGATTAAGAGAGCGGGACGATGCATGATGGCCATGGCGATCAGTACGCGCTGCGCCTGGCCGACGCTGAGTTGGGAAGCGTGCTTGCGCAGAAAATCTTCGTTATTGTCGTCCTCGCCACTCGGCAGGCTGACGCTTTTCAAGGCGGACTGGATGGCGCGGTCGCAGTCTCCGCTGGTGGCGCCTCGGTCGCAGTGGGCGCGCCATGCCTCTCCCAATTGCGTGCGGATCTGGAGCGCGGGGTTGAGCGAGGCTAGAGGACTCTGAAGCACGAGGCTTAGGGAACGTCCGCGGAGATTGCGCAATTCCCGTTCGCACATGGCGAGCAGATCGGCACCCTGAAAAAAAACGTTGCCTTCGATGATGGCGCGCTGGCGACCGAGTAGTCCGAGGATGGCCATTGCCAGCGTGCTCTTGCCTGATCCACTTTGGCCGACCAGGCCGACCACTTCGCCGCGAGCGATTTCCAGCGAGATTCCCCGGAGCACCGGGGCTTTGCCGGGATAGCGCACGGTCACCTGCGCGGAAAGCAGGCTGGGCGAGGTATCCGTCGTCGTCGGTGTCATATTTGTCCAAACTCGTTGTTTAAGCTCGTTGTCTAAAATCGGTTATCGGCTCGCCCGCGTGCTTGCGTTCAACGTGAGCCGCTCGGCATTCCAGAACGTCTGCGGGGAAAGGATTCCCGGATTCGCGCCTTCGACCGCGCTCGATACGGCGGAGAGCGCGTTCTGATTGACCAGGTAAATAAATGGCGCCTGCTCGGAGGCGATCTCCTGGACGCGATCGAAACTCTCCTTTCGCTTCTTCGGATCCGCGGTGGACGCTTGCGCGCGCATCAGCCGGTCAACCTCGGCCTCCCAGGTGGTTTCCGGAGACTTCTGCTGCGGATTCCAGGCGTGGTTTTCGGCCGAGCTCAACCAGATGTTCATCTGACCGTTAGGATCGAGGTCGACATTGCGGAAGCCGAGCATCGCCGCTTCGTAATTAAATTTCTGTGAAATGCGCTCGATGAGCGAAGGAAAGTCGAGCGTGACAACGTTCACCTTGATCCCGAGCTTCCCGAGATCCTCTTGCACCATGACGGCCATGCGTTCTCGAGGCTTGTTGCCCGCATTGGTGACAATGGAAAACTCGACTGCGTTACCACCCTTATCGAACAACGCCCCGTTTTTCAGGTGGAAACCGTCGGCTTGCAGGCGCTTCAGCGCGGAGTCGGGACGATACGATTCGGCTTTGAGCCGGCTGTTGAACCAGAATTTGTTGGCGGGCGAAACCGGACCGACAGCGGGCTGCGCGTGACCATTGAAGACCACGCGGCTCAGATCGTCGCGGTTGATGGCTTGCGAAATCGCGCGCCGGAAATTGGTGGAGCGGAACCAGGCGCGCTTGTACTCGGGGATGGGAGCGCTGCCTACCTGGTTGAACCACATGAAATCGGAATCGAGCGAAGCTCCGGCATCGTGCGCGAGCCCCGGCGAACTGGCGGCCAGGCGGTCGAAGTAATCACTGTCGAGGACATTAATCAGGTCAAGCTCTCCGCGCTTGAAGCGCAGCATCTCGACATCGCGATTCGATTGAATGTCGAGGCGGATGGAATCGAGATACGGCAAACGGCGTCCCTGGGAATCTTTTTTCCAGTAATTTGGATTGCGGCGCAGGAGCACGCTTGATCCTGCTTTGTATTCCGCAACCAAAAATGGCCCGAGCACGGCCGCTTCTTTTTTGGGAGAATGCGTGGACATAATCGCAACCTGATCGAAGAGGCGCTCAAGTCCGGCAAGGGGTGCGGGGAAAATGATGGCGACCTGGTCTGGCGCAATGATTTTGGTGCTGACAGCGCCGCCTCCAGAGCGGAATGCGTCTCCGGTCGACGAATGCAGCGCGGGATCCATGAGCCGTTGCATGGTGAACGCAACGTCCTCGGAGGAAAACGGGCTGCCGTCGGAAAACGTAATGCCGCGACGGAGTTTGAAAGTGATCTGCTTGCCGTCTTTCGAAACTTTCCATGACTCGGCCAGTTCGGGTTCGAGGTCTTGCGTTTTGCGGTTGGCGCGCACCAGCACACCTCCCGTCAGATAGCGGATCGAGAGTGAAGAGTCGTCATCGACCAGCAGCGGATCGAAGGTCTTCGGCTCACCGCGCAGACAGAAGCGCAGCTCGCCGCCGCTTTGCGGGAAGGCCGAGCTAGTGAGCGCGAGAGAGACAAGAACGACACAGAGAAGAAATCGTAAAAATGCGCGGCGGCCGGTCATATTCATATTCATGCGGTCACCTCCTCATTAGTCAAGAGCATCTGGAATGACGTCATCACAACGATCAGCAGTAGCAGCGGCACCAGCCGCCATGGTTCTTCGCGAAACGAAATCAAGCCTTCCAGTTCGCGCAGAAGACTTCCCCAGGAAGGCAGCGGCTCGGCAACGCCCAATCCGAGGATGCCTAGATTCGCCTCGCTCAGGATAAAAACCGGAATCGAAATCCAGAACTGCGCGTACAGAACCGGCTTCAGATTGGGCAGCACATGAACCAGGAAGAGCCGCGGACCGTGCAATCCCGAAGCCCGAGCCTGCAAAACAAAGTCGGAGTTGCGCATGGCATCGGCGCTGGTTGAAAGCACGCGCGCCGAAGCGGCCCAGCCGAGCAGGCCAAGGATGAGAAACGTAA
>WNFA01008882.1_pt1 | contig 22185 bp, 17 predicted proteins | sample 5400481 | NCBI WGS metagenome assembly WNFA01 (sample SAMN13153340, study PRJNA577476) | soil metagenome | isolation source: 120 cm saprolite under Douglas fir tree site 2 hole 1 replicate 2 | place: USA:California | collected 2015-04-18
TGCAAAAGGCCTCTCGGCGCCCGGGCTCTATCAGGACTGGGAAGAGGTGCCAAGCCGAGCGGCAGCTGGATGGCACCGGAACGATGCGGACCGACGGATTGCGAATTCGTTGGAGGTACTGTTCGGCGATGCGCTGCCGCCGCTCCATCCAGCCGGCCAGCTTGGGCAGGAAGGCCCGGCCGAGGATCGCCGCGTGCAGCTCGTCCAGGCGACTGTTGAGCCCGCGCAGGTCGTGCACGTACTTCGCGGTCTGCCCGTAGTCTCGGAGGTTTCGGCAGGTCTCTGCAAGCGAGCCGTCGTCTGTGACCACCGCCCCGCCGTCCCCAAGAGCACCTAGGTTTTTGGTCGGATAAAAGCTCAGAGCCGAGAGGTTTCCCACTGATCCGACCGCGTGCTCGCCGGAGTAAGCGCCGATCGCTTGTGCGCAGTCCTCAACCACCTTGAGGTGGAAACGCGACTTCAGCGTGCCAAGGCCCTCGAGATTGCAAGGGTGCCCGAACAGGTGGACTGGCACGAGGTAGCGGATCGAAGAATCGCGCGCACACGCATGCCGAGCACGATCCAGGTCAACCAGGCCACTCTGGTCGACGTCGACGAATACCGGCCGGCCGCCGGCACGGAGGATGGCAAGGGTTGTCGCGAAGGCGCTGAGCGGAGTGGTGAGCACTTTCTCTCCCGCGTTGAGCCCCAACGCGCGGAGCGAGATTTCAATCGCATCCAAGCCGCTCGCGCAGCCCACCGCGAATCGTCGGCCGAGGCGGGCTGCCAGGGCCTCCTCAAACTGGGAGACTTCCGGACCGAGAATATACCAACCGCTTTCGCCCACTTGCCGGACGGCCTCGAGGACCGCCGGAGCGGTGTCGGCCCACTGGCGCGCGAAGTCATTCAGACCAATCGGTGCGGAGCTCATGGCCTCAAACTGTGTCGATCCGCACCTTGGTGCGAGCGGCGGCGACTCCATGCGACTGCCTTTCTACTCGGCGGGTGCCATACACGAGCGTCTCTTCAACGTTGACCTCGAAGGACTTGGGCACCTCCCAATACAGACTCTCTAAATGGCTCTTGAGCCACATTCGCAGTCGATACGGCCCAGGATTGAGCGGCAGCGATTCGATCTGGAAACTGCAAACGACTTCCTGACCGGCGCGAGCCCGGACCTTCTCGCGAAAATCGGTGGTGTCCAGCCCCATCACCGGCGAAGCGTTCAGATCCTCGAAGATGATGTGTGCCCCGGCATCGATCACATCCCGCTTGGGGCGAAAGGCGACTTCGACCAACCCGGGCTTGAAAGTGGTCAGCGGAGCGCCGTCGGGCGAACCAACTTTCAGGCGGCACAGCTCGAAGTCATTGCTTGCCATGGCGGCGTCGGAAAGGTTCAAAGAGCCGCTCTGTCGCATGTACTGATCGACCACCTCGTCGGTGGTACCGTCACCCACCAGACGACCGTTGTCGAGAAGGATGGCGCGCGAGCAGAGAGCCTGGACCGCCGCCATGTTGTGGCTGACGAAGAGAACCGTGCGGCCCTCGGAAGTGGATGCGTGTTGCATAACCCCGAGGCACTTCTTCTGAAACTCCGCATCTCCCACTGCAAGCACTTCATCGACCAAGAGAATGTCTGGGGTGAGGTGGGCAGCCACCGAAAATGCCAATCGCACGAACATTCCAGAGGAATACCGTTTCACCGGGGTGTCGAGAAATCTCTCTACTTCGGCAAACGCGACGATCTCGTCGAATTTGCGCCGGATCTCCGCTCGGGTCATTCCAAGAACTGCTCCGTTGAGGAAGATGTTCTCCTTTCCGGTCAGGTCCATGTGAAACCCGGTGCCCACCTCGAGCAGGCTGGCCACCCGGCCGGTGATTGACGCGCGACCGGTGGTCGGCTCGGTGACTCGGCTGAGGAGCTTGAGCAGGGTCGATTTGCCTGCTCCATTTCGCCCTAGAATTGCGACCCGTTCGCCATTCTTCACCGAGAACGAGACGTCCTTCAAGGCCCAAAACTCTTCCCGTTGCCTAAACTTCGATGTGTCGCGATGTTTGCCAAAGCGCAGGCGCGAGCGAAAGTTGCGGAAGCCGGTTGCCACGCGATCCCGCAGGGTCACGAACATCTCGCGATCGTGGGTAATCCAATAGCGCTTTCCAAGATGTTCCAACTCGATGGCCGGCGTGCGCATCACACCCGTCAAATCACGTCAGCGAAGCTGCGCTCGAACTTGCGGAAGTGGTGTACGCCGAGGAACAAGAGGAGCAGGATCATCGACAAGGAAATCATCTGCCCGGGCCAAAACAGCGGAGCGCTGTCGCCAAAGACGCACCAACGAAAGCCATCGATCACCCCAACCATTGGGTTTAGCGAGTAAAGGGCGCGAAGTCCTACCCGATTATGGGTGATATCGCCGCTGCTGAATCCCACCGGGGACACGTAGAGCCCGAACTGCACGATAAAGGGAACGATATAACCAAAGTCGCGATACTTCACGTTCAGCGAGGCAAACCACATCCCAACCCCGATCACACTTGCGAACGCCAATAGCAGATAGAAGGGCGTGAAAACCAGATGCCAACTTGGCGTGAAATGATAGCGCCAGAAATGATAAAAAATCATCATCATCACCAACAGGCAGGCGGTAATCGAGAAATCGATGAAACTCACGATCACCCTGCTGATCGGCATGATCACCCGTGGAAAGTAAATCTTGGTAATCATGTTTGTGTTGCTGACCAGGCTGTTGCTGCTGGCGGTCAACCCATCGGCAAAAAACTGCCACGGTAGCATCGCCACGAAAACCCAGAGCGTATAGGGAATGCTGGGATCCCCGGTCTGCAGCCGCGCCCCGCGGCTAAATACCCAGGTGAGCGCGAGCATCGTCAGGACCGGGCGGACGACGCTCCAGGCAATGCCAATCGCCGTTTGCTTGTAGCGAACCAGAATGTCCCGAAGGGAGAGAAAGTAGATCAGCTCGCGGTAAATCCAGAGGTCGCGCCAGTATCTCTTTTCGTGGTGCCCGGGCTCGATGATGAACGTGTGTTGTGAGATGTCGTTCACGCGTGGTCCTGTGTTGGTCCGGCGGTGCTTATCTATGCTCGATGAGGCGCATCGGGGCGCCGCGGATCTGCCTGATGCCGAACTTCCAGAGACCGTAGACTTCGGCGAACTTGGTGAGCACGCATGAGGCGGCATACGCCGCGGCCGGCTTGCGGGCAAGCGGGCGGCGACGGAGCTGCCGATACGTCCACCAGAACTGTGCCGCGTACAGAACCAAGAGAAACAAGCTGATGCCCCTGGATGGCCAGGCGGCGCTCAAGGCCGCTGCTGGAATTGCAAAGCCCCAAGTCCAGACCCGCCTGGTTTCGCGGACAAAATGCCGCTCTGGCGAGTTACCGTGTAACCATGCCCCTTGCGCGTAGGCGTACCCGGAGCGGATGCCGCGCCGCCACCACTGTCCAAGCCGGGTCATCGCTGCGTCGTGGATCGCCATCTGCTCGTCGGTCCGCAGGACTCTCCAGCCTCGATTGCGTAGTCGCAGGCAGAACTCGGTCTCCTCTCCGGCGAGCAAGCTCGGATCGAAGCCGCCTATCTGGTGAAATACATCGGCCCGAACCATACAATTTCCCCCGCAGGCAGGAACTTCGCCCACCGGCTGGTCCCACTCGATTTCGCATAGCTGGTTGTAGATCGACGCGGTCGGAGAGCGCTCTCGCAGGCGCCCGCAAACGACCGCCACCCCCGCCGCGCTCCCAAGTCGTCGAACGCCGCACTCGATCCACCCGCTGGCGAGCTCGCAATCGCCATCGACGAATTGGATAAACCTCACCCCGGGGTCGAGTTGAAGCAGACGCGCGGCGCCCGCATTCCGCGCCCGCGAGGGGCCCCACGGAGAAGAAGCGTCCAATTCGACCACCGGCACGCCCAGGGAGCGGGCGGTCTCTGCGCTATGGTCGGTCGATCCGGAATCCACGTAGATGACGGTAGTGCCCGTCCGCAGCGCGGATTGAAGGCAGCCCCCTAGCCGATTCCCCTCGTTACGCCCGATTGCGACGATCCCCACCTCGGCCACGACAGCTCCTTGCCTTCTTCATTTGGCGGGCCAAGCTACTTCTGTTGACGCAGCCGGCGCAAGGACCTGGGGCGGCGCTGACTCACCGAGAAGCTATTTGAGGTTCTGCACGCCGCGATCAGCATTCTTGTCATAGAGTGGCGGCGTTGCGGATCGCTTACCTTGTCAACCAGTACCCGGGCCCGAGTCACAGCTTTATCCGGCGCGAGATCACCGCTCTGGAGGCGCAAGGAGTGGAGATCCTCAGATTCACCGTTCGCCGGGCGAAAGCCGCGCTTCCCGACGAGGAGGATATCGCCGAGCGTTCCCGCACCCGTGCGATCCTGGAAGCCGGAACCGTCGCGCTGGTGAGACACACCGTGGTTGCATTGGCGACCAAACCGCTCGGCATGTTGAGGGCACTCAGTTTGGTCTTTCGAGTTGGCTCACCCTCTCCCCGAGCGATTTTGCGAAACCTGATCTACCTTGCCGAGGCATGCGCGCTTGCCCGCTGGCTCGCCCAAGGTAGAGCGGAACATCTTCACGCGCACTTCGGCACCAATTCCGCGACGGTCGCGATGCTATGCCACGAGATCGGAGGCCTCTCGTTCAGTTTCACTGCCCATGGACCCGAGGAGTTCGACCGAGCAGAAGAACTGGCGCTGCGGGAAAAGGTCAAGCGAGCGACGTTCGTGATCGCGGTGTGCAACTTTGGCCGCAGCCAGTTGTTTCGCTGGTGCCGGCTCGAGGACTGGAAAAAAGTGGAAGTGATTCACTGCGGTCTGGGGACTGACCTGCTCAAAGCATCGCCGAATAGCGCCCCGGTCGACTCGCGGCTGGTGTGCGTCGCGAGATTCGGAGAGCAGAAGGGCCACCTGCTGCTTCTCGAAGCGGCAGCGCGGCTGAAAAAAGAGGGAATGCAGTTTCGGCTGGTCCTGGTTGGAGATGGACCGCTGCGGCCGTTGATCGAGGCGCGGATCCAGGAACTGAACCTATCTGACCAGATCCACTTGACCGGGTGGCTAAGCGGCAAAGACGTTCGCGACGCGATCGTCGGTTCGCGAGCGCTGCTACTGCCCAGCTTCGCCGAAGGTCTGCCAGTAGTGTTGATGGAAGCTTTTGTCCTCGGGCGCCCAGTGGTCGCAACCTACGTCGCTGGAGTTCCGGAGCTGGTGGAGGCTGGCGCGAGTGGTTGGTTGGTGCCGGCTGGCTCGGTCGACGCGCTTGCGGAGGCGATCCGATCTGTCCTGGTGGCAACGCCGGGGCAGCTGCGGGAAATGGCAAACATCGGAGCCAGGCGAGTGGCCAAAGAGCACGACGCGTTTCACGAAGCCACCAAGCTCGCGGCTTTGTTTCGGCAGCAAGTGACCAGCCACCATGCCGGAAAGCCGCTTTCGGAGTCATAGCAAAGCGATGATCAGCTCGAGCGTCGGAATCGTCATCCTCAACTATCGCACTGGCGATCTCACGATTGAATGCCTTCAGTCACTGGCAAGTGAAATCGATCGAATCCGTGCTCGGATCGTGGTGGCGGACAATGCATCCGGCGATGGTTCGGTCGAGAGGATCCGTGCGGCGATCGCCACGCGCGGATGGGGACGCTGGGCGTCGCTGCTCCCGCTCGAGCGCAATGGGGGGTACGCGTTCGGCAACAATGCCGGCATCCGACGATTTCTAGAATCGTCTGATCCACCCGACCTGGTGATGTTGCTCAATCCCGACACCACGGTGCGACCGGGTGCGGTTGAATCACTTCGTCAATTCATGGAGCAACATCCGACGGTTGGTATCGTTGGGAGCCAACTGGAGGACACGGCGGGCACCCGTCAGGCGTCGGGGTTCCGTTTCCATACCATCTTCAGCGAGTTGGACGGCGGTCTTCGGCTGGGGCTCTTTTCCAAGCTGATCGAGGATCGAGTCGTGGTGCTGCCGCCGTCCGCGGTGGCCAGGCGAGTCGATTGGGTCTCGGGCGCGAGCATGATGATCCGGCGCCGAGTCTTTGATTCGATCGGATTACTCGACGAGGGTTACTTCCTTTATTTTGAGGAGGTCGATTTTGCGCGCCGGGCCGCCCAGGCCGGTTGGGAATGCTGGGTCGAGCCGCGCAGCCGGGTAATGCACCTTCAGGCCCAGGCAACGGAGGTGGACGGGCCGAAATCCAAGCAGAAGCGCAGGCCCACCTATTGGTTCGATTCTCGCCGTCGCTATTTCATCAAACATCATGGCCGATCCTACGCATTGGCGGCCGATGCTGTTTGGGCAAGCGGTTATCTGACTTGGCGGGTTCGTCGCGTTTTGCAGAGAAAGCCCGATCCGGATCCGCCCAAATTACTCCGCGATTTCATCCTCAACAGCGTCTTTGCCAAGGGGTTTAGAATTTGAACCCCTGTGCGCCGATGTCACCAGCGATGCCTGCGAGAACCGCCAATTAGGCTCCAATTCGGGATGTGGGCGCCGCCCCCCGCTTAGCGTGGGCCCCTCACCCCATCGGGCGGATCGAGATTGCGCTCTCGAAGCGGATCTGCGGCTCTGCACCTTTGGCGTTCACTCTCAATCGCCTCACGACCAGGCATTCGCGCCAAGCAAGGCACGGAACTTGTAGGGCATAAGTTCACAAATGAACAATTCGAATGGCGGTCGGGTGCGTCGCACTCTCAGGTGGACCTGTCTGTTTTTTCTAACGCTCGGGTGTCTTCCGCAGGGGAAGATTTCAGCATCGAACCCGTCCTCGGAGGCCGGGTCGAATCCCGATCAAGCATCCATTGTCTCGACCTGCAGTTCACCAATCCGGCCCGTGGACGTCTCGTCCCCAACCACGGTGGTGGGAACGGGTGCTGGAGCAAGCTGCACTGAACAGGCCTTGGATGAGGCGATCCGCATCGGCGGGATCATCACCTTCAACTGCGGCGGCAACGCCACGATTCAACTAACGTCGGAAAAGGAGTTGAGAACGGACGTCGATACTACGATTGACGGCCTGGGACAGATCACCCTGGACGGCAACGGCAGTACACGCCTCTTCCACTTCGAAGGCCCGGACTTCCGCCGCACCGGGACCACGGTAAGCTTTCAAAACATTGCGCTGATCAATGGAGCGGCGACAGGAACCCCAATCCCAGAATATCCGAACGAGCCGCCGCAGTGCTCCCGCGGGTTCCAAGCCGACGGGGCCGGTGCTGCGATTTGGATCCGAGATGGGGTTCTCCACGTTTACAACACCCTATTCCAAGACAATCACGCTGCGCCCCTCGGACCGGACGTCGCCGGCGGGGCGATTTACGGCTTGGGGGCGCGAGAGGTGGTGGTCGTGAGAAGTCGGTTCGTTAACAACAGCGCGTCTAATGGGGGCGCGATCGGTGCGCTCAATACCGATGTGACGGTGATCAACAGCACCTTCACTCAGAGCGCAGCACTTGGACATGACGCCAACAACTGGGATCCTGACTGCCCCGACGAAGAAAGCGGCTCGGGGGGTAACGGCGGGGCAATCTACGTTGATGGGGGCTTCGATCTCACTGATGTCTTCTGCGGAAATACATTTTCTGGAAGCCGAGGCGGAGAAAATGCATTGGGAGGGGCCATTTTCCGCGCGGCCGACGATGGAACGCAGGTCACCACCATCGATCAATGCACATTCGACGGGAATTACTCACCGCTAGGCGGAGCGCTCTACTTCCACAACACCAATCTCCAAATCAGCAAGTCTACGTTCGCCAACAACACCGCGGTGATCGGCGGATCGCTGCAGGCGGACGGCACGCTTCTGACCGTGGAGAACTCCACGTTCTTCAACAGCCAAACAAGCGGCCCGTGGGGGGCGATCGCGCTCTTTGACGGGCGCGGTGATCTCCGCAACTGCACCTTCGTGGGCAATCGAGCTGACTTCTCGCCGATCGTGCCAGATTTCGCCGACGTCACGATCGAGAATTCCATTTTCCTCGGGAATGTCGCCATCGGAGGCAACACCGATTGCGATTACACGAGCGCGGGCTCCGGCAATGTGCAGTGGCCGGACCCTGGACGGAACGATCCGAATTCGCTGAGTGGGTGCGTCCTGGGTGTCAGCATCGGCGATCCCCAGGCGGGCGATCTCGGGAACCACGGTGGTCCGACCCGGACATTTCTTCCCGCACCCTCCGGGGGCGCGGCCGGGAGGGGAACCAGTTGCCCGGAGGTCGACCAGCGAAATCTGCCGCGAAGCAACCGCAATGCTTGCACCGCTGGCTCGGTCGAAGTCCAATAGAGCTTTTCGCTCGACGGAGCTAAGCGGAAACGGTATGGCTCGACCCTGCTGCGGAGGGCGGGTTGACTGTACGCGGGATAGCAAAGGTGATGGTCAACAGCACCCTTCGCCATCTCGGTCTACAAGTCCGAGCACTGGTGAACGACGACCAACGCCGCGCTCAACAATCCAAAAAACTCACCCCAGAGACCTGACTACCGAGCGGAATGCTACCGGAACTGGTTGAACTCCGATATTGCAAATCCAGTTAGTAGTGAAGGCGGTGTTTACAGCATATACATGGACTTAAACGAGGGTTTTCCGTTACCCGACGACAGCTTTGACTATGTTTTTTCCCAGCAAGGCATTGAGCATTTTACGTATTACCGTGCGGCCAAGATTCTTCGCGAATGCCTTCGGGTCTTGAAGCCCCGAGGCAAGATTCGAATCGAGACGCCGAATCTCAACTATTTTATCGACCGATACCGAAACAACGACAGGGCGGTCGCTCCAGCAACCCACCAGTTTGCGAAGGAGCTCGACGCTCCACCCACCCACCTAACTTCACTGAACTCGATTTTCTTCCAGTTCGGACACCAGTACGTCTACGACATCCAAGCCCTTATCGATCTTTGTCGGCAATGCGGTTTCGCTGATGTTCGCGAAGTGGAAATGTGCAAGACGGACATCATCCCGTTTCAGGCTGCGATAGCTTTCAATCCCTGCTCCAATCCAGACGTCTTCTACATCGAGCACTCCTTCGCACTGGAGATGGAGAAGTCTGCGGCAGGGTCAGCCTGACAGCAGGCTGCTGCGCCGTTCCGATTGGGGAGCTACTCGCTGACGGCTCGTGATAGCTTGCGCGTCGATGGGCGAGCCCGTTCGCGCGCCGGAGAGTCCGCAACCGCAGAGAGCAACCTCTGCTCCGTCGCGCGAGCTGCTGTCAACGCCCGCCCACGCGAGCTATCTCGCCACCAGAACCTTTGGTTCACTCGATGGGCTTCGGGCGCTGTCGATCCTCGGAGTCGTCTGGCATCACACGCAGGAGGGCCTGCATTCTCTACCAATCGCCTACCGCGGATTTCTCGGAGTGGATCTCTTCTTCGTGATCAGCGGCTTTTTGATCGTCACGCTGCTGCTTCGCGAGCGCCGCCGTTCCGGCACCATCTCCCTCAAGAAATTCTACATCCGGCGTTTCCTCCGCATCTTCCCGCCCTATTACGGGGTGCTCGCGTTGGTGGCGATCATCGCCTTCCTAAAGCCGGGGGAACAGTCCAACCTGATCCGTCGTGATCTGCCTTATGCGCTGTTCTATGTATCGAATCTCGTGCCGATGCTGAGCATTCTCAATCCCACCTGGAGTCTTGCGGTCGAGGAGCAATTTTATCTGGTGGTTCCTACGCTTCAGAAACTTGCCCGACGGGCGTTCCCCGCGCTGATCGTCCTGGCGTACCTGCTCGTCAGCCTCCCTCCGTTCGGGTTTTTTCCAAATTGGAAGCTCCCGGATTTCTTCCGCGAGACGACGTTCGGACCAATTCTCCTCGGCGTGATGCTGGCGTTGGTCCTCGATCATCCGACCGGGTACCGATGGACGTCTCGGGTGCTGGGCCATTGGCTTGCGCCCGCCATTGCCGGGGTGCTGGTTCTGCTCGCGTGCAACCACCCGGCGGACGATATTTCGGGATTCCCGCGGATGATGATCCATCTTTCACTGGTGGCTTTTCTAGCCGCCTGCGTCACTCGGGAGCGGCACGTCCTGGCGCCGGTCTTGCGGCTGTGGCCGATCAGGCGGATTGGAGCGGTAAGCTATGGGATCTACCTCTATCACCTGCTGGCGAGACACGTGGTGAAGGCGGGGATGAAGTTTGCCGGGATCGATTCGCAAGTCCTGTTCTTCCTGGCCACCGCAGCCGGTGCCTGGATGGTGGCCGAGCTGAGCTATCGCCTTTACGAGTCGCGCTTTCTCGCGCTCAAATCGGGCTGGGAATCGGGCGCACCGGTCAGGTGAAACCATTCGAGCGCCGGCTGCACCACGGCCCGATGAATGATTCTGTCCCGATCCCCTTCTGGAGACCAACCCAGAATCTTCTTCGCTTTCGAGCAGTCAAACCTCGCCTTCAGCGAACGAGTCTCCCAGTCGCGATAGCTGGGTCGCTCGCGCCCAGGGTGACGCACAACGCATTTGATGATCCACTTCAATACTTCGAATGCATGGAACTTCCAGGCCGCGGTGGGGAGCAAGTCGATCCGTGCTCCCGTCGCTCTCTCCAACTCCCGGACATAATCGCGCGCGCTGAGGCAGGGCTCAGCTACCAGGTTGAAGCATTCTCCGACGATGCCCTCTACTTCCATCGCTTTCACCAGCGCGTCGGCAACATCGTCCACAAGCACAATCGGCAGCGGGTTGTCTCCCGGTCCCCACAGTCGGCAGCGCGATTCCCAGCCCCAGAAGCCGACGCCCCAGTGGAACGGGCTGGTTCCGACTCCCAGCACTACTCCGGGCCGGAAAATTACCAAGGGCAGGCCCCGCTCGCGCTGCAACTGAATCAGCAGCCGTTCGGATTCCGCCTTGGCGCGCGCGTAGAGGTTGCGCCGATGAATCAGGGGATCGAGCGGCGTCCATTCGTCGATGATCCCGGCGCGCGCGCCGGCATAATAGGCATCGGTGGTGCTGAGGTAGAAAAGCCGATCGACCTTAGCCCGCAGACAAGCTTCCGCTACGGCGCGGGTCGGCGCCACCTCATGCTCGAGCCACTCCGGCCAAGTCTTCATGTAGGCTCGCGCGAGGTGATAGACGTAACGCACCCCTCGCATTGCCTGGTCCAGACTTTCAGGATGCGCGATGTCGCCCTGCACGATTTCGAGGGGCAATTCGCGCAAGACGCTAGGCAGTCGGAGCTCGTCGCGGACCAGGAGCCGAAGCGACTTTCCTTCGCTCGCCAGCCGCTTCACCAATGCCTGTCCGATAAACCCGGTGCCACCCAGAACCAGCACGTTTGGGGAGATTGAACTGCGAGGGTGCGACCTGATCGGCGCGTCTTCGAGCGACACCTCGGCGCCGGCGGTGCGGCAGATCTGGTTGCACGTCCGCACCACCGCCTGCGCGAAGTTCGGCGCGAGGCCTGGATGCGAGACCCGAGGCAGCTCCCGGTAGAAGCATTTCATTGCCCGCGCAAGGCTGGTCCCGAAGGCGCTTCCCTCGTCAGAGAGCCCGAATTTGGAAATGCAGTACCGCGCGAGATTTCGGCGGGCTTGACGGGAGAGAGCCTTAGCCTCTTCGCGCAGCAGATCGTACCGATCGAAGTCGTCGAGAAAACGACGGTGCCGCCGAAGCGTGTAGGTGTTTCGGTCGAAGTCGACCGTCGCGCTTCCCACCGAGCCGCGAACGTGAATGCTGTGCTCGGTAAATCCGCCGCCAAAAGCGTAGCGCAGGTCAACGACCGTCGTGCCCTTTCTTGCTCTGACTAGCCAGCGCTGATAAAAGCGCGCCCCGCTCGGCAAAACGATCGGCAGGTCGGCCTGGGCCTCGAGCACCTCCGGAGTGCCGACCAAATCCACCAGGTGTGCAACCGAGTGCACCCCGGTGTCGAGCATCACGTTGCCGGGGGCTCGCAGCAGCCAGCTGCCGAATGGCCCCGCCCTGACCTGCGGCAACTCCTTGTTCCAAGTGATGATGATCTGATCCAGCCGACCAAGGCTTCCCCGAGCAATGTCATCTTTGAGCCGTTGGTAAATGGGGAAAAATAGAAAGTTATGGCTGACCCCAACGGCGCGCCCACGCCGCAGCGCCTGCTCGGTGAGGGCGGCGCACTCGTTCGCGTCCAGGCCCATGGGTTTTTCCAGCAGGACATGAACGCCTGCGTCGACCAGCGTTCGGGCCGATGCAATGTGCTGGCCCGGTGGCAAAAGGACGTGAACGACATCCAGTCGCTGCTCAGCGAGCATCGATTCGAGGCGGCGGTGGACAGAAGAGATCGCGTAGCGTTGCCCAAATTGAGCCCCCCGAGCGGCGCTCTGGTCGCACACCGCAACCAGCCGCGCCTGGGGGAGGGTGCGCAACGCGCCTCGATGCCAGTCTGCGATGTATCCGGCGCCGAGAAACCCGACTCTCAATGAACTTTCTGCTTTGATCTTGCCTGTGGATGAAATCAGAGTCACAACTTTGGGAGCGTTACCTGTGTTCGATCAATCGCATCGGAGTGCCTCGAAGTTGTGTGCGGTAGAATTTGAGCAGACCGACGAATTCCGCGAACTTGGAAATCAGGCACGCAGCGGCGAACGCGGAGGCATCCATCCGCGAGAGCCTGCGGCGCCGGCCGCGGACATAAATGCGAAATAACAGACCCCCGTAGAGCAGCAGCAGCAAAAGGCTGAATCCGTTCGAGGGCCAGGCCGCTCCGACCGCTGCGAGCGGCAGCAGAAACGCCCAAAACCAGGCGCGAGCTGTCTCGCGGGAAAAGTGACGCTCGGACGAGGCCCCGTGCATGCTGGCCCCTTGCGCGTAGGCGTATCCGCTGCGAACCGAGCGGCGCCACCATTGCTCCAGGCGCATCATCGCCGCATCGTGAGTGGCCATCTGCGCCTCGAGACGAACAATCTTCCACGAGCGGCGGCGCAGGCGAAGACAAATCTCATCGTCCTCGGCGGCGAGTACCGCAGGGTCGAAGCCGCCGACGCTCTGGAACGCACTGACTCGCATCATGCAGTTGCCGCCGCAGGCATTCGTCTCGCCTGCCGGCTGGTCCCATTCAATTTCGCAGAGCCGGTTGTAAATCGAGGCCCCTGGAGAACGCTCGCGCAGCCGTCCACAGACAACAGCGATTTCGGGCGCTGCTAGCAGCTTTTGAGCTGCAGTGCTGATCCAATCACTGGCGACTTCGCAGTCTCCATCGAGAAACTGAACGAATCTGACCGCCGGATTCATCTGGATCAGGCGGGCGAATCCCTCATTGCGCGCTCGTGAGCGACCAACGCTGCCAGAGTCGAGCTCCACGACCTCGATGTTGAACGAGCGCGCTGTCTTCACACTCTCGTCCGATGAATTGGAATCTACATAGACCACGGGAGCCCCGAGGCTGCAGATCGAAAGAAAACATCGCCGCAGCCGCTCGCCCTCGTTTCGGCCGATGACGACAATGCCAGCATTCCCGTTCACGGGGGGCGGACAGTATCCTGCAGAATCGTCATCGAGCAAGCGCACCTCCAACTGCTTGTAGTCGCTGGTTACGAACGTGTTAGCGCGAGGTGCGGACCCATGGTTTGGGTCGGGTGAACGCAGCGGCAAAAGCGGCGATAATCGATTGCCGGAACAAAAGTGGCATCGCCAACAATGCCTTTGCCGGCACTCGGGCTCGACCAAATTTCGTCCAAAACAGGCCACCCGCGACGGCGAGCGCGACCGTGCCATACGCCACGGCGACCAACGGCCAACGGATCCCGCGGCCCCAACAGACGAGCAGCGTGAAGACGGACGCGAGGGTCCACAGGAGAATCAGCATCGAAAGGGGGGGAACGCTGAGCTCGAGCGCCAAGATCGCAAGGTCCGGCCTGCGCAGGCGGAAGGCCGAACTGAGTAAGCGGGGCACTTGCGCCACCAAGGTGCGTAGGTGCCCCTGCATCCATCCAGATCTCTGCACTCGCGAGGCGCCGGGCTCCGCGGGAAGGAGGTTCAAGACATGAGCTCCGGGGCAAAAGCGCGGAGGTGCTCCGGCGATTGCCATGTCCACCGCCAGCTGCATGTCATCGACGCGATTTCCAACAAGGTTCTTCAACAGGACCATCCCCTCTCTGAGCTGTGTTTCTTCCTGACTGCCGGCGGGCGCGGTCATCAGATAAGCGGCCTGGACAGGGCCGCCGCTGGACGCCGCGGCCCGGGCGAGCTGCGAAATTGCACCGTCCTCGGGAATGCAATCCGCGTCAATGACCACCACTACTTCTGGCGGATCCGCCTCGAGGTACCGAGCGCCGAAATCCAGGGCATAGCCCTTGCCGATCCGGACGGGATCCTGCCGCTCGACCACTGTTGCTCCATGACTGCGGGCGACCTCCGAAGTGGAATCGCTGCAATTGTCGGCAACCACCACCAGCCGATCGGAGGGCTCCAGCTGTGGCAAAATCGCGCGCAGCGCGTGCCCAAGAACCTTTTCCTCATCGTGCGCTGGAACGAGCACCACGATGCTGGGGCGCCGCTTCGGCAACTCTTTATCTCGCTCCCTTCCCTTTCTCAGGGCGCTCAAAACCTCGACCAGGAGGAAGGTCACAGGCACCAACAGCACGCCGAGGACCGAGCACAGGATGAGGTTCATGGCGTTTAATGCGGGCAAGCTACCACCCTCGACGCTGGCCGATCATCGTTTCTGCACCTGATTGCCCGAACTACCATCTCCTGATGGATCGTTCTGTCACAATTCCGAGGAGAAACCGCACCCCGAGAGCGATATCTTTGTTCGTACGTCCACTCCGCGCCGCTGCTTGAGTAGACACGGCGTCGCGCCGCATCATTCAAGCTTACGACTCGATCATCCGAGCTTAAGCATGTTGTGCGCTCGAGGGAGCAAGGAATTTTCAAACTGCCTCCGCAGTGGGTTGCTACAGCGATCTCCAAATCGAGTTGGAACAGGCATGGCAGCAATTACAAAAAACCAGAATTATGGGTTTAATCAATAAAACCGCCGTCAGGTGTCGCGCGCGTACGCTTTACACCCCGTACTTTCCAAAAAGTTGGAAGCAATTTTGAGGGACGCCGTCCAGGAGGGAGGGCGCATGTTTGCCCCGCTGCTAGAGAGCTCGTAACCGCCGGGAAGATCCCGCGACATCGAGTGCGGTCTTTGGCGGGCTGAACCGCATCTTGCGGCGAAACAGCGTAGAACGAAGACAAATCTTCAGCACCATCGCCTTGACGTTTCCAAATTGGTACACGGTCAACCGCGGAAGGACGGCGCCCGGAGCCATCTCCTCAGGTCTGAAAGGTCGCTGTTCCGTGCTCCAGATCAGCAGAGATCGAGCTTCGTTGATCATCCGCACGTGGTCCGTAGTGAAGTCCTCAAGGGGCGCTCCAAAAGGAAACGCAAAGTGCCGGCAGATACCCCACAGCCGTTCGAAGTCCGTCGTCGAGCATCTAAGCTCTTTTTCGGCTTGATCCTTGGGCAGAACGGTGAGCCGAAAATGGCAGTTGGTGTGATTTCCGAGGCTCACATTTCTCAAGCACCCGAGCTGGGCGCACTCGCTCACAGTCGCCAGGGGGAAGGTGTCGCCTTGTGCGAGCCGGCGAAGCTCAGGCCGACCATTTTCAGCGTTGATGTCGAGGTCCGCGTCCAAGAAAGAGTCAAGATCACCGCGGCGCTTTTGCCCGTTTTGCGTTGCTTCAAAAAGGTCCCACCGAAACCCCGCCCTCTTTTCGATCTTCTCCGGGCAAACGAAAAAAAGCCATTGCACGGAGGGGTGAACGGGCGCTCGGGCCGCAACGTACCGCGCGGCATCGGCGTAGCCGTCGTCGAAACAGAAGAACAGCTGCGTGGGCGCTGCCGGCATCGATCCGGTCAAGAAAGTAAGCAATTCATCGAGGAGGGCGGGGGCCACGGTCAGCTCGGGCTGCGGGTCCGTGGCTCGCTTTTTCGCACTGACCCGATGAAAGCACAGAGCAATGCACAGATCTCGAATTGCCCAGACCAGCCACCGGCGCAGCAAGCCCGTTGGAACAAATGCGGCAGCGATAGTGAACAGCTTCCGCAGTTCGCGTTTCACTGAACCCTGCTCTCCCGAGCCGTTCGAATCCAAACGGTGGGAGGCTTGCGAAACAGCAGATCAACCTTCCAGAGCATGTACATCGGCGAGTAGAGCAAGTAGAGCGCGTACTGCCAAGGCAACAACCCGAGCCAATAGGGGCTCAACAGATACGAGACGAGAATCGCGAGGATCGCCAGATGGGTGGCGCCGAGGATCAGAAAGCCCGGTCTCCAGGACGCGTTGAGTGAATTTGTAACGGACGCTCTTACGTCCGCTCTCCCATCGCTGTCGCTGCATTCGCACCGCGCTGGGATTGGTGAATGCGATCTCCGAAAAGACCTTGGCATCAGAAACGAAGCGAACCCGTTTGCTCCCAAGCCTCAGGGTCCAACTGTACTCGATGTCCTCAGCCAAGCCGAAGGCTTGCCATGGAGCCTTCCGCAAACCGCGGACCGTGAAGCACATCCCATTGCCGCGCAACGAGACACTGTGTCCCAGGGCATCCTGTCCCATCAGCCAGGTGCCGTTGATCAAAGCGAATGCACACGACATCAACCGCGTTCTCCACGACGCTTGACGGTTGGCGATCCCGCTCACTCCTTGCAGCCAATCCCAGCCGTCGCCCAGGCGATGGGCAAAGGCCCTCAGCAGCTGCGGGTCCACTCGCGTGTCCGCATCGATCACGACTGCCGCGTCCCCCTCGTTGACGTCGGGCATTGCAAGCAGGTGATCAAAGAAGAATGCGAGGGCATATCCCTTACCCGCGCGCAATGGATCCGTTCGCCTCAGCACTCGGGCGCCGTGCCCAGCCGCCAGCTCGGCGGTATTGTCGGAGCAGTTGTCGGCGACGACCCAGATGGAGAATGGGAAAGAGCTCTCGGCCAAGGTAGATCGAAGAGAGCTCACCGTGTCCGCAATCAGGGCCGCCTCATCGTGGGCGGGGATCACGATGAAGAACTTGCCGCCCCATTCCGGGCTGGGTTGGTGGTTGCGTCGAGATCGGAAATGCACTGCGGCAGCGGTAACGATGAGCAAATACAGGCTGAACGCCGCCACTGCGCAGGTGAGCAATATAGTCGCCCAGAGAATCAGAACGTTCATGCCGCGCACCGAAGCGGGTGGGAGAGATCGTGGTATCGGTTGGAAAGCCTCATCGGCCCGCCATCCTAGGCAAAAGCGCCCAAACAAGGGAGCCCGACTGATCGGGACTGTCAAGCAGGTCAGAGCTGGTGAACATCCGGCCGCCTGTCCCGGCGTTCGGATTGGGAAAAACAGAACAGACCGGAAAGGGCCGCGTGCCTGGTTTCCATCGCTGGGGAGCTAGCTGGCGGCGACTTGGCCTGTGCGCAGAAGGGTGGAGAGCGACCCAGGTGATCTCACGCGACCGCCAAAGCGCTCCTTCAGCTTCAAGAAACGACGCTCGTACAGTTGGTAACTCGCGCCCGCTAGTCCAATCGCGACCACCACGGTAATCACGAAGGTGGCGATCCCACCTAGTCCGGGAGCAATTTTTCGCGCCGCGTTGTTCGCCAACATGTGCAGAAGGTACATGCCGTAGCTGATCCCACCAATGTAGCGCACCACCGGGTTTGCGAGGATTGCGCGCAGCGGATGGTCCGACCGGATGCAACACGCCGTGACCAGGTATGCCATGGCCAAGTAAACCAGAATCATCGGAGTGCCGGGCAACGCCAAGCCGAGAATCAACAGCACCGCAGATAGTGGGACGCTCCACCATTGCCCTGCGACCAAATAGGCTGTTCGGAATCCAGCAGGTCGATCGAGCGCGTAGGCTGCCAAACATCCAAACACGATTGGCGTAGCAATCTCCAGCAGAATTCGAACCCACAGCTGCCGTGCGTTGAGATAGCCCTCCGAGACCCCCCAAGCCGCTCCGGCGTGAATAAGAAGCACAGCGATCAGAATCAGAACCGGTGTTTGCCACTTACGGGCGAACCGGACCACCCATGGCCAAAGCAGGTAGAACTGCTCCTCGGTCGCCAAAGACCAAGCGAAAAAGAAAATGATTCGATTCGGGCCGTGCAGGTCTTCGGTGTGAATCCAGTTGTACGTGTAGGTCAGAAAAGCGGGCAAGTTCCTAAAGAACTGCTGCCCAGCCGGAGAGTTCGGCTCGAGCCGCCAGACCAGCAGCACGTAGAGCGCAAGCACCGTGTAATAGAGTGGGAAAATCCGCAGCGTTCTTCGAGCATAGAAGTTGGGTAGCGAGATCCGGCCGTTCTCACGAAGCTCACGGAGCAAAAGCGTGGTAATCAAAAACCCGCTGATCGTAAAGAACAGCTCCACGCCCAGATAGCCATTCGCAAGCAGTCCCTCTTTTCCGTGGGGCGCGGTACGGTGCCAGATCACTGCAATGATGCTGAAGCAGCGGAGCCCGTCGAGAGATGCGAAGTATTTACCCCGGAGAAATTGTTGGTATGGCGCAGAAACGTCGTTGTTCATTCGGAGTCCTATCGAGCATTGGTGTGGACGTTCAGGCAGACCCCCCATCGGACGCTATCCCCAAGAAAAATAGCGACTTCGCTTTACCAGTTAAGTCGACGTCACGCCACTGGCACTGCATTGGCACAGGGCGTCAGCGGGCAATCCGATCGCCTACTGGGACGGGTCCCGAAGAACTCAGTGAAATCGACCGCCTGAGCAGCTAGAAGGCCTGCCACCGGCAAGTCAGAACGAAAACCGCCGCATGAATCTTTTTTCGAGCGACGTCTATCTGAGCACGGTCGCGGATATCTATTTCCCCGGCCGCGCGCGTGCGATCGAGATTTTTCGAACCGGTGGCAAATACTTTCGCCTGCTGGTGCTCGACAACAGGGAGGTGATCACCAGCTGGCCATTTCTCGACTTTCTCGAGCCAGTGGAAAAGCCACCTGGGGAGAGATCCAAAGAGCTGGCGTACATCCCGAATACGGTGCTCGAGATTGTCCCGGCGGACGGTCGGCCGCTCGGGGGCGGCAGGGCAGATCTTGAACCCGCGCCGTTTATCAATTGGGGTCAGTTCTCAGACTGGTCCGCCTTTGAGGCGCTGGTCGCCAGTCACAGAAAGAATCTGAAACGCGAGTCGTTGCGCAAACAACGAGGCCTGCAGAACACCTTGGGCGCCCTGTCGATCGTTTTGAGCGATCCCCGTCCCGAGGTCTTCGATCAGTGCATTCAATGGAAATCGGCTCAGTATCTGCGTACGGGTTTGAGAGACAGGTTCGCCAATCCCGACCACGTTCGCTTCTTTCGAGAGTTGCATCGCAAGGAGCTGGTCATCGTCTCGTCGATCTCCGCCGGTGGCAGACTGCTCGCGGTGCATTTCGGAGCGCTAGCGGATCGCACGTTTTACTCCTGGGTGGCGGCATACGATCCACAGCACTCGACGTACTCGCCGGGTGCGCTCCTGCTCGAAGCGCTTCTGTTTGAGAGTTGGCGGCGCAAAGACGTGGAATTTAACTTCTTGATCGGTGACCAGGAGTACAAGTGGTTCTACGCAACCCACAACCGGGTGATTGGCCCACTCGGCAGCGCGCCGCTCACCGTTCGTTTGGCCAAAGCGGCAAAGCGTCCGATCCGGAGGGTGTTGTCAAACAGGCCCCAACTCCTTTTGTTGGCTCGAAAGTTGATGCGGCGGCTAGAACGCTGACGAACGGTTTCGGGGCTGTTTCCTTGTGCCGCGCCGCCGTTCTTGCTACTAGGCGAAAGCGGTAAGGCCGCGATACCGAGGGATGTTCAAGCGCCATCACCAGCTGTTCAGTTTTCTGCGCGTGGTGCTCGATACCGTCACGGTGGCGGCGGCGTTTGGGGCTGCCTACGCCATCCGGTTCGGCTCTCCGAAGACGTTTCCGTATCCAGGCGGGTTACCCCCTCTCCGGGAGACGCTGATCGTAGGCGCGATGGCCTGCATTCTCTGGCCGCTCTGTCTTCGCACAGTGGGCCTGTATCGGCCGCAGCGACAAAAAAGCGCACTTGATGAAATCTTCGGAGTTTTCAAGGCCACGTTGATCGGCGCTTTGCTGCTGGTGTCGATCACCTACTTCTTTCGTGAGAGTCGCTATTCGCGCTTAGCGTTGCTGATCTTCGCTGGGCTGGCCTTTGTCGGGGTATCGCTGGTTCGGTTCGCATTCAAGGAGGGTCTGCAGGAGCTGCGCCGGCGAGGCTACAACCTGCGCTGGGTGTTGGTGCTCGGATCGGGGCGACTTGCTCGGCAACTGCTGGAAGTGTTCGAGATTAACAAAGAGCTCGGTTTCCGGCCGATCGGCTGCCTATCGCTCTCGAGAAAACGCGTTGGCAAACAGGTTGCCGGCGTGGAGGTGATTGGAACGTTGCGGGACTTGCGCCGGACCATCGTCGCCCGCGGGGTCGACCAGGTGTTGGTGGCTCTTCCATCGCCGTCCGCACAGCGGCTGCGACAGATCATGGAGATTCTGTCCGACACCACGGCGGATGTGAAACTGGTACCCGACATCTACCAGTACGCGACCCTGTTCGGTGGACTCGAGGAGTTTGGCGGTCTACCCGTCGTCAACCTGCAGTCGGTGGGTGTCACCGGCGTCAACGCGATGATCAAACGGCTGTTCGACATCCTCTTCTCCTCTCTTTTCATGCTGCTGCTGTCGCCAGTGTTTGTGATTGTGGCCGTCGCGGTCTGGCTGACCTCACCTGGCCCCATCCTTTATCGCCAGGAACGGGTGGGCCTCGACGGGAAGCCATTTGGAATGTTGAAATTTCGCACGATGCGAGTGGGGGCGGAGGACGAGGGGCCGACTTTTGCTCGCACCCAGGACCCGCGCGCCACTCAATTAGGCGCCATCCTTCGCAGGCTGAGCCTGGACGAGCTACCGCAGCTGTGGAATGTGCTGATCGGCGAGATGAGCCTGGTCGGGCCGCGGCCCGAACGGCCGGTCTTCATCGCTAAATTCCGGCGCCGGATTCCACGCTATCAGCTCCGCCACATGGTCAAAGCGGGAATGACCGGGTGGGCGCAAATCCATGGCCTGCGCGGCCGCACCAACATTGCCAAGCGAGTTGAATACGATCTCTACTACATCGAGCACTGGTCGTTGCTGCTGGATCTGAAGATCCTGGCCCGCACGCTTGCGTTTGGCTTTCTCTCGCGCAACGCCTATTGAGACCAGCCTTCCGCGCGCATTCCCGATCGTCTCGACACGTTTGGATCGTTGCCACATCCGCCGCTTCGGTGTTGTCTTGCGTGAAGCAGCGCCACGTCTCTATCCATCCGGAGCGAATGGTGGAGGGCCCCGGAGTCGTCATGATGCCTTACGCCTCATCGCGGGTGAAAGGCTTCAGAGATATGAGCGGCTTGATCTGCCCGCCGACGCCCGGCCGCGTTCGCGACGACCTGATTGGGTGGCAATCCAAGGATCAGGATCCAGTATGCGTCCACGACACTCTGGACGATGGTATTAGTCCGGCGGCTCTCGAGCTGCGCTGGCGGGTGGTGATTCCGAAGGATGGTCAGTACGAAATCGCCCCGTCTGGCTTTGGTCTGGGAGCATGGGGCCGGATCGTTAGCCGTGGCTCGAGTATCGGAGATTACGTTTCCACGGCAACCGTGGTGATCGATGGGCGGGCTAAAAGCTGCGCCGCCAGCTGGTCGATCGAGCTAGCCAAATCGATGGTGACCGGACCCTGGGCGCGAGTCGCCGCCTTTTCTGGCTGGATTGAGATGCCAAACATCTCGCTGGGCAAATGCACAGGAGGTGACACCCTTGAGGTAAGCGTTCGCCTCGTCGGTGAATCAAATCGAGGAAGCATCGACGTGGATTGGTTCGGCGTTTCAGCGCGACATGACGACGACGTGAACCGCATCTTTGCGCTGCGCCCAAAATTGGACGCGCCAAAGCAGTCCGCGCACACTCCCTAATCGGGATCACCCGATTGCCGCCGCTCGCTCCCGAAAACTGCTGATCAACGACCTCCCGGAGCGGATTCCAATCGCGCGAGCGCGACCTTAAGCGTGCTTTGCAGGCATTTGAACTGCGGCTGGCCATCGAGCTCGTGCAAGGCGTCGGTGGCTCCCTTGACTTGATACTCCACGATTTTTTCCACCGCTCGCTTCTTCGCTGGGCAAGACGATGTCGCGGCCAAATCGGCGATCGCTACTTGCTCGAATCGAATTTTGTCCTCGGCTCCGAGCTTTTTAATCAGATCGACGAGGATCCAGCGTTGAATATCCTCTCG
>WNFA01007139.1_pt1 | contig 22157 bp, 17 predicted proteins | sample 5400481 | NCBI WGS metagenome assembly WNFA01 (sample SAMN13153340, study PRJNA577476) | soil metagenome | isolation source: 120 cm saprolite under Douglas fir tree site 2 hole 1 replicate 2 | place: USA:California | collected 2015-04-18
GTAGGCTGACGGATTAGATGCGCGTCACGCAAGATGCGATCGGCATCCCAGCCGCGAGCAGTGCGAATGATGGCGCGCTGCGTGGCCGCCGCTCGTAACGGCAGGTGCCGGGCATCGACCCTTCTTTCATCCAGCACCCAGGAGTGACGGTCATAAACCCGCTTCATTCGCAGGCGCAGCAGCCGGCGTGAACCGATCAAAAGTGGCGACACTACGTCGCCGAGCACTGGCGAACGGAACAGTCGCAGCAGTGTAAACTTTAAGGGTCGATTGTTGTTGACCGCCCCGACCAGAACCAACTTCTCGATACGCTCAACGTAATCGAGCGCACAAGTAGCGGCTACTGCACCGCCGTAGGAACTGCCCACAATCGTAGCGCGTGCAATTTCCAAACTGTCGAGCAGGCCGACTATCAACCGTGCCTGGGCGCCGATTGTGTATTCTCCGTTTCGTGGCTTTCCTGAATAACCGTAACCAAGCAGATCCGGCACTATCACGCGAAAACCAGCTGCAGCCAACTTCAAGAACACCTTGCTCCAAACCAGTGTTGAGGAAGCAAAACCGTGAAGCAGGACCAGGGGCGGTGCATCTCTCCTTCCGACCTCCTGGTAGTGCACACGCACGCCATTAACTTCGGTGAAGCGCGAATGCTCCGCATGGAAAACAGTCTGGCGACTCTTCTCCCAATCCACCTCGCGCGGACGAGTTAAAAGCTTCGCGGCCACGGCCGCAGTAACAACACCGGCAATCCAATAACGTTTCTTCATCGGCTGCTTATCATAAAGCCCGCACTCCTGAGGAGCGCGGGCGTTGCACTGCAAATCACAGACTGGAAGTCTGTGCCACTAACGTGACAATAGCGTACCTACGTACGTCAACAACTCGTTCGCGCAGACCGGACAGTAACTATGGTCCTTTACAAGCCGATCGATAACTTCGTTAATGCGCCGCAGCTGATCGGGATCGGGCGTCTTGGCAGACGTTGTTATCTTCACTACATCCTTGAGGTCCGCGAATATCTTCTTCTCAATGGCCTCTTTCAGCCGTTCATGCGAACTATATTCAAAAGCTTTGCCCTTGCGCGCATAAGAGGAGATACGAATCAAGATCTCCTGCCTGAAAGTATTCTTGGCGTTATCGGAGATGCCAATCTGTTCTTCGATTGAGCGCATCAACTGCTCGTCGGGATCCATCTCCTCCTCGGTAATCGGATCTTTGATGCGCTCTTTGTTGCAATAAGCCTCAACGTTATCGAGATAGTTGTTGCACATCGTGCGCGCCATCTCTTCGAATGAATAGACGAAAGCGCGCTGCACCTCGATCTTCGCCAGTTCGTCGTATTCCTTGCGCGCCTGGGAAATGTGGTTCAGATAACGTTCTCGCTGTTCTGTGCTTATGCCGGTATGCTGCTCAAAACCGTCTTTGATGGCCCGCAGGGAATCGATGGGATTAATGCAGGTGACGCCATCGCGCACGAGCGCGCTCGAAAGTCGATTGATAATGTAACGCGGCGAGATGCCATCCATGCCTTCGCGCACGGTCTCTTCTTTCAGCTCCCGCACGTCTTTCGATTTGTAACCTTCGACATCCTCGCCGTCATAAAGCTTCATCTTCTTCACAATGTCGACGCTCTGACGTTTTGGTTCTTCCAAACGTGTCATCACCGCAAACATTGCCGCTACTCTCAGCGTGTTCGGCGCAAGATGGACTTTGCGCAGCGCCTCCGACTGCCGGAGCAACTTGTCGTAAATGCGCTCTTCCTGCGACACGCGCAGGTTATACGGCACACGCACCAGGATGATTCGATCCTGCAATGCTTCGGACTTGCGGTTCCCGGCAAAAGCTATGTACTCGTTCTCATTCGAATGCGACAGGATCACTTCGTCGGCATAAATCATCGCGAAACGGCCAGTCTTGATGCTTTGTTCCTGCGAAAGGGTCAACAGGCTATAGAGAAACTTCTCGTCGACCTTCAGCATCTCCACAAATTCCATTAAGCCCCGGTTCGCGATGTTCAACTCACCGTCAAAGCGATAGGCGCGCGGGTCTGACTCGACCCCTACCTCGCCGATAGTTGAAAGATCGATGGAGCCGGTTAGTTCAGTGATATCTTGCGACTTCGGATCGCTGGGCGAAAACGTGCCGATACCCACTCGCTCCTTTTCTGAGAAAATTACGCGATGCACCTTGACATCTTCATGACGTCCGCCGTACGTGCGTTCAAGAGCGTAGCGGCACTGAGGGCATAGATCGCCTTCAATATAGATACCATAGTGCTTCTCGATTTCTGCGCGTAGCTTGTGGGGGATCAGATGAAGGGGTTCTTCATGCATCGGGCAATCCTTGATTGCATAAACCGCGCCCCCGTCGGTCTTGGTCCACTCCTCCATCCCACGCTTCAGCATGTTAACAATGGTCGACTTACCGCCGCCTACCGGACCCATTAACAACAGGATGCGTTTCCTTACTTCCAAACGCTGGGCGGCAGATTTGAAGTACTCGACAATTCGGGCGATTGGCTCCTCGATGCCAAATAATTCCGGAGCAAAGAAATTGTAGGAAATTACTTCGTGCTGGGTACCCTCATTGAGGCGTTCGATACCCGCCGCATGAACCATGTCGTTGACGCGCGCGTGCGAAAGTTGGGCAATGCGCGGATTTTGCGCGACTAGTTCGAAATAGTCTCGAAACGTTCCTTCCCAGCGGAGCGCTTCGTGTTCGCGGCGCAAATCTTCCAGACGTTCGCTGATGTTGAATTGTTTGTTGCCATCCTGCTCTTGCATAGCCTTTGAAACCTCTTCGGCTTTCGCGCATTGGATAGCGTGTGGGGATCGGCCACGCTTGGGGGAAGCAGCCGCTCAGGCTCGCTGGAGAGCCTGCGTCGGCTGTCGAATCGTCCTTGGCTTCGATATGCGTCCCTGACGCGCGCGTAAGCGTGGGCCACATCTTCGAAGCACCCGGTTCTCAATGATCTTGAACTATCAACGTAATCAACAGGAAGTCGCAGAGGAAACGCTTGTTGGAAGCGAACCACGCGCGCTTCCCTTAATTGCTGCAAGTATAGCACAGGGTTGAAGGGCTCAAGTCAATGCTTATTTTTCCTGAGCGATAACGACGCGGGGATGCAATGAGCCGCTGCTCGCGGCGAAGTAGCCAACAGCGATTAACTCTCCATCAATATCGCGCATTCTTATCTGCGCTCCGTCCGGCCATGCGGCCTCGGAAACTCTGACCTCCATTCCATGGCGCGCTCTACGCGCGTCGTCAGCGCTTAGATGCACAAAAGGCAGGCGCGAGAGCGCCGCGTCCGGCGGGAGTAGAGCAGTACCGAGCGCTTCCTCGCCAAATCGGGTTTTTAACTGTGCGAGGGTGATTGCATCGCTGATTCGTAAGTCGGCGACTCGCGTGCGACGCAGTTCCGCCAGATGGGCGCCTACCCTCAGACGTTTGCCGAAGTCTTCCGCGAGGGTCCGCACATAAGTTCCCGATGAACAGACGACACGCACATGAAAATCAAAAGTGCCATCCAGATTGTCCTTCATCAGTTCCCCGTCGGGTTTTATGGGAGCGAACTCATGAATACAAACGGAGACGGGCTTTCGTTCAACTTCTTCCCCGCAACGCGCAAGTTCATAAAGTCTCCTGCCTCCCTGTTTTTTTGCCGAATACATCGGCGGAACTTGATCGATTTCACCGCGCAAGCTTGCGAGTGCGGCTTCAACCTCAGGTTCACTCCAGGGACCACTCGACGTGGTGTCTTCGCCCCCATCGGGATAGGTTATGCGATCGCCAGTGACGTCACCGGTGTCCGTGGCAAAGCCGAGCCTTATAATCGCGTCGTATTCCTTTTCAACCCCGCTCAGGAATTGCGCCAGGCGCGTGGCCCTACCGACAACCACAACCAGTACCCCAGTAGCAAAGGGATCCAAAGTGCCTGTGTGGCCAATGCGACGTTCGTGCAATATGTGCCGGACACTCGCCACGACATCGTGTGATGTAAGCCCGGCGGGCTTGTCGATAACTAAAACTCCGTCCATGGGGAGCATTGTAGATTGTCGATTGCCGATTGGCGATTGTTTGGCAGGCACTGGTCTTGACCTCTTGAGCGGGGCGCGGTGACTCTTGCACCCAATCTTCAATTGACAGCTCAAGCTCCGCGAATTCGCAGGTTGGGAACGTGGACCTTGCCCCCGCCTCAAGCTTGAGTGCACTCAAACTTGAGCGGGGACGGGGTCCCCCTTCCCAAGCTGCAAAATTTACCGAGCTTGAACTTGTGATTTGGCGGCTTTTCAGTCTTTTGTGTTTTCTCTTTCCTTCCTGACATGGCTGGGTTAAAACCTTGTTCCTATGCGTCGACCCTCAAGACGGAAAAAGATCTCAGACAACACACAAGTGAGCACGCCAGATGAGATCCGCCAGCGTATATTTCAACGGGCTGTCAAATTACTGGCCGCGAAAGCCCGCTCGATTGCGGAGTTACGCGAAAGATTGCTCGAGGGTCGCGGAGCTGACGACGAAGTGGTCGAAACGGTGATTTCACGGCTGCGGGAGTATGGCTACCTTGACGACGAACACTTCGCCGTCAGCTATGCATCATTGAGAGTGAAACGAAGACCTATAGGCCGCCGGCGGTTAGAACGAGAACTGACAATGAAGAAGATTGATCGCTTGGTAGCAGAGAAGGCGCTTGAGAAGGTCTATGCGGAGACTCCCGAAGAAGATTTGATTAACCGGGCGATTGAGAAACGTATTCGGCTCCGTGGCAGACCTACAAATCGCGTGGAAGCGAAGAGCCTGTTTGATCACCTGCTGCGACAAGGGTTTGCTTTCGAGTTAGTAAGCGAGAAGGTCCGGGCGGCAGCCAAGGTTGATTTGTCTGAAGAGTGAGGCCAGCCTCAAACCTGAATGGCAGTAACCGGGAGCATTTATCCACCGATTACGCGGATTAGGCATCAGACAGATGAAAGGGAGGCAGGATCAGGAAGCAGGGACGAGACATAGGGTCACTGCTGTGACCTCTTTGCCTGCTCCTGCGTCGTGCTCCTGCCTCCTGTCTTTCTTGTCTGCGTAATCGGCGTAATCTGTGGCTGGAATCCCGATCCGTCGAAATCTCACTCAATTTCATCGCTAGCAGGCCTGCATGCTAAACTCCAGTCAATCATGACTGGCAACGAGATTCGCGAAACTTTCCTACAGTATTTCGAACAACATGGGCATACGCGTGTGCGTTCGTCACCCTTGTTGCCCGCCAACGATCCGACCCTGCTCTTCACCAACGCTGGCATGAACCAGTTCAAAGATGTCTTTCTTGGTCTGGAGAAGCGCGACTATGTGCGTGCCTGCTCCTCGCAGAAGTGCATACGCGCAGGGGGCAAACACAACGATCTTGATGAAGTAGGAAAAACAGCCCGGCACCACACCTTTTTCGAGATGCTCGGCAACTTTTCGTTTGGCGATTATTTCAAGCGCGAGGCAATCCAGTTTGCCTGGGAATTTGTGACTAAAGTCCTTGGAATGGATCCGAAGCATCTGCGGGTCTCTGTGTTCCGCGAAGATGACGAGGCCCGCGCTTTGTGGCGAGAGATCGCCGGATTATCAGATTCGCGTATTTACGGTCTGGATGAAAAACACAACTTCTGGCAGATGGCTGACACTGGCCCTTGTGGTCCATGCTCAGAAATCTTCATTGATCTGGCTCACGTTGCGAAGGACTTTAGATTTCCTGAAGGCGCGACCGGCGAGTGGACGGAACTCAATCGCGAAGAGTTTTCACGCGAGGCTTTCATTGAGGGTTCGGACGCAGGTCGTTTTCTGGAGTTCTGGAATCTGGTCTTCATGCAGTTTGAGCGAACAAAAAACGATGCGGGCGAGATCGTGCAGACGCCCTTGCCAAAACCCTCAGTGGACACAGGCGCGGGATTGGAACGTATCGCCGCCATCCTGCAAGGCGTCACGTCGAACTACGATACGGATCTCATTAGGCCAATCATTGAGTTTACCGCAAAGCTAGCCGACAGGAACTACGAGACGAATACGCAGGAAGGCTTTGCAATGCGCGTGATCGCCGATCATGCGCGCGCGACTGCGTTTGCGATCGCCGACAGTATTTTGCCTGGTAACGAAGGGCGAAATTATGTTCTTCGCAAGATAATGCGCAGGGCGATCTACCACGGCAAGCATGCGCTGCGGCTTGAAGACTTGTTCTTTTACAAGGTTACCGATTTTGTGGTCGATCTAATGCACCAGACCTATCCGGAGCTCGAGGCATCTCGAAGTTTCATTGAGCGAATGGTAAAGCTCGAGGAAGAGCGATTTGGTGCCACCTTGACAGCCGGACTCCAAAAACTCGAAGAGACCTTCGCCCGGACTAAAGCTGGCGATACTCCCGCTTACCCAGACCTTGCGCGTCTCTACGACACCTTTGGCACTCCGCGAGATCTGATTCGAGTTAGTCTTGAGGAGCGGGGTTTCAACTGTCCGGAGGAAGAGTTCAATGAAAAGTTTGAAGCAGCCTTAAAAGACATCCAACAGGCGGGAGTTCGTGAACAGTCAGGCGCGCAAGCGAAGACAAAACGTGTTTACGCAGAAGTGGCTGAGCATGGTGCGAGAAGCATCTTCACCGGTTATGACGGCACGCGTTTGGAAGATTCAAAGATACTTGCCCTTATCAAGGATGATCGGGAAGCAGAACTTTTGACTGAAGGCCAGATAGGTGAAGTAGTTCTTGATCGCACGCCCTTTTACGCTGAGTCAGGCGGTCAGGTCGGTGATACTGGGACACTCGCCACGGGCAGGGCACACGTCACTGTAAATGACACAGTCTCTCCCATCAGTGGGTTGATTGTGCATCGAGTGAGGGTGGACCAGGGCTCATTGAAAGCCGGCGACCTAGTCGTCGCACAGGTGGATGTGGAAAAACGCGATGCCACACGGCGAAACCATACGGCCACTCATCTGCTTCATGCCGCGCTGCGTGAAGTATTAGGAGGACATGTCAAGCAAGCCGGTTCTGTCGTGGCGCCAAACTATTTGCGCTTCGATTTTGCGCACTATCAACCGTTGACAGAAGCCGAGACGGCCGAGGTCGAGCGGTTGGTAAACAACCAGATTCTGAGAAACGTAACGGTCAGCACCGAAATAATGCCGGTTGAGGATGCAATTCGTTCGGGTGCAATGGCTCTGTTTGGTGAGAAGTATGCAGGAATGATGCGCGTGCTTACTGTGCCGGGTTTTTCCAAGGAACTTTGTGGTGGGACACACGTGCGCGCAACAGGTGATATTGGTCTCTTGAAAATCGTCAGCGACGAATCGATCGCCTCCGGCGTGCGTAGAATCAGGGCCGTCACTGGTGTCGATGCGTATGAACGTTTCCGTGAGGCGGAGATTCTTGTAGATGAAATTAGTAGCGGCCTCAGAACGTCGCGCACGGAACTTCCTACTGTTATCTCTAAGCTTCAGGACGAGCTAAAAAAGGCCCGACGAGAAGCCGAAGAGCTAAGACTTAAGATTGCCAGTGGTGCCGTGGGTGCGTCGTCTAATGGCGACGAGTCGCGCGAAGTAGCCGGTGTCCGAGTATTGGTGCGTGAAGCCGGCGGGCTTGATGCAGCTGCGATGCGTCAGCTTTCCGACACACTGTTGGCCCGAATCAAATCCGGCGTTGTCGTGCTGGGACGCAGCGGTGAAGGAAAAGTCTCCCTCATCGTGCGAACTTCAGCCGACTTGACGAGTAAGGTCCCGGCCGGCCAGGTAATCAAAGAACTGGCTCCGATTGTTGGCGGCCGCGGCGGCGGCAAAGCAGACATGGCGGAAGGCGGCGGCAATCAGCCCGAAAACCTGGCAGACGCGCTGGGCGAAAGTTACAACGTCGTCGAACGGTTACTGGCCAAGGCGGCTACAACCTGACCAAAGCTAGCTGATGAAAGGAGTCGAGGCGCGAGTGCATATCGTTTCCCGGACATGCACTCGCGCTTTTGGTTTGGCGTTCAACATTCCTGAAGAAATCTTCAGAACGAAGACCGTTCACATAGTCTTCTGCTTATCGGTGAGCGCGATGTTCATCTTTTCCAGTGTGACCCTGTTAAGGGTGCCCGTAACCTTGATCCCTTCAGCTTGTTGATACTTCTTGAGTCCGTCGCGAGTAGCATCATCAAGCTTGCCAATTTGTTCTCCGCTGTAGAAGCCGCGTCCCTTGAGCACCGCCTGGGCCTGGTTTATCTGATCCTTAGTGGCACGAAAGACCGGCCCTCGTGAGATAGAGTGAGGAGTTTCTTCATGTTTGTGTCCTTTTGTGAGGCGCGCAGAAGCGCGCGGGTTAATTGAGTTGTGAGGCACTTCCGAAAAACGCGGTTATCATACTACCGCTGTCAATACCCATCGCCAAGATTTCTTTCCAACTTCTTGACCTCGTTTGGAAACTTCCCTTTAACCGCGCCCTCTCCAAAACACTGCTTTGCATAACAAGTCCTGACTACCGCCACGTGCAGCGCGATCAGTACAGTACCGCGAGCGAAGCGACCGGATGTTGCAAGTCAACTAACTAATTGACTGGCTGCCAATTATGAGAATCTCATCGGGAAGTCGAGTGTAACATCCGGTCGCTTCGCTCGCGGTACTGTACAGACCATCCCATCTTTTTGACCAAGGACCCAAAACACATCAAAAAACCGCCAATTTAAGCCAGCTGGCCAAACTTGTTGGCAGTGGTTCAACGTCTATGTTAATATGCGTTTGGCTCTTCTCGCTGGATGCCCTGGGACAAAAAGCAGCGACCTCCCTTCAAAGATCTCAGTTGATTCACTTCGACACTGTAGTTACCGACGCGATGCGAAAACTTTTTCTTTTCTTGGCATTGACCCTGGTTTCGGGCTCGTCCGCTCTGGCACAGACCAATTCGGGTTACCAGATCGACAACTTTGATTTCTCAAACGGGGTCCGCATCGAGACGCCTGCCGCGCCATCCGCTAGAAAAACTTCCTGCCCGTCACGTCAGTTCGCTGCTTCCCAGAACTTTAAATACACTCCCGCCGCCGAATCGCTTACTCAACTCACCAGCATGAACGTCAATCCCTCGCTCGGAGGGTTTACCACTGGCGATTCAAATGTGGACAATCTGATAGCCGAATCCGGTCGACGCAATTCAGTGGATCCCCTGCTGCTCTATTCCATCATGCACCAGGAGTCGACCTTCAAGCCTCGCGCGATATCGCCGAAGGGCGCGCGCGGCCTCATGCAGTTGATGCCTCCTACAGCGGCACGTTTCGGCGTAACGAATATTTTCGACGCGCGCCAAAACATCGAGGGGGGTGCGCGCTATGTGCGGTTCCTGCTCGATCTCTTTGGCGACGTAAATCTGGCTCTGGCTGGATACAATGCTGGTGAGGGCGCGGTCATCAAGTACGGCTATCAGGTTCCACCCTACAGCGAAACGCAGGAATACGTACGCCGGATAAGCAGACGCTATAACGTGATCCGCGATCCACTGGCCACGGCGAACGCAAACCACATGACTCGCGATCAACTCGTCACGATGCGGCAAAAAGACTCTGCGCCTCTCACTGTTTACGAGCGCAGCGTGTTTGCCGCGAGGTTGCCGGATGGCCGGCTCCAACTCGTAAGTCAATAGCTTCAACCACAGAAAGAATAACGAGGCGGAACCTTTCATGGTCTCCGCCTCGTTTTGTATTTATGAGCCTTTCGGTATCATTGCGCGGAACTCGCGTTAAGACGAACCTTGGCGATCAAGACTAGTTCGCGAGAGACCCAAACGAGGACCCAATCCTATGACTTGTTCCAAATGCGGGGCCTATGTTCCTCCAGGCGTCCGTTTCTGTTCGAATTGCGGTACGGCTACAACCGATCCTGAGATAACTCACATTGCTCGGACGCAATCTGGCGTCTTGGCCGCAACAACAGATCAGGATCTCGAACGCACGATCTTCACAGTGCGACCTACATTAATCTTCATAAAAGCTGGCTATGCTCTCGCTGGGTTGGGCGCAATCGCTCTGGTCATTCTCCTCGCCCTGATCCAGGTGCCCTACTACATTTCAATTCCGCTGGCGTTGGCTTTGTTGCTAATACCCGCCTATTACCACATCCGGCGCAATATGATCCGCTATACAGTGACGGACTCCAAATTGGAAATTGACACAGGTCTGATAGCCCGCAGAACGCGCAACATCCCCCTGAGCAAAATACAGGACGTCACCGTTTCGGCCAGCATTCCTCAACGTATTCTTGGTTTTGGCGACATCATCGTGGATAACGCAAGTGAATTGGGCGGTACTACGGTCTTGCACAACATCACCAATCCGCGTCACTATGCGGACCTGCTTTTGCGCGAACTAAGACGCTGGCATTAAACTATTTATTGATTAGAACCACGAAATCTGCTTCGGGAACATCTGAGGTAGTGTGGGGTCTAACAGTAAACGGTCGATGAGGTTCTAGTTGCGCTTAAAGCCCGTAGCATACCTTCTAGCATTATCCTTAATCTTCCTAGTAAGCGTGTCTGCAATCGCAGGGGAGTCGCCGTCTTCCGACCTTGGGAAACTGCTACCACCGAAAGTTGGCGAATTTTATCAAGTTGAGTCGATTCAGCTACTTCAATCACTGGCCAGGGAAGGAATCCTAAACCCCGAAACAATCGTGGGCGGTGCTACTGTCGGCGCTGAAGTTCAATATCTTTCCCGAAAGGGCGAAAAGTTTCTCGTTGAGTTCGTCGAATTACGGAGCGACGCGGAAGCGTACTCACTACTCACGATCGTGGCGAAGCTGATGAACCAATCAGTTCCAACCGAGAGTACAGGTCTCGTCAGTGACGTGGGAACTGCAAGCGTAGCTTCATCTCGACAGATTGCCTTTTTTAAGGGGAGAGCCTTTGTGAGGGTATCCCTTGCTGATGATCATCAAAAACAGCTAAGTGGTGCAATTGATTTAGCCCGGTTGTTTGCTGATCGGATCGACAGGGGTGATTCAGACATTCCGGTTCTCGTCAAACACCTTCCTGATTGGCAGAACGGACAGAAGCACGCCGTCTACCTCTCCAGCTTTAAATTGTTGGACGCCGTCGTAGCGAATCAGCCAGTTCTCACTGCAGTGAGCGCGGAAGGAGACGCTGATGCTGTTGTTTCAAACTACGGTTCGAGCAGGCTTCTCATTGTCGAGTTCAACACTCCTCAACTCGCCGTGGAAAACGACCAGCGCATTGTCGCGAGAATTCAGGAACTCTGGAAGCAAGGACAACCCGCGCCTTCCGCATATCGGAGGGTAGGTAATTATTCGGTGTTTGTTTTCGACGCACCCAGCGAGCAGGTGGCAAAAGCGTTGATTGACCAGATCAAATATGAGCAAGTAGTGCAATGGCTCGGGGAAAATCCCAACATACTGAAGGAAGCTGAGAGGCGTTACGTCGAAACCACGCTGGGAGTTTTTCTTGCCGTTGTGAAAGCCTCGGGAGCTGCGGCCTTAGCTTGCTTTGCAATCGGAGGATTTCTTGGAGCGCTGTTGTTCAGCCACAGACGTGCACAGCAAAAGTCAATCGAGGCATATTCAGATGCCGGGGGAATGCTGCGGCTTAATATCGATGAACTAACGCCGCAAACAGATCCCGCAAAATTGGATGGTGCCCTAATTTGTAGGGGCGGCCCTCCGTGGCCGCCCCAATGAAAGATCATTCTGCGACTTAGGGCGGCCACGGAGGTTTAAGAGTTCTTGGGATTATCGAGTGCCGGCATCCGGTCGCTCCGCTCGCGGTACCGTATTGGGTGGCGACACCAATCGCATAACTCATATCTAATAATAAAAGCGCGGTAGACATTGCTGTTTACCGCGCGTCTTATTAAACCGAATCGACAGAATGCGGTCTGCTGGTCTTTCCTGGAGGGCTCCCCCAAGCCCCATCAAGACGTCAACCAGCAGCACCGCTATTATTGCTCTTCAACTGCGTGCAAGCTATCACTCCGTTCCCCCGAAAGAGTCAAAACCTGCTGCTAAGACTGTGAGAAGATGCCTCCCCCAAAGCTTCCACTCACCGCAGTTTTCCGAGCCTGACCCGATTTACCCTTATCTACCCTTCTTGTTCTGGACTCTCTTTGGCAACGACCGTGCCATGGCCTTTATTCGGGGTCATTAGGTTCCGATATTCATTTTTCTTCGGAAATCTGAACCGCGACCCCGCGATTAGTGCTTGGCGGGATTTTGCTGCGGTCCGCGGATTCGTACATCTTCGATACAGGACCATCTGTACAGTCGGACGATTATCGCTCGCTAGCATCGACCTCAAGGCCGGGTAGTTGTTCAGGGAAGATTGGCAATCAGCTCATCGATTTCTGTCACTGTATTGTAAAGATGGGGAGCAATACGCAAACGGTCTCCGCGTGGTGCTGTCACAATGTTTCTATCCTTGAGACGGGAATAGAGCGCCATAGGGTTAAGATCACCACGGTGTCGGATACAAACTATCTGAGACTTCTCACCCGGCAATCGTGAGCTCACAATGTCGTAGTTTCCTGTCTTGAGGGCGTTGCAAAGATGATCGGTCAATTGCTCAAGATAGCTGGCTATCGACCCGATGCCAGCGCTGCTTATGAGCCTTAGACTCACATCCAGTCCATGGATCAGTGCTGTTGGCCCGGTTCCGGTCTCCCAGGCGAGGGCGCCCGGATTCCACTGCTGTTCAAAATTGCTGTAATCCTCCGGATTAGGAACACTGGTCCATCCCACCAGGGTGGGTTGAATCCTGTCTCGCGCTCGATCGGAAAGATAAAGAAAACCTACCCCTTCGGGTGTCAAGAGCCACTTGTGACAAGCACCGGCCGCAGCGTCGATCAAATCCGTCTCAACATTTAGGGGTATTACACCCAATGACTGAATTACATCCACCACTAGTAACGCGTCATGTAGTCGCGCCAAACGACCCAGTCGCTCGAGATCCGTGCGAAAGCCTGAGGCGTATTGAACGTGACTAATCGCAACCACACGTGTTCTGGCATCGATAAGGTTTCCGAGTTCTTTGAGATCGATTCGACCTTCTCTTTCTTCACACATTCGCACCTCGACACCGAGAGCGTGTCGAAGGCGCAACCACGGATATACGTTGGAAGGAAACTCCTGCCGGAATGTGACTATGTTGTCCCCTGGGCGCCACTGCAGACCGTTTGCCACCGTCGAGAGACCATCAGAGGTATTTCGCGTGAAGGCCAACTGTTCAGGTCTTGCCCCAAGCAAATCCGCCATTAGCTGCCGGGCTCGCTCTTTTACTGCTATCCAACGGCGAAAATTGAGTGATCCATTCTCCACAACGTCTCGGAGTTGGGCCTCAACTGCCTTAACGGTAGAAATTGGGGGTGGTGAGACGGCTGCGTGATTCAAATAAATAGCGCGCTCCGTGATCGGAAAGAGCGCACGTAATTCTGGCGTCATCGGCTAGGTTCCTGAATTCTCACGGCGCGTAAGGTTGACCGTAGAATTCCCTATACAGCCAGCCTAGCACCCGGGCCTCGGCGGTACACAAAGTTTCAATCCAACAGTTGAGCAGGAAATCGGAGCGCCCTTTTTGAAAGGGAATCTTTTCCGCCTGCTTGAGTATTGATCCACCGCTTCGCAGATCCAGTTTGTAAGCCTCAGTCGTAGCTTCGTTTGCTTTTGAGGCCGTTTCCAGGGCGTTTAGCAGTTGGCTAATCCATGAGTGTAGCTCGCGCTCAGTGGAGTTGTCGGCGAGCGCCTGGATGATCCCGATTGCCAGACGGTCTTCAGCCAGGTTGAACATAAAGACGCTTTCGCCGGCAGCCTGGCTATGCTGTTGTTTCCACTGAAAGACTTCCTCCACCGCAGGATGTTTGACGATGGCTACGCGCTGATCATACTTGAGGAACCACTCTATGACATCAGGCACGGAATCAACATCTACCTGACCGTTGGAATGCCGCCTCAGAGGCGGGGAGTTAACTATGGCCGTACCGTTATCGGCTGGTGATTCAGACATCGACAAAGTTCTACGAGCGCTCTTCTGGTCGTCTGAGTGAGAAGGAGGCGCGGATTTCACCAACTATCTCTTCGCGTCGATTGCGAACTGGAAAAAACGCATAACGCGAAACTGCTTCAAGTGATTCATCGTGAAGCACGCCGAGTTGGCGTAACGATTCAATGACTACGGTAGGCCTGGCGCGATGGTCGTCACCGTCTTCGATCTTGAGAGCCAATCCTAATCCCGAAGGCCATTCTTCACACGGCAGAACACCCGCCGTGTATACGCCTTCAGCACCGACCTTGGAAACAACTCGTCCTTTCGCACCTCGCATGATCTCGGTGTCGAGTCGTTCGCTGGTACCCCCAATCAATTCTGGATACGCAGTCATGGCCTTTACTATTCGCTGACATGCATCTCGAATGGGCTTCCCAAACTCCACCGGTGGAGAAACCAAGCGAGCGTACGCCAAAGCCATGGCCTTTACCGTTATGCCGAAAACCGGAACGCCACAACCATCAATCCCTATGGAGATGTCTTCCAACGGGATGCTCGAAAACTGTGCAACAATTCGACCGATTGTGAGCTGCACCGGATTTTGAGGATTATCGTAGTTTTCAGTCGGAGCATTTAAATGAAGCGCGAGTGCGAGCATTCCAGCGTGCTTGCCTGAACAATTATTCTGCAGGACGTTGGGTTGCTCGCCCTTGGCGCGAAGTTCTCGCGAGACCTCCGGACTAAACGGCTCATGCGTACCACACCTCAAAGCTTCAGGTCCGAGTCCGATTTTGCTCAGCATTGAAGCCACAGTCGCAGTATGAATTGCTTCACCGCTGTGTGAGCCACAGGCTAAAGCAACCTCCTGGTCTGTGAAGCCAAAGTGCTCAGCAGCGCCAGAAATCAGTAAGGGCAAGGCCTGAAGCGGTTTTGCCGACGAGCGAAGATAGGTCACGTTCGCAGGATCTCCCAGATAAGCAACAATATTCCCATCCGGTTCCGCTGCCACCACGTGGCCGCGATGACGTGATTCCGTAATAGCCCCGCGTCTGACTTCAACCAACGGTTCGGCAATAGGGATTTGTTGGTTTACGTCGCGCGGCTTTTGAGAAGACATCAGGACTTATGAACTCCGTGAAAGAAATGAATTTGAAATTTGGAGACGATCTTACCATGTAACAAAAAGAATTTGAGTAATCTGCGCTATGCGTCAGTCGTTGAGGACCGCCAGGTCGAGCTGGCTGAGGCGCTCGGGGTCGATCCCGTGCTCGTGGCTCACGATCGGCTCAAGCACGTGCGCGTGCATGGACTCCTCACGCCGCGATTTGCGCGAACGCAGCATATCGAGGCACACGCGCGCAATGACCGTCGTCAGCCATCCGCCCAGGTTCTCGACGTCGCTACTATCGGCGCGGCTGAGTCGGAGCCATGCTTCCTGACAGCATCGTCCGCCTCACTCAGCGAGCCCAGCATCCGGTAGGCCACCGCCCGCAGGTGGGTCCGGTTGGCTTCGAATCGATCCGCCAACAGTTCGTGTTCGTCGATCTGTCACATTCCCTCGTCGCGTTCCGTCATAATAGTGACGGACGAAACCCGGCGGACGTGACAAAGATACCTGAAGACCCCTGGAGGAGAGCAATCATGCAAGCACGAATGAACAACCCAGCGATAATTGTTCCGGCGTCCTCCTCCCGAGTCCGCACTATTACCCACTGGGTCACCAAATTCATGTAACTAATTCATGTAACTAATAGAGTGTTAGACCTTTGATCTGTTGTTGAAACAGCGCCTACAAACAAAAAAGGCAAGGGGCCTCTGCCTCTTGCCTTTGGATTTCAGGTCAGTTCGAACTTATGGCTCGTTAACTTTGGCTAACTTTGCCGCGCGTCTTTTCCCGCCCAGACTCAGCACTGTGAGCTTTATTGTGCGACGCCCAAACCGCATGGCCTCTCTAATACTGGGCGTCCATATGTCGATTCTATGGCCGCGTACTGCACCGCCCGTATCCGCAACTAAATACTCGCCACTGAAGGTGCCGGCTTCGAGCCGAACACGCGAGCCTAAAGGTAGAATCCGCGGATCAGCTGCAATCAAACCTCTGCTAACGGGTTGGCCACTGGCCGTACGGCCTCGGAGCGTGTAAGCCGTTGCAACGTAGACAGCGGGTGCGCTTACAAACACTGGTTGCTTCTCAACGATTGCCTGGCCAGCTGGCTTTGCCAGCGCTGCACCAAGTGTTTCTGTCACCGATGGATTATTAGCTACCGGAGCCTCTGCCGCCGCCTGCATCTGTTTCTGGGCTCGTTGCTGAAGTTGGTAAAGAAGGGTCTCAGCAGCAAGAGGACGGGCGGAAAGAATTAAAGAACCAGTCAGAAGTGCTGTGCAAATAAGTGCACTTCCGCTAAAGATAGACTTTACTTTCAAATTCGGGTCTCCTGTCCGAGTGTATTACTGCTTTTCAGCGTCCTGCGCGAGTCTGTTCTTTCCTAAGACTCGACCCCCGGCCCGAGGAGTCAACGATAAGAGGTCAGCCGGAGTTGGGGGCTTGCATCCTTGATGCGGTGCGCTGAAAAGAACTGCGTGGCTAAAACACAAAAGCGAGCGTAATGCTCGCTTTTTCATAAGGGAGGCTAGCACAGGGGTCCAAGGGTGTCTAGCCAAAGGAGGCGCCGCCAGTGTGAGAAAAACTCCAGACTTGGACCTAAACACTGAAATATCAGGACTTAAAAAGACACATCGGCGAAACATTCTCTTTTGGTTGCGAGGGGGAAAGGGACCCCCAGGGTCCTTGTCGGAACCAACCCGGAGCGGCGAGCAGGAGCCCTGCAAGCCATGGTCGAACCTCGAAAATCCGACCCACTCTCAAACCTGCTACATTGACTATTCTCCGTGCTCTCAGTGTCTCAGTGGTGACCTCTGGTTGTAGATAAATCACCGCGGAGACATGGAGAGCAAGGAGACGGACCGAAACTGTGGGTGGGATTTCATCCTGCACCCGCCGTCGATTAAGTTTACCGACCTTATTTCTATTAGTAGAACTTCAAAGACTGAGGAAGTTCTCGACGATCTGACGACCTGCGGGATGGTCGTCATCGAAGAGCTCGGGATGAAACTGAACTCCATAAAGTCGGCGTCCAATATGCTGCATCGCCTGAATCTTGCAGGTTTCGTTGGAAGCTGTTGCACGGAAGCCGTTCGGCAACTGTTTCACTTCGTCGCAGTGTGAATGCCAGACCGTTACCTCGCCCGGCAAATCTTTGAAGAGTCCTTGTCCTGTATTCTTAACTGGGAAATAGCCTCGTTCGCGTTTGGCGCCCTCGTATCCCTCACCTGGCCTCAGACGCTTCATCAATCCAACGGGCGCGCCATAGGCAAGTGCAATCTGTTGATGACCACCGCAAACACCAAGAATCGGCTGATTCGCCTGCTTGATGACACCAAACACCCCTGCCAATGATTCTGAAGCATACTGATCCCACGGGTGGCTTTGACCGCTAAGAATAATGTGGGAAGGCTGCAGCGTGCGTATTCTATCAAGGGAGACTGTGTGAAAAGGTTCGGTCAGAATCTCAACATCCGGAACGAGCCAAGCGCCAATGTAGATATGACCGTCCAGGATGGCGGGCGTGGCATCGACGTTCTCCCCGATGCGAATTTCGGAGATCAACCGGCCATCATCCGGAGATAGGCTGTAAACCCACCCGCTCTTATCGCCAAATATTACGCGGCCTCCGGCTATCGGTGATGTGCCCCAGATTGCGGCACGCGCTTGATGCTTCCACACCAACTCACCATCTACGCCGTTTAGACAATACAAGTAGCCGTTATTCGAACCAATATAGACTCGACCCTTAGCAACCACCGGACTAGCCCAAAAGCCTGTTTTTTCCTTAGTACGACGATTCAGGCCTCCCTCCGCGTTAAATTTCCAAATCAATTCTCCGGTGTCCTGCTTGTATGCGCGAACTGTGCCATCCTCTGCCGCTGTGTATACAAGTCCGTTGACCACGGCTGGCGTCGAGTTTGAATCGGCGCCAATGTGCGTCTTCCAAACCACCGCGCCATCCTGCATGTTCAAGCAGTAAAGATCTCCCGCCTCAGTATTAACGTAGATCTTACCGTCAACAATCGTTGAGCCACCTTCAACAGACCCACCTAACTGTTGTTTATAAATCAGCGATCCAGTTTTCAAATCAAAGCAGTAGTAGAAGTGGTCTTCGCCTCCGATATATACGCGGTCGCCAACAATTGCCGGCGAAGAATCGGTTTCAAACCCCGTCTGATATTTCCAGACAAGCGAGCCATCGTTGGTTTTTAGACAATAGACCGTGTGATCAAGATTGCCGATTACCAGATAGTCTCCGGAAACAGCCGGCGAGGACTTAGCGCTATCAGTGGTTTTAAAACTCCAAATGACGCTTCCGTCTTTTGCATTGAAACAATAGACGCGGCTGTCGGCTGAACCGAAGTAAACACGCTCGCCAATCACCGCGGGTTGGCCGGGCCAACCTGAACCCGCCCACGGGTCTTTGTGCAAGCGACCGCTCGACCACTGCGTTTTAAACTCCCAAACAACTTGCAAAGGTTCACTTGACCATGGGCCGCTGCCATAAAAGCGCCGGGCTGGATTACCTAACCACATGGGAATATCCGTTTGAGCCGGTTGCGCTACTTTTGGTTTGCGAACAGGTTCAGCTTCGGTCTCTTTTATGATTTTTCCGCCGCAGGCGGGCAATAACAACACCGCAGCAAGGAGCAACAAGAGCGATGAGTTTTTAGACAGGACTGGCCAAAAGCCTGCCGTCAGGAGAGTTGTCATGGGGGATATTGACGTTTTGGGCCTGCTCAGGCTTGAACATTGCAGTTCAGAAAATCTAACCTGGCCGGGTTAAGAGTTACTTAAAGGAGGTTGGCGCGCGCGGAATTAGGCCAGCCACTCACCACTATAGACTACTTCACAGCTGCTGGTGATTTCAACCTCTCCGTCGCTGCGCCACTTAATTTTTACGCGGCCTCCAGGCATGATCACTTCCACTTTACGGTCTGCCTTTTCGTTGACCATTGCGGCAACGGCCCCGGCACATGAGCAGGTACCCGAGGCTGTGGTTTCACCTACACCCCTTTCCCAGATACGCAACTCGATTGTCCTTCGGTCTAGCACGCGCACAAAAACAACATTGGTTCGCTGTGGAAACTGCTGATGGTTTTCGATCTCGCGACCAATGCGGCGCCAATCAAGGGCCTCAAAATCATCGACGAAGATGCAGCAATTGGGATTGCCTATTTGTAATGCAGTTACTCGGAAGCTCTCTTCGCCAACCACCAGAGGATAATTGATTACTTTTTCGAGTGGCGGGTCGGTAGACATTGGTATCGAGCGCGTATCAAACTTTGGTTGACCTAGTTCAGAATCAAAAATGTACTTTCCGGGAGAGAGTTGTTCACGTAAACGATATTTCTTGACTCCTGACCGCGTACTCAATTTCAACTCATTTGCGGACCAAAGCTTTTTGTAGTGAAGATAGGATACCGCACAACGCGTCCCGTTCCCGGAAAGCCCAGCTTCACTACCGTCAGGATTGAATATGCGAACATTGAAATCTGCCACTTCACTTTCCGCTTTGCCGATGATCGCGATTCCATCAGCGCCAGCTCCGTAGTGACGATTGCAAATGCGACTAGCGAAGTCGCCCAGATCCTCTATCCCGGCAAGGTGTTCGGACTCAATCACTAGATAGTCGTTTCCCAGTCCGTGGAATTTGATGAAGGGTGGGGGCATGATCCTACTCAGATTTCCCGGTAAACGACGCCAGCAGAACTGCAATTGGATCAATGCAGGTTACGCGTGGCTCCAAGTCTGACGGGAAGTTGTTCACCATAATCGAAAATACGAGTTTCTCGCCAGCTCCGCTCGTAACATAGCCAGATAAGCTGGCGGCCGAACTAAGCGAACCGGTTTTTGCCCGTACATTGTTTTCCGCCGCAGTTCCTTTCATCCGGTTTCGCAATGTCCCGTCGACACCGGCGATTGGTAAGGCTTGCCGAAAAACTTCCGCATAGCGATGACGACTCATAAACGTCAATAGCTGAACCGACGCCTCCGCCGTTATCATGTCGTTACGTGAAAGGCCGGAGCCATCGCTTAAGACTAACGACTCTGGCCTGATACCCGCAGTTTTTAGAAAACTTTTTACGGCTTCCAGGCCAGCATCTTCCGAGGTTTCACCGGAGGAATTAGTAGCCGCTGAAAGTGGGCCCAGTTTGCCAAGGGTGCGCAAGATCAATTCGGTGTAGAGATTCTGGCTGGGCTTGAGTGTTTGAGCAGCAATCAAACTAAAAGGCGGCGACTGGAAGGTCGCTATCTCATTTTGAGAGGTTACCGGGACAGCGACGGACGATCCGTTTGCGACGTTCATGGTTGCACTCGATACCGTTAGGGCCGTTCGATTCATTCCTCCGGTCGTTCGGGATTTCCCTGTTATTGAAACTCCCTTCTGCACCAGCGCTGCTCGGAGAAGATAGACGAAGAGCAAAGCCGGATGGGAAATACCTATACCGCCGGTATATCCTCTATCGTCCAGCGGAATATTGCCGCTGATAGTCACCGAGTTTTCCCCTAACCCCCGGTATATCGAAATATCTCTTCTGCTGCCTCTTGCACTAGTGGTCACTTGATTGGAGATCGTCAATAGCGGATCCGGTGGTCCCGTAGTTACCGTGGCCGGCTTTCCAATCTCGACGGCAGGTTTCACGAAAACATCCAAGGCGTTGTCGTTGACCGTCAGGGCGCTAACCTCTGCACCGTAATACCAGGTCAGGTCTTCCCACTCCCATCCGGAGCCATACTGAGGCCCAATGAAATAGCTCTCGTCGCCAACCAAGTCGCCTTCAACTCGCTTCACGCCCGCGGCGGCAATGCGCGAGGCAAGGTCGTCAATTGCCTTGAAGTAGTCACCGTTGTTAAAGCGCGCGGCAATGGATGGATCGCCACGCCCATATATGGTCAGGTCGCCATGAATGATTCCAGAAGTATCGGGTCGCGCTCGAGAATAGACGGAAGTGGTGAAACGATAGTCGGGCGAAAGGCGATCCAAGGCAGTTGCCACAGTGTAAAGCTTCATGTTTGAAGCCGGCCGCAGAAGTTTTGTTGCATTCTCTTCAAACAGTACGCGGCCGGAATCCAGTGAGGCTACTTTAATGCCCACCATTGCCGGCTCGAGCTCAGATTTCTTCAGGATTGCGGAGATTCTTGTTTGTAGTTCGGAAAGCGACTTCGCGGGCTTTGATACCCTTGTTTGGGATTCGCCAACCGCGGCCGACGGAGAAACCCTGGGACTTGGAACCGGGCTCGATGTGGGAGAAGGTCTCGGACTTGGTACTGGATTTAGAACGGAGGGTGGCGTAGGAGTCGGGGTAGCTCTTTGACTTTCACCGCTCGGCGAAGACTTCTGGATTGCGCTTGCGCGACGCGCACGCTGTGCGTTCAATAATGCACTGGCGGGTGTAGTGGCGGAAAAAACAAACGACAGTAGTAGCAGGAAAGCTACTTCTGATGCTCGTATTTGATTCATCATTCGTCTGGCCCAGTGAGTCGTAACTAGTTTGGCTAGTCCTGTTCTGTAGCGGGTCTGGATTGGGTCGAACTGTGGGGAATTTTATTCATCAACTCAGCAAACTCAGGTTCCACGCGCAACGTTGCCCAGTTTGGATCATTCTCAAAACACGGGCGGTTTTCGTTTCCGAGGGCGATGGCCCGTTCCAGCCAGGCAAACGCTTCGTTGCGTAAGCCTTCCAGCGCATAAACCGAGGCTATCGAATAAGAAATATCCGCATCAACCTCTCCGTTTCGCTTCACGTGGTCGGTCAGCTGCGCCAGCGCTTCATCGTGCTTTCCCTGGGCACTCAGGAACATCGCCATGAAGGGCTTAACACCATACATGTTCGGATGCTTATTAAGCACTTGCTGCATCAGATCCACAGCGGCGTCCGTTTGGCCTGTGTAATACAAGGCGAGCGCACGAACCGTGCGGACAAGTGGATTCTCTGGCTCGCCAGCATTGTCGAGTTGACGAAAAACTTCGTCGAAGTGGCCCATGTACATATGAACCAAAGCTCGATTGTAACTGGCTACCACATGCGCAGCAGGATCCAGACGAACCAGGCGATCATAACTGCGCAGCGCACGTCCATATTC
>WNFA01004492.1_pt1 | contig 22147 bp, 21 predicted proteins | sample 5400481 | NCBI WGS metagenome assembly WNFA01 (sample SAMN13153340, study PRJNA577476) | soil metagenome | isolation source: 120 cm saprolite under Douglas fir tree site 2 hole 1 replicate 2 | place: USA:California | collected 2015-04-18
CGGCGAAATCGCGATGTGCCTGCGAGTGGGTCGGATGGGGCCAATAAGCGTTGATGGCTCGGGACAGAATAACCCGGGCCGGAGCGAGGGCCCCTGGGGCGGAGTACAACCCCACTCCATGGCGGCACACTAAAGAGTCATCGGCCCGACACAGTGCGGGACAACCGACTCTGACCACGCGGTGTGCGAAGGACGGAGGTAAACCAGACATCCATCGGCGAATGTCGGGAGCAGGCTTAAGCCGTCGATGCACTGGGCAGACCCTGTCTGACATGCCAGCCTTCCAGCCGTACTGGGGAAAACCCGCCGTACGGAATGATAGGGGGGACGGTGGAAACGTCGGCATCATTCGAAGCCCGCTACGCGCCACTGTCCTACCCGACTGCGGGGGGCGATCAGCGATGATCGTCCCTACCGCGTCCATCTCGTGCACGGAGGAAATACTCACCTCAAGACTACCTTCCAGTCCCGAGGTGGGTGCTCAAGGCCCCAAAACCGCGGGGCGGCGATTTTGAAGCCAAGGCCAACTTCGGTTCTGCCGCCCTGCTTCTCACCTAGGTAGACGACTCGGCAATCCTGTTCCTCGCGGTTGGCGACGTTCCGCAAGATAAGCCTTTCGCCCAATCTGACGGACTCCGACAAACTAATGAGGCAACCATGAGCACTAAGTACGACAGCACGCGTGGGATCAGCGAATGGAATCCCGTCTATCGACTTGCCTTGCACGACCACCGGCAGTTGCGCAGGCACTCGCCTTGAGCGCCGGAGGTCAGACCTGGCCCCATTGAGTTCGGTTCGCCGGTTCAGCATATTCTTTTAACGTACAACAGTCCGCTAGTTAGGCCAACCGAAGTCAGCGCATTTCGGTGCGTATTACTGGCAGCATGCACGGATACCACAGTTCATCCTCGGCGTGGGCATCACAGAACCACTTGCCACATGTCGGGCATCGTACGGTCGCCGGGTAGGCGCAGGCCGCACGGCCAACTGAGGAACCCTGGCATGACCTCTCAAGGTCCGCGCTCTCGTATTCCTTTTCTCCCATCGGACGACGCGCCTCGTGCTGCCATTTTACCTTGGTCGGATTCTCGTAACTGAGGATGTGCGCAGACTGGCCCAACGGGCCGTTGTCCCTCAGTACCATTGCTTCCAAGGAAGGTAGAGGTAGGCTTCCAAGTGTGGGACCTCCCGGCCCGAAGGAAAAGCGTTGGAAGAAACGCCTCTTTTGTGCCGAAAGGAACCTCGCATTCCTGCGAAGATGTTTGTGAATCTTTTTAACCCGATTAGTCCATCCTACGAACTCGCCGCCACCATCGACATAAGCTGCCATGGTGCCCGAGTTATGACGAAGAGGATTTGGCAGCCAAATCAACCGATTTCGGTTCGATCAATCCGTGGCAATCTCTACTCGCATGCCCGCGTCGTATACTGTAAACCCCATACGGAAAATTCCTTTGTCATCGGAATCGAGATGTATTTTCCGACGGGCGACTGGACAAGACCCAGCAGATAAGGACACCCTAGATAATTCGCACGGTGTTGGCATCTGGCCGCTCGATATTGACTCTGGCCGATAGTGGATGACAACTCTCAGTTCCGGCTCTCCCCGCAGGAGCCTCATCATTCTTAGTTCTTTGTCCATCTGACGAAAAAACGTGTCAGCATAGCGCAATGAAACACCCAAGACAAAACAAGCGCGCCCCTCAGAGCCATCCATCCGCGCTGGCCGTACCTTCGTATCATCGCATTCTGGTTAAGCACGGCCTGATTGAAAAGACTCTAGCCATCTCCGATGCGTATGAAATGTTTTTGAAAGTGGGCGCTGACCCAGAAGTACAGAAACTACGTCGCAAGGTAGCACACGGCCACAGAATGAAACACGTTCCCGCTTTGTATCTGGCCACGGCGATGGCTCTGCAAGGCATGACCAAGCAGGAGCTTGAAGCTCTGAAATTGCGGATTGAAAAGAAGCGACTATGAACGCCCTCCAGCAGCTAACTCCCCACCTTACCTAGTGCTGTTTGCCGCCTGCGGTAAAGGATACTCGCTCTCCCGTTGCCTCGTTATAAACAACATACTCGCCCGGCCACAACTCCGCGAGTGATTGGACACGCGCTTTTGCAGCATCGAGGGTTTGCGCTGCCTCTACGAAACATAGCTCTCCGTCGTCGAGCACATCGCCGACCACATTGAGGATGCAGAAGGGCTGGCGCATCCAAAACTCCAAAAGGGGACGACCTACTAGGAGGGACAGTGCAGCGATTATCGCATCAATCTAATGTGTTGGGAATAGGCTGCACGAATTACAAAGGGCGGCGACAGTTGCCGCGCAAAGCTCATTTGCCCACGGTTTGCACCCCCGCTTGCCCTTCCTGCTGTGACCCTGCTCTGCCGACCCAAATAACTTCGCACCGCACTGAATCCTCGGGATCATCTGCGATGAGTTCGACAATTTGTCCGCGCCTCAGACTAAAGTTACCTCGCAACCTAAAGCCCTCTTGCGACCTATCGACAATGAGACAGGGAAACATTTTCTGGCCTCCACTTCGGTCGATGACAAGGTTGGCACGCTTCTTCGTAACAATCCGCTTGGAGCGGCGGCCTTTGGGGATGGGGGAGCCGTGCAGCACTGTTTTTCTTCCTGCGTAATTTCAGATTATTGTAACGCGCGTCAAGCCAGGATGAGCGTATTCGCAAGTGGAATTGCGTATAGGAAACCACGTAAGAATAACTACCGTTGAGATAGTCACAAGGAATTGCCCGAGCAGCGATTACAGTCTCTTACCGATTGACGGCTCAATGGGTCATGAAATGGCGCTGGCCACTACTCTTCTGTATGTGGATCTCAATGGTAACCCCACGATTCTTCTTCGCGAGCCAGGTCTTTTCATGGAGACTTGGGGCATTCCTTCTCCCGACGGTAAGCACCTCGCCTTTCTTCATTCCACTTCTGGCAACAACGCCTGGATGCTCGAAGGTTTCTAATTTCGCATCACTCGCTTCTCCGGGCGAATTGGCCAGATGGCCCCGCAATGCAGAAGGTCTCGCAACAGCGGAAAGCCGGGAGAATCGAATCCGCCACTCTTTGTGGGCATTCAAAACAGTAAATTCAGAGCGGGAGACTCGCCACATACTTAGCAAAAGCCTTGAAGTCGGGCCGCTGGAAATCCTCAACGTGCTTTTCCCAACCCCACCAATCGCCGAACACCGTCAGAATGTGACACCAATTCTTGTTCTCTTTGCCGTTGAGAAATTCAGCGACGACATCGCGAAGATTGCGTTTGGGTAGAGTAGTGACAGCTACAGGGACCGCTGGTGTCTCTAGTGCCCTTTGACGTGCCCGCTGCTCCTGGAGCGCAAGCGTAAGGTCGTTGCCGACGGCTTCCCAAATTCGTTTCCCATTTTGCGTGTAGCGAAGATGATAGGAGCCGAGTTTGTAGGGTTCTTCAAAATCGGCACGTAGCTCCGCCCCCTCTTCGCCAGTCGTTTCATGACCGACCGCTCTCCGATTTTTACCCGCATCCAAAGCGTCGCTTCTGCTTTCCGCGCCATAACCATTCCCTCCCCTAATTGATACTTCGTTTCGGGTTGGAAACAGGGAATTGGCCCTGACGAAAAGGTAGCGCAATCGGTATTAAAACGGCCCAAGTGCGCGCTACCATCATTTCTAGAGGGGAAATTTGGCTGGGGCGGAAGGATTCGAACCTTCACCGTCCTCATTAACAGTGAGGTGTCCTACCAGTTGGACCACGCCCCAGCAGATTGTCTTCGTCCCGGGTACGGCCGGGCGAAGCACAGTTACCCATGATAGGTAGGCTCCGCCGCGAAAAGAGCGGCCATGGGTCTTTCTAAGATACCACGACCCTGCCCTCAGCAAATGCCCCGGTCAAAAATGCAGTGAAAAAGTTTGAACTTCTTCATTTGCCCAGGCATCTCATGCCGTGAGGGTGGACGAGTGCAAACGGATGGCGATCTATTCGTCTTTACCTCGTTTATCGTTCCGGTTGAAACCAGCAGCGGGGTTCTTGTTCGAAGGTTTTGAAGGTGCCACAAAGTTTGCAGCGGAAGTTGCAAGAAAGTTTTTGAAAACAAGTGGGGCGGAGTTGCATTCCAGAATGTTTTGTTGGACACTATCGCGTCAAGCATGACCCGGGTTTGCACTTTCCGGTTAACTCGTGGGACGCCCTGACAACAGCTCCATTCCGGAGCGCTCCCCCGCATAGTGCTGAACAGACATGGCGCAAATTTTTCATCGCAGTACGAATTTCATCGCGCGCTTTAGTGTGTTTTCGGCACTTTTTTTGGCCGGAATCGCGCTCGTGGCCGTTCTCGCGGTGGCGCGCTCGCCCTACATGACGCGGCAAAACATTTCCCGTGAGCAGCCGGTGCAATTCAGTCACAAACATCACGTCGGCGACGACGGCATCGACTGCCGCTACTGTCATACCGGCGTGGAGACTTCCGCCGTTGCCGGTATTCCTCCCACCAAGACCTGCATGAACTGCCATTCCGTTCTTTTCAATACCGCGTCCTACCTTGAGCCCGTTCGCGAGAGCTATCGCAGCGACAAATCCATCCAGTGGGTCAAAGTTCACCGCCTGGCCGATTTCGTCTATTTCAATCACAGCATTCATATCAATAAGGGCGTGGGCTGCTCGTCGTGTCATGGGCAAATCAACCAGATGCCGCTGGTATTTCAGGCCAACACCTTGCTGATGCAATGGTGCATCGATTGCCATCGCAATCCCGAGCACGTTCTTCGCCCAAAGGATCAAGTTTTCAACATGGATTGGAAGGCGCCGGACAATCAGGCGGAAGTCGGTGCTGAGCTGAGAAAGTCGTACAACATTCGGACCACGGCCGAGCTGCTGAGCTGCTCGACCTGTCATCGCTAATGGACGGTATGCGCGAGCGCGAACAACACGAACACTTTGGCGGCCAGTACGATCACCACGATCCGGCCGGAGAAGCGAAGCTGCACGAAGGCCCGATGGATTTGGCCGCGGTTCGCGCCAAACTCCAATCGAAAACCGGCAAGCAGTATTGGCGCACGCTCGAGGAGCTCGCCGGCGATCCGGAATTTGAAGAATTGCTGCATCGCGAATTTCCGCGCCAGGCGCCTTCGGAATGGGACGACTCCGTTGACCGCCGCGATTTCCTGAAGTTGATGGCGGCATCGTTGGCGTTTGCCGGTCTTTCCGGCTGTGGCCGCACGCCGGAGCAGTACGTCGTGCCGTACGTCAAGCAACCCGAGGGGATGACGCTCGGCAAGCCGCAGTTTTATGCCACGGCGATGCCGTTTGGCGCGGATGCCATCGGCCTGCTGGTGGAAAGCCATGAGGGGCGGCCGACGAAGATCGAAGGCAACCCCGATCATCCGTCCAGCCTCGGCGCGACGAATGTCTTCGCGCAGGCTTCTGTGCTGAACCTTTACGACCCCGATCGTGCGCAGACGGTGACGAAGTTTGGAGAAATCCAGACGTGGTTGTTGTTCCTGGAAAGCGCGCAGGCCATTGCGGCGGCGATGAAAGGCTCGAATGGCGCTGGTTTCCGCATCCTCACCGGAATTGTTACTTCGCCGACGCTGGCCGCACAGATTCAGTCGCTTCTGACGCTTTTTCCGAAAGCCAAGTGGCACCGGTGGGAGCCCGCTGTCGGCGACGGCACGCGCGAAGGCGCGAAGCTCGCTTTTGGCAGTTACCTCAACACGGTGTATCGCCCGGAGAAGGCCGACGTCATCCTTTCGCTCGATTCCGATTTCCTGGGCAGCGGCCCGGGACATATCCGCTACGCGAGAGAATTCTCGCGCCGCCGCAAGTTGAACGGTCCGAGCGACACGATGAATCGCCTGTATGTGGTCGAGCCGACGCCCAGCGTCACCGGCGCGACTGCGGATCATCGCTTGCCCTTGCGCGCTTCCGAAGTGGAACTTTTTGCACGTGCGCTGGCGGCGAAGCTCGGGCTCGGCGGTTCCGCGGCGCTTCCTCCCGGCGCGGAAAAATGGCTCGACGCCGTCACCAAAGACCTCCAGATGCACAAGGGTGCGTCACTGGTCGTCGCGGGCGAACACCAGCCCGCGGAAGTCCATGCGTTGGCCCATGCCATCAACGCGGCGCTCGGCAACGTCGGCACAACGCTGTACTACACCCAGCCGGTCGAAGAGCGCCCCGTAAATCACCTCGAATCCCTGCGTGAACTGTGCGCCGATATCGACGCGGGCAAGGTCGAGACGCTGCTGATTCTGGGCCCCAATCCGGTTTACACCGCGCCGCATGATTTTGATTTTGCTTCCAAGATCAAATTCGATTCGAAAACGAACAGTAAGAAGGTCAAGAACACCGTTCACGTCAGCTCGCATTTTGACGAAACTTCCGAACTCTGCGATTGGCACGTTGCCGAGTCACACTACCTTGAAACCTGGGGCGACGCTCGCGCTTTCGACGGCACGCTCAGTGTGATTCAGCCGCTGATCGCGCCGCTGTACCACACGCATTCTGCACGTGAAGTGCTTGCTGCTTTCGGCGACAAACCTGGGATTTCCGATTACGACGCCCTGCGCGCGAGACTCAGCGCCGATGAACTGACAATCCGCGTAGAGCAAAATTGGCGCAAATGGCTCAATGATGGACTTTTGCAGGGCAGCGCATTCCAGCCGATCAATGTCGCTCTCAAGTTCAATCCTGCAAGCCTCCCTCCGGCCAAAGCCGTGCCACCTGATCAATTGGAATTCATCTTCCGCCCCGATCCATGCGTCTACGACGGGCGCTTCGCCAATAACGGCTGGCTCCAGGAATTGCCAAAGCCGGTCACCAAGCTCACTTGGGACAATGCCGCCCTAATCAGCCCGAAGACTGCGGAGAAGCTGGAACTGGCCCACCATGTCGCCTGGCGCGGTGGCGAGCACGGCAAAGTTTATTCGAACGTCATCGACATCTCTCTTTCGAATAGCAAAGTCACGGCCGCCGCCTGGCGTTTGCCCGGCCAAGCCGATGGCGTCGTGGTTCTTCCTCTCGGATACGGCCGAAAAAAAGCCGGCTACACCGGAACCAACAAGGGTTTCAGCGCTTACGCTGTGCGTACTTCCGACGCGCTCTGGACCGCTTCCGCCCCCAGCAGTGCCATCAAGAAAACCGGCGACGATTATCCGCTCGCCTGCACGCAGTACCACTTCAACATGGAAGGCCGGCAGATTCTCGCGACCGGCACGCTCGAGGAATACCGCAAGAATCCGAATTTCGCCAACGAGCTTGCTCCCCTCCCGGCTCAGGATTTCTCTCTTTATAAGGGCACGGCGGAATATCCCTACAACCGCGACAAGTGGGCGATGGCCATCGACCTCAACAAGTGCAACGGCTGCAACGCTTGCGTGGTCGCCTGCCAATCGGAGAATAACATCCCCGTGGTCGGCAAGGATCAAGTCATGCGTGGCCGCGAAATGCACTGGATCCGTATCGACCGCTATTACGAAAAGCTCAAGCCGTCAGTTGGCGACGCGTCGGCATACGACGACTCGCTCGATAATCCGCCGACATTTTTCCAGCCCGTTCCCTGCCAGCAGTGCGAGAACGCTCCCTGCGAGCAGGTCTGCCCCGTCGGTGCCACTGCGCACAGCGCCGAAGGCCTGAACGACATGACTTACAACCGCTGCATCGGCACACGCTACTGCTCGAATAACTGTCCGTACAAAGTGCGCCGCTTCAACTTCCTGCGCTTCCAGGATTGGGAAACGCCCCAACTTAAGCTCTTACGCAATCCGGAAGTCACCGTGCGCAGCCGTGGCGTCATGGAAAAGTGCACCTACTGCGTGCAGCGCATCAACAACGCGCGCATCGAGTCGGAAAAAGCCAACGCCCCGATCCACGACGGCGCGATCGTCACGGCCTGCGAACAGGCTTGCCCCACCGAAGCCATCGTCTTCGGCAATGCCAATGACAAGAACAGTCGCGTCGCGAAGCTCAAAGCGCAGCAGCGCAATTATTCGCTCCTCGGAGAACTGAACGCGCGCCCGCGCACCACTTATCTCGCTGCCGTGCGCAATCCGAATCCGGAATTGGAGTCCGCATGAGCGCCGGTCAGCCGCCATTCGACTCTCCTGAAATTCGCCGGCTGACGCCGGTAATCGGCCCGGGGTACACCTACGGGTCGGTCACGGACAAGATCAGCGCAATCGTTCTGACCCGCCCGACTTCCCTCGGCTGGTACATTGGATTTTTGATTGCCTTCAGCGGCATGGGCATGTTGACCGTCGCCATCGGCTGGCTGATCATCAAGGGCGTCGGCATTTGGGGCATCAACATCCCCATCGGCTGGGGTTTTGCCATCGTCAATTTTGTCTGGTGGATTGGTATCGGCCACGCCGGCACGCTCATCTCCGCAATCTTGTTTCTCCTGAATCAGAAGTGGCGCACCTCGATCAACCGCTTCGCCGAAGCAATGACGCTTTTCGCCGTAGCCTGCGCCGGCATTTTCCCGCTCATTCACACCGGCCGCCCATGGATGGCGTTTTACATGTTCCCGTATCCGAGCACCATGGGGCTCTGGCCGCAGTTTCGCAGTCCGCTGATCTGGGACGTCTTCGCGGTTTCCACCTACGGCACGGTTTCACTGATGTTCTGGTTCGTCGGTCTCATCCCGGACCTCGCGACGCTCCGTGACCGTTCCGTCCAGAAACCCATGAAGATCATTTACGGCATGCTGGCGATGGGCTGGCGCGGGTCGGCGCGTCATTGGAATCGCTACCAGTCGGCGTACCTCTTGCTGGCGGGCCTGGCAACCCCGCTCGTGCTCAGCGTACATTCGGTGATCAGCTTCGACTTTTCCGTCGCCATCGTTCCCGGCTGGCACACCACCATCTTCCCCCCGTATTTCGTCGCCGGCGCCATCTATTCCGGCTTCGCCATGGTTCTGACCATCGCGATTCCCCTGCGCAAAGCGTATGGCCTCGAAGACTTCATCACCATGCGCCACCTGGACAACATGGCCAAGGTTATGCTCGCCACCGGGCTTATCGTCGCCTACGGCTACTTCTTTGAGTTTTTCATGTCGTCTTACAGTGGCAACAAATTTGACGTCTTCCTCGTCCAGCAGCGCCTCCACGGCCCGTACGCGCCGTTTTACTACGCGCTGATTCTCTGCAACATCCTGCTGCCGCAAATCCTCTGGTCCTACAAGATGCGCCACAACGTCGCCTTTCTTTTCATCATGTCCATCGTCGTGAATATCGGCATGTGGCTCGAGCGTTTCGTCATTGTGGTCATCAGCCTGACGCGTGACTTCGTACCTTCCGCCTGGGGCCGTTACAGCCCCACGGTCTGGGATTGGGCCACTTTCATCGGCACCATGGGCATGTTCGTCACTCTGATTTTCCTGTTCGTGCGCGTTCTTCCCGCGATTTCGATCGCGGAAATGCGCGAACTGGTCGCGGAAACTTCCGAGGATGAGAAATAATGCAGCTGCAGCGCTCCCATATCTACGGCGTGATGGGTGAGTTCGGCGACCCGCAAGAGCTGATTCATGCCGTTGAGAAAATCCGCGAAGCCGGCTACCGCCGCGTCAACGCCTACTCGCCATTTCCCGTCGAAGGTCTTTCCGAGGCGCTGGGACTGAAGCGCAACATGGTGCCGGCGATTTGCCTCCTTGGCGGTCTGGCCGGCGGAGTTGGCGGTTTCTTCTTCCAATACTGGGCGGCGGCCATCGCCTATCCGATGAACATCGGCGGCCGGCCGCTCAATAGCTGGCCGGCGTTCATCCCAGTTACCTTTGAGCTGACGATTCTAGGCGCATCGCTTGCCGCGGTTCTCGGCATGCTTGCCCTGAACAAACTGCCCCAGCCGCACCACCCGGTCTTCAACGTGCACCGCTTCACGCACGCGTCGTCGGACCGTTTTTTTGTTTGTATCGAGGCCAAGGATCCGAAGTTTCATCTGGAGGAAGTCGCTCGTATTCTCCAGAACGTCCACGCGCACCATATCACCGAGGTGTCGGATGACTGATACCTCGCGCTTTCTCGTTGCCGCTTGCACCGTCGCTTGCCTGGTTTTCGGCGCAGGGTGCGAATATCTCCGCCAGGACATGGCCAATCAGCCCAAGAACAAAGCGCTTTCCCCCTCGCCATTCTTTGAAGACGGCCGTTCCGAGCGCCCGCTCGTCGAAAATACCGTGGCGCGCGGTTCGCTGGCCAACGACGAGCTCTTCGTTCCAAAGGACTCGAACAATTTCCCGCTGCCCGTGGATCTCGCGCTTCTTGAGCGCGGTGACGAGCGCTACAAAATTTTCTGCTCCCCCTGCCACGGTTTGCAGGGTGACGGAAACGGCATGGTGGCCATACGCGGCATGAAGCGCCCGCCCAGCTATCATCAGGACCGTCTTCGCCAAGCGCCCAACGGCTATATCTACGACGTTATGACCAACGGTTTCGGCCAGATGCTGGGCTACTCGGCGCAGATTCCTCCGCGCGATCGTTGGGCAATCATTGCATACGTCCGCGCGCTGCAGCTTAGCCGCAACGCCAAAGCCGCCGACCTTCCCGCGGAGCTTCGCGAAAAACTGAACCAGGGCGGCTCGCCCGCCGAGAAACAGGGCGGCGCAAAACCGGGCGGCGAGCCGAAACCGCAAACGGGCAGCACGAAGGATTCGACAGGAGGCAGCGAGTAATGGCCGCGCAGGAATATCAAGCGCCGGAGAGCGTCAGCCGCCTTCAACAACGGGCGTTCATCGTCGGTGGCGTCGCGCTGCTCGTTTCCATTCTCGGTGCCGTGAGTACTCCCGGACTTTTCTATCAGTCCTACCTGATGAGTTTCCTGCTGATTCTCGGCTTGACCGTTGGCTCGCTCGGCCTCGTCATGTTGCAGCATCTCACCAGCGGCCACTGGGGCATCATCATCCGCCGTCCGCTCGAATCGGCTACCCGCACGCTTCCGTTGCTGGCTATCGCCTTCTTGCCCATCGTGTTATTTGGAATGCATTATCTCTATTCCGGCCACGATAAAGAGAAGGGCTGGCTCAACGCGCCGCCGACGGGCGAAGGCGCTCTCTCGGCGTTTCAGAGGAGTTACCTCACCCTGAACGGTTTTTACATTCGTGCGGTCATCTACTTTGTCATCTGGCTGGCGCTAATGTTCATTTTCAATATTCTTTCCAAGCAGCAGGACGCCAGCCCCGAAGACCGCGCCTTGCGCCTCCGCTTCAAAATGCTCGCTGGCCCTGGAATCATTCTTTACGTTTTCGTGATGAGTTTCGCGGCCATTGACTGGGTCATGTCCCTGTCGCCCCACTGGGCCTCCACCATCTACGGCTTCCTCTTCGTCGCGGGACAGCTCATCTCCTCGATGGCCTTTATGATCGCCGTCGTTGTGCTTTTGTCGCGCAGCGAACCTTTCGCAAGCGTCCTGCAAAAACGCCATCTGCACGATTTGGGAAAACTACTCCTCGCTTTCGTGATGCTCTGGGCCTATTTCGACTTCTCACAGCTTCTGATCATCTGGTCCGGCAACCAGCCGGAAGAAATCAGCTTCTACCGCACCCGGCTGTACGGCGGCTGGGGCGTCGTCGCCGTGATCGTCTTGGTATTCCATTTCTTCGTGCCGTTTTTCCTGCTCCTCTCGCAGGATGTGAAGCGCAACGCGAAAGTGCTCCCGAAGATCGCCACCAGCACGATCTATGGGTATCTGTTTGCCCTGGGCCTTGCCGTTGTGGCTTCGTTGCTGATTTGCGTTTACATCCTCCGCTTCACTCTGAATTATGCGGATTCGACCGATACACCTCCGCCGCCGTCTCGCGAAGCGCTTGGCAAGGATTATCGAGCCCTGCCTCCGGAGCCGCGATTGCAGGGCGTCCCTGGCCATGAAACTGATCCGCAAGCCGATTTGCGCAAGAAGATTCAGGAAGACTCCGAGGCCAATGAAAAATTGGAATGGATTGACCGGTCCAGCGGTATCGCCCAGATTCCCGTCAAGGACGCCATAAAGATCGTCGCCGAAAAGGGTTTGAACGCTGCGCCTTCTCCGGCAATGGAGAAAAAGCAATAACGCCATGAACAAAGCTCGCCAAACCGTTGCAGTTGCGGCCCTCTTGCTGGCGGCGTGCGCGTTGCACGCGCAGACCATCCCCGGCAAGGTCGGCCCTTCGGCCGCCACCATGCCTCCCGCTTTGCAAAACGTCGGATTCGAACCACCGCTCAACGGCCAAATGCCGCTGGACCTCCCGTTCCGCGACGAAACTGGCCGCAGCGTTCAGTTGCGCGACTATTTCGGCCAGCAAAAGCCCGTGGTCCTCGCCTTCGTCTATTACGGATGCCCCATGCTGTGCGATCAGGTCGAGCAAGGTGTCGTCGGCGCGCTCCGCATGCTCAGCTTCAATCCGGGCCGCGACTATGACGTTGTTTTTGTTAGCTTCGATTCACGCGAAACTCCGGAGATGGCCGCGGAAAAGAAAAAGAAAGCCCTCGTTCATTTCCGCCGCCCGGAAACAGATTCCGGCTGGCATTTCCTCACCGGCTCGAAGGAATCCATCGAAGCCGCCACCAAAGCCGCAAACTTCCGTTTCTCTTTCGATGCTAAGAACAATCTCTTTGCTCACGCCAGCGGCGTCATGATTATTACTCCAGACGGCCGCATCTCGCGTTACTTCTATGGCATCGAATTTCCCGGCCATGACATGCGCTTCGGGCTGGTGGATGCTTCGGCCGGAAAAATCGGCACGCCCATTGATCACGTTTTGCTCTTTTGCTATCACTACGACCCCTCCGCCGCCACCTACAGCGCCTCGATTCTGAAAATCATCCGGCTCGGCGGGGTCCTCACGATTCTCTGCATTGTCGGAGGAATTTTGATTTCCCGTCGCCGCGAAACTCTGGCGGCGGCCAGGAATTTGCGCCACCCGCTTCCGGGCGGACTGGAACGAGGAGCTCACTAAGCCGTGCAGTCGCAATTGCCAATCTATCCGGAGCAAGCGTCCAACTTCGCGCCGCAAGTCGACGCGCTGATGCTCTTCATCACCGCCATTTGTCTTTTCTTTACGGTTGCCATTACTGCGGCCATCGTCATCTTCTTCTTCAAATTTCACCGCAAACAGCCGAATGCTGTCGGTGTTCCCATCCACGGAGATTCGCGGCTCGAAGCCGCCTGGATGATCATTCCGCTGATTCTCGCGATGGCCATGTTCAGTTGGGGCGCGGTTGTCTACGTTGACTATCGTCACGCCCCCAAGGACACCCTGGACGTCTACGTCATTGGCAAGCAGTGGATGTGGAAAGCCCAGCAGCCCAATGGTTTGAAAGAGATCAACGAATTGCACGTTCCCGTGGACCGTAACATCCGCTTGATCCTCGCCAGCGAGGATGTCATTCACGACTTTTTCGTTCCCGCCTTCCGCGTCAAAATGGACGTCGTTCCCGGCCACTACAACACCATGTGGTTCCGCCCCACCAAGCCCGGCCGTTACCATTTCTTCTGCTCGCAATATTGCGGCACCAACCACGCCCTGATGGGTGGCTGGGTCACCGTCATGGAGCCGTCCGATTACGCCGCGTGGCTCTCCGGCTCCTCCGGCGGAAGCGCCAATCCTGTCGTAGTCGGCGAAAAACTTTTTGCCGAAAAAGCGTGCATCACGTGTCACGTCGCCGACGGCACCGGCCGCGCTCCCTCCCTCAACGGCCTTTATGGCGTACCAGGGACAGTTGACGGAGGAGCAGATTCTCGCTCTCATCGCCTATGTCAAGTCTCTGCAATCTCTGCCGGTTCCCGCCAAGGGCTCCGGCATTGCGCCGTCCACGGGGAAGAAATAAGTCATGAGCGACACGCTGCAAAATCCGTTGCCGGGCCACAAAATGCCACATGAGGACTATCTCAACGCCACCTACGGCATTCGCTCGTGGCTCCTCACCACCGACCACAAGCGCATCGCGTTGCTCTATCTCGGTTCCGTGACCTTCTTCTTTTTCATCGGCGGCCTTTTCGCCACCATGATTCGAATCCATCTGCTGACTCCCGGTGGGGCCCTGGTCACCCCCGAAACCTACAACAAGCTCTTCACCATGCATGGCGTGGCGATGGTCTTCTTTTTCCTGATTCCCTCGATTCCCGCTGTCCTTGGCAATTTTCTGATCCCCCTGATGATCGGCGCGAAGGATCTCGCCTTTCCCAAGATTAACCTCCTCAGTTGGTACATCTACATCGTCGGCGGCTGCTTCGTCCTCTATTCCTTCGGCACCGGCGGGCTGGACACCGGCTGGACCTTTTACACCCCGCTCAGCAGCGTCTATTCGAATTCGGCGGTCACGCCCGCGGTCCTCGGCATCTTTATCAACGGCTTCTCTTCTATTCTGACGGGCCTCAACTTCATCGTCACCATCCACACCATGCGCGCCCCCGGCATGACCTGGTTCCGGCTTCCGCTTTTCGCCTGGGCGCATTACGCCACCAGCCTGGTCATGATTCTCGGCACCCCCGTCATCGCCATAACTTTGTTGCTCGCCGGCCTCGAGCGCATGTTTCATCTCGGCTTCTTCAATCCCGCTCTTGGCGGCGATCCTATCCTCTTCCAACACCTCTTCTGGTTCTATTCGCACCCCGCCGTTTACATCATGGTTCTTCCGGCCATGGGCGTCATCAGCGAGATCCTTCCGACCTTCGCTCGCAAGCCCATCTTTGGTTACTCCTTCATCGCTGGCTCGAGCATCGCTATTGCCGTCATCGGCTTCCTTGTCTGGGCGCACCACATGTTCGTCACCGGTGAATCCACTTACGCCGCGCTTACCTTTTCCTTCCTCAGCTACCTGGTCGCTATTCCCTCGGCGGTCAAGGTCTTCAACTGGACTTCCACTCTCTACAAAGGTTCCATCTCCTGGGAAACGCCGATGCTCTACGCCCTCGGTTTCATCGGCCTCTTCGTGATCGGCGGCCTTACCGGCCTCTTCCTCGCCTGCCTCGGCCTGGACATTCACATCCATGACACCTACTTCGTCGTCGCCCATTTCCACTACATCATGGTCGGCGGCGCGGTCATGGGTTACGTCGGCGGCATTCACTTCTGGTGGCCGAAAATCACCGGCCGGCTCTATCCTGAGACTCTTTCGCGCGTTGCCGCCGTTACCTTGTTCGTCGGCTTCAACCTGACGTTCTTCCCGCAATTCATTCTTGGCTATCTCGGCATGCCGCGCCGCTATCATACTTATCCGCCCGAATTCCAGGTGCTCAACGTGCTATCCACCGCCGGCGCTTCGATCCTGGCGCTGGGCTATCTGCTCCCAATGGCTTATCTGACCTGGTCCATGCGCTATGGCAAGGTTGCCGGGCCTAACCCCTGGCCCGCCACCGGCCTCGAGTGGACAACGGACTCGCCGCCGCCGACCGAAAATTTCCATGTAACTCCGGAAGTGACCTGGGAGCCATACGACTATCTGAACCGGCCGGACCTCGGCTTGACGGCGGGAGCACCATTGCCCGCCCCGGCCCATGGAGACGATTAGCTTTGGATTTGATGTGGGACAGGCTTTTAGCCCGTCCTTTCTTGTGTTCTGTTGTAGGGGCAGATTTCGCCCCGCCCTGTAATTGGCCCAAGCCAGGCCGTGGATTGGCTTAGGAAGAGGAGCACCGCGTGCACCGCACCGGCGAACTGTACGGACAGTTTCAAACCCTCGAGCAGCAGAAGGAAACCGCCACGCTCGGCATGTGGATTTTCCTGGTCACCGAAGTCCTGTTCTTCGGCGGCATGTTCCTCGCTTACACCATCAATCGCAGCGCTTTCAGCACCGCCTTCGGCATCGGCAGTAATACCCTTGACATCAAGTTGGGTGCGGGCAACACCGTTGTGCTGATTATGAGCAGTCTGACCATGGCCATGGCCGTCTGGTCCGCGCAAGTCGGCAAAAAGAAATTGGTGAGTATCTTCCTCATCGCCACGCTTGTTCTTGGCACCGTCTTTCTTGGCGTCAAGGCCATCGAATACAAGCAGAAATTCGACCACCATCTCATCCCCGGCCACGGCTTTGACATGAAGTACCATCCGGCGCATCCCATGGCCGGCGATGACCTTAAGGAATTGGCTCTGGAGAAGGAGGAAGTGGAGAAGGCTTTCGCCGTCGATCCCGATATCAACGCCCACGGCCAGCTTTATTTTTCCCTCTATTTCGGCATGACCGGCCTGCACGCCCTGCACATGATCATTGGCGCCGGCCTCCTCCTCTGGCTCATCAAAGGATCTTTCAGCGGCCGCTTCACGCCGCAGTACAATACGCCCGTAGAAGTCGTGGGCCTTTATTGGCACTTCGTCGATATTGTCTGGATCTATCTATTCCCGTTGTTATATCTGATTGACAGGCACCGGTAGGAAAGTAGGGGAGAGTCGCGCGTGTCCGAGCACATTGTTTCGCCAAGAATTTATGCCGTTATCTTCGCATCCTTGATGCTCGGCACTGGCATCACCGTTTGGGCGGCATTTCAAAACTTCCATCAGTTCAATATCGTCATCGCTCTCGTCATCGCCACCATCAAGGCCACGCTCGTTGTTCTCTACTTCATGCACGCTCGCTATAGTCCCAAGCGCACCCAGCTTGTCATCGTCTGCTCCATTTTTTGGCTGGCCATCATGCTAGCCATGACCCTCAGCGACTACGACACACGTCCCCACGAAATACAGCCTGGTGTAAGCCGCCTTGAGCGGGTCCCCGCTTCCCATTTTTTGTCAGTCTGACCCGCAGACCCGCAGTTCATGCTTCCAAATCACCTACGAGTACTGGACCCGAGGCATGTTTTTTGAGGTTGTGTTGGGGGGAAGGGGGCAAGCGTCGGATGAATGTCACGCTACCTGTCGAAAAAACAAAAAGGGGGGAGTAGCGAACCGGCCCAGCCCTCAATCCCCTAAAGGGATCCTCGGCTCGCCTCCCCCACTGGCTCAGGAAGTGCAAGCCCTACGCCAAAGCTAAAGCCTTTATCTTCAACGATTGCCGAGCGATTTCCAAGTAAAAAAGCTCTACCCCCGTCGCAAATTTACCTGCCCGCCCCGGAGACATGCAGCACTTGAGGCCCGGTTTTGACGGACCAGCCGGCGGAACGAACGATAGGTATCCCATGCATTTTACTAGACATACCAGCCATTCGGGCGGCTTCCGCTGCCCCTTTCAGGGCATTTCGCCTTCCTGGGGCCACAGCCAATACCTGCCGGTAAGCCGCGAGGGCCTCTTTCGGCTGCCCCATCTCCATCAGCAGGTCGCCGAGCAATTCCCGGGCGGGCTTGACTGCGCCGGGCGTCACGGAATGCTTCTCCGTAGCGTCCTCATGGTCCGCCGCTATTTGCAGCATGCGCACCGCGTCAGAGATTCGGTGCTCCGCCCAAGCCAGCCATGCGCTGGCTTCCTGAGCCTCGATGGCTACTTGGCCCGCCCAGTAAGCCTCGCCTTTCTTCTCCAATTCGCCTGCTAGCCTGCGCACTTCTTCTGCATCGCCGCCACTTGCGGCTGGACCTCGGGGTCTGCAGTTAGTTTTGCGGCTTCCGCCCAGTTCTCCTGTTCCATCGCGCAGCGGGCGCGAATGGCCGCCACTGCATAATTGATCTTGAATAGCGACGAGGGGTTCACGTTGCTCCGGGCAGGGAGGTTGTCTCTAATCCTCTCTGCCTCATCATTCCGACCAAGTTGCAGGTAAGCGTAAACCAGATAATCCAGCGCATGTAACTCTTCGCCCTGATCGCTATGCTTTCGTGCCGCTGCCGCCGAAGCGATGTTCGACGAAATCGAATCTTCCCATAATCCCAGCCGTGTAAAAATGTGCGACGGCATGTGCAGAGCGTGGGGGAGATCCGCAGCGATCTTGGAATAGGCTCGTGCCGCCGCCAGTCCCTGCGGCGCAAGCACTGGATTGTCATACGCATGGATCAAGTAGTGCGCCACTCCCGGGTGATCCGCGTGCGCCGCAAACACGGGTTCGAGAATCGCCGCCGCCCTTCGCTGATTGTCATACGTCTTGTCCTCAGGGGCAGCCGTTGCTACCAGCGCCAGCGCATAGAAGATCGCCGCCTCCCGATCCCCGGGATTTCGCTTATACACCCCTTCCATTGCTTCTTGATAAGCCTGGGCTCGCGCCGCATGCCCGCGCTGCTCCCAACCGTCATAAAAAGTGCCCAGCGCCTCCACATAATCCTTTTCGCGCGGGGTGCCCGGCTTCAGTTCGCGCGCCTTCTGAATTTCCGCCGCGCCGCGTCGCAGTTGATCGGGTTCCGCATATGGTACCCACATCTGGTGATACTCCGTCATGGCCAGGCCCCAATGTGCCATGGCGCACCGGGTATCCTTCGCCGCGGCTTCGCGGAAGGCTTCCGCGGATTCCTCGTAAGTGAACGAATGCAACAGTGCCACTCCACGCGTGAATGATTTCTGTGCCGCTGCGCTGCATGACACACGAAACTCGACCGTTCCGAGCGATTCCTTCGCTTCGTGCTTGCCTTGCCTTTGCCCGCTCTCGGCTTTACCGTTTGGCGCCAACAAAATGCAGAAACCGCACAGCAGTACGATGTTCACTTTGCCTGTCTTCCTCACGCGAGAACTCCTGCGGACCATCATTTGCCCTTGATGGTAATTCCCTTGGTCCAGGGGGTCAATCGAGCAGCGCTTCGTTGCATCCATGCCATCGGTTTGTTGGCGTTACCGGAATCATAGAATAGCGTCTCGAAACCTTGTCGCACCAACGCGCACAGAGTAGACTTTTTGCCTGTCTTCTTCGCTCGGGAGGTGTGGCATGCCCCGTATCGTCCGCTGCGGCCTGATTCAGGCGCAATGTGAATGGTCTTCGGAAAAGTTCTCTCTCGCCGAGATCAAAAAGAAAATGATCGCCAAGCACGAGCGCCTTATCCGCGACGCCGCCAAGCAAAAAGTCCAGATCCTCGGCCTCCAGGAACTTTTCTACGGCCCTTATTTTTGCGCGGAGCAACAAACTCGCTGGTATGAACTGACCGAAAAAGTTCCCAGCGGTCCCACCGTCACGGCCATGCAGCAGCTCGCCAAGAAGTATCAAATGGTCCTCGTCGTCCCCGTCTACGAAGTCGAAATGACCGGCCTCTACTTCAACACCGCCGCGGTCATCGACGCCGACGGCCGCTACCTCGGCAAATACCGCAAGCACCACATTCCCCATTGCCACCCCGGCTTCTGGGAAAAATTTTATTTCACGCCCGGAAACGCCGGGTATCCCGTCTTTCAGACGCGCTACGCCCGCGTCGGCGTCTACATCTGCTACGACCGCCATTTCCCCGAAGGCGCGCGCATCCTCGGACTCAACGGCGCCGAAATCGTCTACAACCCTTCCGCCACCGTCGCTGGCCTCTCCGAATATCTCTGGGAACTCGAGCAGCCCGCCCACGCTGTCGCCAACGCCTATTTCGTCGCCGCCATCAACCGCGTGGGCACAGAAGCTCCCTGGAAAATTGGCGAGTTTTACGGCAAGAGTTATTTCTGCGATCCGCGCGGGAAAATCGTCAAGCAGGCCAGCCGTGACAAGGACGAATTGCTCGTCGCGGAATTGAATCTCGATGAAATCCAGAAAGTCCGCGACACCTGGCAGTTCTACCGCGACCGCCGCCCGGAATCCTATGGTGAAATCACCCGCACCCGTGCCGCAGAAAATGCCGAGGCGGCCAACTAAATTGCTGCGCGCCGAAACCATCCAGAGCAGTTCGCTCTACAACAAGGATCTCGCCCCCGTTCCCGGCGAACGTCGCACCTGGCGCACCTACAACTACGCCGCCCTGTGGATCTCCATGAGTGTGAACATCCCCACCTATATGCTCGCCAGCGGGATGATCGCCGGCGGTATGAACTGGAAGCAGGCCCTCTTCACCGTTTTTCTCGGCAACGTCTTGGTGCTCATTCCCATGCTCTTGAACGCGCATGCTGGCGCGCAGTACGGCATCCCTTTCCCGGTTTTTGCCCGCGCCTCCTTCGGTGTTCTCGGCGCAAACGTTCCCGCGATTCTCCGGGCCCTCGTGGCTTGCGGCTGGTTCGGCATTCAAACCTGGATCGGCGGCGAAGCCATCAACGCCATGATCGTAGCCCTAGCTCCGTCCTGGGCAAATTTCCACTCCGGCCCGGCCCTCTGCTTCGCTTTCTTCTGGCTTCTCAACGTATTGGTGATTCTTCGCGGCATCGAAACCATCCGCTTCCTGCAGGGCATCTCCGCGCCGTTCCTGCTCCTCATCGGACTCGCCCTTCTCCTCTGGGCCCGCAGCAGAGCCGGCGGGTTCGGCCCCATGCTCGCCACGCCCTCGAAATTTCAATCCTTCGGCGAATTCTTCCGCTTCTTCATCCCTTCGCTCACCGGCGTCGTCGGTTTCTGGGCCACTGTCTCGCTAAACATCCCCGATTTCACGCGCTACGCGCGCAGCCAGCGCGACCAAATCGTCGGCCAGGCCCTCGGCCTTCCCGCGACTATGACCTTCTACTCGTTCATCGGCATCGCCGTCACTTCCGCCACTCTCATCATTTTTGGCGAAGCGCTTTGGAATCCCGTCGCCGTCTTGGCGCGCCTTGGCAATCCCTTCGCCGTCGTCCTTGCCATGATCGCTCTGCTCATGGCCACGCTCAACGTCAACGTCGCCGCCAACGTCGTCTCCCCCGCCAACGATTTTTCCAATCTCTCTCCCCGCCGCATCAGTTTCCGCACCGGCGGCCTTATCACCTGCGCCATGGGCATCGTCATGCAGCCCTGGAAGCTGATGGCCGACTACGGCAGCTATATCTTCGGCTGGCTCGTCGGCTACTCCGGCTTTCTCGGTCCCATCGCCGGCGTTCTCATCTGCGACTATTTCGTCATCCGCAAAAAATTCCTGATCGTCGAAGATCTCTATCAGCGCCACGGCCAGTACGAATATTCGCGCGGCTTCAATTGGACCGCCGTAGCCGCGCTGGCTGCCGGCGCCGCAGTCGCTTTCGTAGGCTTGGTGTTTCCGCCCCTGCGCGTCCTTTATAACTACGCCTGGTTCGTCGGCTTCCTGGTCAGCTTCTTTGCTTACTTCGTTCTCATGAACCGTGTCGTGCCGGTAACGCAACCAGCTGCCTGAAGAGGAGCATTTTCATGGACTTCGGCATCACCATCAAACCAGACATCTCCATTGATAGAATCCTCAGCCTCACCCGCCAGGCCGAATCCTCCGGCTTTTCCTTCGGCTGGATTTTCGATTCCCACGTCATCTGGAAAGAGCCGTTCCCGCTCCTCACCCTCATGGCCGCCAACACCAAAAAAATGCGCCTCGGCACGTGCGTCACCAATCCCGCCGTCCGCGATGTCACCGTCTCCGCCAGCCTCTTCGCCACTCTCAATCTCGCCTCCCACGGCCGAATGGAGCTCGGCATCGGCCGCGGCGACAGCTCCCGCCGCGTGCTAGGCAAGAAACCCACCACGCTCGAAAATCTCGAGGAATTCGTCCGCATCTTTCGCAACTTGAATGCCGGCAAAACCGTCGAACTCGACGGCATCCCCACAAAATTTCCCTGGACCAATGGGGAAACTCCCCGCGTCTGGGTAGCCGGCTACGGCCCCAAAGCCCTGCGCACCGCCGGACGCATCGGCGACGGCGTCATCCTCCAGTTCGCCGACCCCGACCTGATCGACTGGTGCCTCGGCTTCGTCCGCGAAGGCGCCAAGGAGGCCGGCCGCGACTTAAGCAAAATCGAAGTCATGGCCGCCGCCCCCGTCTGGGCTTCCGACGACCTGAAAACCGCCCGCGAACACGTCCGCTGGTTTCCCGCCCTGGTTTCCAATCATGTGATGGACCTCATCTCCAAATACAAGCCCGAGGAACTTCCCCCCGCCCTCACCTCCTTCGTAAAAGACCGCGGCAAGTACGACTACCTCCACCACTGCGAAGTCGGCAGCGACAACGCCGAATTCGTCACCGACGAAGTCGTCGACCGCTTCTGCCTCATCGGCCCCATCGAAGAGCACCGCAAAAAACTAGACCGCCTCCGCAAAGTCGGCGTCACCCAATTCAACATCTACCTAATGTGCGGCGACGAAGAAAAAACGCTCGATGTCTACCAGCACAAGATCCTGCCGCACTATGCAAAATAGCTGTAGCTCACCCCTTCAGGGGTGAGGCTTTTCCGGAGCCCGACCGCTCATGCATCCGTCAAAGAATTCTCCAACCAGCCGCCCAGTTAACC